>Ga0307508_10001942_pt1 | contig 22667 bp, 30 predicted proteins | sample 9_EM_MG_FD_203089 | JGI IMG/M metagenome (GOLD analysis project Ga0307508, IMG submission 203089) | Populus trichocarpa ectomycorrhiza microbial communities from riparian zone in the Pacific Northwest, United States - 9_EM | ecosystem: Host-associated > Plants > Roots > Unclassified | place...
GGCTGCTGTTGGGTCGGTAATACTCCTCTCTTTCAGAGCTTGCCCCAGCCTGTGACTTTCACTCATGAAATCTCACTCGGCCTCAATCCTCAGATTGAGTCCGGCTAGTCATACTAATTGCATGTCTCGGGGTGTCACCAGCGCACTGGGTGTAACAGGTACGTACTCCGATACGTACTGGAGGGAGGTACGTATCCTTCGAGAGGTACGTACCGAGGGAAGATACGTACTGGTGGCTAGCTATTTCATAGATGGACCTTAGAGAGTCTAGGCGGGAGATAAGAACGGAGTTAAAAGTTACGGCTGCCAATCGGTCGTAAGGATTAATTCTGGAGAGGGGGCCACGGCAAACCGGAGACGTCAGAGGGAAGGTACTAGGACGAGACTCTTCAGAGAGCTCGGTTGAGACTCTTCCGGTAGCTCATTTGTCATAGCCACCCAGCTCCAGATGGCTACCGGGCCGCGAAAAGAACTCAGTCTAGAACTGAGGGAATTCCGCGGTGCCAATCGGACCTGGCCTCTCACCTTATCGCTAGTACTGACCAGGACCAATAGGAGTCTCAGACGGGCCCACGCTCAGGTGGGGGTTCGTCGACCTCGGAGGAATAGATAGCTCCAGTCACAAGTTCTCACCCCACCACGTGCATATATATGTCGACCCTTCTCGCCCCAACGAGAGAGAAGACAGACTGAACACTCCCGACGAAACCCACACACAAGATCTAAGATTATTCCGTTGTGAATTATCGAAAGTGGCCTGATTATCTTTGATTCTCTCCACACTCCGGTTACGAAACAACCCCAGTGTCACACTATAATCTTGATCTCAAAATCACCCTACTTTCATGTCCTACTTCGACGACACCTACTTTGAAGACCACCTCTACCTACTCGAATTGTCCACCTTCCTGGAACCTAAGTCTCAATACTCCTTCGACTACACCTTTCAGTCAATTGACGACGAAATCGCAAAATACGAGCGGTGGGAAGAACTCTTCGACGGACCTAAGCCGACCCACGAAACAATCGAGTGTGCCCCATACCATTGGTATACTCAGCAGTGGTGGAACTTTGCACTACTATCCCAACCTGCCGACTTCGACGAAGATGAACTCTTCGACCTGTTCGTTTACCACTTCGACTACAACTCGACCATACACAGCGGAGATTTCCTAGACCAATACTAGAAAATGTCTACCTCTTCCGACTTCAACATGCTCCACCTGGAAGCCCCCTGAGAAATGTTGCAAATTAAGAACAACAAGGAAACCCAAACGGTGGAAATAGCCAACCCAGTGGACTGGATGAGAGCAATCGTCAACCAACAGCGCCAAGCCAAGCAAGACCTGCACCATCTCATGGAAGTATGCGGCGACACGGTGGATTGCACGGACCGACGAATCCAGCAAGTCGAGAAGGCGTACTACAAGCTGTCGGAAGGAACGCAGTACATCTACGAAAGGATGGAAGCAAAGGAGGAAATAGCGGAGGCATGGGTAAGAAATAAGCTCACCGCGGCTGCTAACGCATACAAGACGTTCATCCAGCAAATTTGGGAAGCCATCATCGAACAAACCAAGAAAGCGGAGGTTCAGCGGCTCCACCAGGCAACCCAGGTAGCCCGAATGAAGGATGCCATGGCCTTCCCAGTGGAAGCTGATGTGGCCAGAAACCAATATCTGACGCTGTTCCAAGGTAATGTGGAGAAATGGGCCACTGACCATCAACAAAAAGTAGACGGCCTGGAACGAGAACAGCGAAGGGACCAAGTAAGAATGGCTAGACTAGAAAGGCAGCTAGCCGAGGCCCAAGAAGAGATCCGAAAAGTGGCTGTGGCAGTCCCGTTGCCCCAAACACCGACAAACCAGTCACCAGGAGCACCCTTCTCTCCTCCAACAGCAGCAGGACCAAGGCCACCAAGTAATACCATCCCCAGATTAGCCATGGTGAGGGGTCGCGAGAAACATGTCCATTCTACATTGGGAAATTTTTTTTTCGCATTGGGAGCGTGTTCATGCTTCCAGCGCTTGTAACGCTTTCACCGCAAACCCCGTCTTGCGTACGTGGAAATTCATACCAATATGCATTACAACATAAAATATTCCTATCAACGCAGACATCAACCATTTACGTTACCAATGCAGGTCGCATTGATTAACGGAAATCCCGTATTACGAACGGGATTCTATCGTGTAGACGATACTCTTGGCGTGGCGATGCTGACGCCTGCCGTCTCCGATACCAATGCAGGTCGCGTTGATTAACAGAAACCCCATACTACGTACGCACTCGCTGCGTGTAGACGATACTCACTGCGTGTAGATGATACTCTCTGCTTATAGACGATACTCTCTGCGTGTTGACGATACTCTCTACGTGTAGACCATACGTTCTGCGTGTAGACCATACGCTTTGCTTGTAGACGATACTCTCTGCTTGTAGACGATACTCTCTACGTGTACTAATCAGGAAATAAAATATTTTGCGTTCGGAGCATATATTAACTATCTAGCAACAGAATACATCGACAGCGACACACAAGATAGAGTAAAGGTATCAACAAAGGCATTGGAAGAGTATTTCCAGCAAGTAAGTCCCACAAGCACATGAAGCGAGGAAATCCAACAAACAAATCCGGAACTAATCTAGAAAGAGAATCAGCAAGTGAATCAGCAAGTGAATCCAGCAAGAGAATCAGCAAGAGAATCAGCGAGATAATCGACGAGCGAATCGACGTGAGAATCAACGAGAGAATCAACGAGCGAATCGAGCAAGAGAATCAGCGAGAGAATCAGCGAGAGAATTGACAAGCGAATTGACGAGCGAATCCAGCAAGTGGGTCCAGCGAGAGAAACTAGTAAGAGAATCAGTAAGAGAATCAGCATGAGAATCAGCGAGAGAATCCAGCGAGTGAATCGAGCAAGAGAATTAGTGAGAGAATCCGGTAAGAGAATCAGCCAGAAAACCAGAGAGAAAATCCTGAGGACCGAGAGCGAGTGAATCCAACAAAACAGTCGACCGGATGCGGGGTTAGGCAAGTGGCAAAAAGTGATGGCGACTATTGGTATTCCTCGGCAACATGGATACGTTGTTGTGTAAAGAAGAAAGAAGAAGAATTTGAAGAAGAGGGGATGCAGGATAAAAAGGCTATCCGTCACTGCTGGCTATTGACTCATCCAGTAGTCCAGCAAAACATGATTCTTGTTTCCGGATTCGTAAGCCAAGCCGACTACGAGCAAATACAGCAGACACGGAAATGACGTCTCTTACTGGATTCGCTCGCTGGATTCCCTCGCTGATTCTCTCGCTGGTACTCTTACTAGATTCCCTCGCTGCTTTCGCTCGCTGGATTCTCTCGCTGGATTCTCTCGCCGATTCTCTTGCTGGATTCTCTTGCTGATTCTCTTGCTCGATTCGCTCGCTGGATTCGCTCGCTGATTCTCTCGCTGATTCTCTTGCTAATTCTCTCGCTGATTCTCTCACTGATTCTCTTGCTTGATTCGCTCGCTGGATTCTCTCGCTGGATTCTCTCGCCGATTCTCTTGCTGGATTCTCTTGCTGATTCTCTTGCTAGATTCGCTCGCAGCTTATTGGATTCTCTCGCGGATTCTCTCATGGATTCTCTCGCGTATTCTCTCGCGGATTCTCTCGCCGGTTCTCTCGCTAGACTCACTCACTGGATTCACATGCTGGATTCGCTTCATCGATTTGCTTGCTGGATTCTCTTGCTGATTCTCTCCCTGATTCTCTCACTGGATTCTCTCGCTGGATTCTTTCCGTGATTCGGTTGCTGATTCTCTTGCCGGATTCTCTTGTTGAAGTTTTGTACTGGATCGTGCCGCCGAATTCATTTTTTTGTCTTTGCTCACAATTTATTTCCTGCTTGATGTACATTTCAAATGTATTCTTTGCATGCTGTCACTTGATGTTGTTATGTCATTTTTTGTTTGAAGTTTATTAGTCCTGAATAGTTTAAAAATATATATTTCACACTGTGTGGTGAACCTCAGACTTCGTGAATAGTAGATGCCGTGGCAGACATGTTTTCCGTACAGACGTTGCGCAGGTACTTTACGTGGATAGTAAACACCCCGCCAGAGGTAGCGTTCGAAGGGAAGTTGCGAAGGTACTTTGTGTGGATAGTAGACACCCCGCCAGTGGTAGCGTTTGAACGAAGGTTGCGTTTGTACTCTGCATGGATAGTCGATACTGCGCCAGAGGTATCGTACGAACGGAAGTTGCATGGGTCATCTGCGTCGATAGTAGACCACCCGCCAGAGGTAGCGTTTGAATGGAAGTTGCGAGGGTACTTTGCATGGATAGTAGATGCCCCGCTAGAAATAGCATTCAACGAAGGTTGCATTTGTACTCTGCATGGATAGTCTATACTGCGCCGGAGGTATCGTACGAACGGAAGTTGCGAGGGTGCTCTGCGTGGATAGTAGACGCCCCGCCAGAGGTAGCGTTCGAACAAAGGTTGTGTTTGTGCTCAGCGTGGACAGTAGACGCCCCTTCAGAGGTATCGTACGAACGGAAGTTGCGTGGCTAATCTGCGTGGATAGTGGACGGCCCACCAGAGGTAGCATTCAAACGGAAGTTGCGAAGGTACTTTGCCTGAATAGTAGACGCCCCGCCAGTTGTAGCATTCAAACGGAAGTTGCGAGGGTACTTTACGTGGATACTCGATGCCCCGCCAGAGGTAGCGTTCGAACTAAGATTGCGTTTGTACTCTGCGTGGATAGTCGATACTGCACCGGAGGTATCGTACGAACGGAAGTTGCGAGGGTACTCTGCGTGGATAGTAGATGACCCACCAGAGGTAGCGTTCAAACGGAATTTGCGAGGGTACTCTGTGTGGATAGTAGACACCCGGTCAGAGGTAGCGGTCGAACGGAAGTTGCGTGGGTACTTTATGTGGATAGTAGACGCCCTGCCAGTGGTAGCATTCGAACGAAGGTTGTGTTTGTGCTCCGCGTGGATAGTAGATGCCTGGTCAGAGGTATCGTACGAACGGAAGTTGTGTGGGTAATCTGCGTGGATAGTGGATGACCCGCCAGAGGTAGCGTTCGAACGGAAGTTGCAAACGTACTTTGCGTGGATAGTAGTCGCCATGCCATACGTAGCGTTCGAACGATAGGTGCGAACGTACTCTGCGTGGATAGCGGACGACACCCCAGATGTAGCATTCGAATGAAGATATTGCGTACAGACTACAAATGATGCGTTGAATGCGTTTTAACCGTAAATTGCTTTCTGCAGTACGTTTCAACGCTCCCAACATTGCTAACGCGACGCTGTGTTGCAACGCATATTTTTTTTTCCTGATGTAAAGAGGGGAGCACCAGACACTTATACAAGTGTCCGTGTGCTAGCGCTAGTGTGTGACTGTTTATCTACAGAAGCCCTTAGGGCAGCCATCTGCTATGTCCCACAAACTCTAGAAGCCATGCTAGCGGCCATGCTAGCCACTCTAGGCGTGGCGTCCACGACGCCCGGAATCCTCCTCCTACAACCACTTCCCTCTCAATAAAACAAGCACCACCTCTAAACAAAAAAAACAAAAAGCAACAACAAAAACAAAAAAAAACAACGACAAACCCAACTTATAACAATAACCCCTCTCACAATGCTCAGCTGACACTCCCGGTCACTCCCGTTCCATCCACTGGTAGACTCGCAAGCCATTCGCAGCGTGGTATTCACCCAGCAGTTCATTGCTGCTGCCCCTCGGGTTTGCCAGTGGTTCTCACGTAGGGTCAACGTAACCGACCCATTTGACCAAATATTCGAGGTCTCGAACTGTGGTACCTCTGTGCTCACGGATCGACTCAACCTTGTACTCGACGGCAGCAGTGGAGCGTAGTGGCGGTGGGGGCGGGTGTTCACAGGTTCTGTCGACTCTTGACCGCTTGAGCCGTACGATGTTGAAAACCAGGTGTAAGTGCCAGTGCGCCGAGATGTCGAGAACGAAAGCATTCTCGCCAGCTGACTTTAGGATTGTAAATGGACCGGCATATGGATGTTGAAACTTTCGCGAATTGGCGCTGTTGTTGGCAGTGGAATTGACATTGGCGTAGCCGACAGGCAGCAAACGGATGTCCAGGAATACCGAATCACCTATCCGAAATGGGTGCGGCTGACAATGCTCATTCGCTTCCGTCACCATCGTCAATTGGACCTCTTCCATTCGCTCTCGAAGCATCCGTAGGATCTTGACGAGCCGTTCTGCGATTCCGTTCCGGGTCTCGAATTTGGCGTCCGCGGACCTGGTGCCCGTAAATCGAGTGGGAGCCTCGGAATGTATCCGATATCCTCCTCGAATGGCGACATTCCTATAGCCTTGTGTTTGGCCGCATTGTAAGTGAACTCCGCCAATGGTAACAACCGGCTCCACTGCTCGGGGGATTTGAGTTGCGATATATAGGCCTTCAAAAAAGTTTCCAGAGTGGCATTCGCCTTTTCCGCTTGACCGTCCGACTACGGGTGGTATGCTGTAGACATCCGGAGCTTAATCCCGAGTTGTGAGCACAACGATTGCCAGAAGCTGGAGGTAAATCAGGTGTCCCGGTCAGATACGATCGATATGGGTAGCCCTCGTGATCGAACGTAACCGTCAATGAACGCCGTTGCAAACTTTTCTGCGGTGAGCTCAGCTTCCTTAACAGGAATCCAATGAGCTCGCTTCATCAGGGGATCGATAATTGTCTCCACAGCATCATAACCAGCTTCCGACGTTGGTAACTTGGTGACGAAATCGATGTTCACCCGTTCCGTACGTTCGAGTGGAATCGGTAGTACCTGCAGGAGTCCATACGGCCTGTCATTCTTGTGCTTAATTCGGTGGCATACATCACATCCAGCAATCCATTCTGCGACCGAATCTGTCAACTTTGGCCAGTAGTACCGAGACCCAACTGCTGCTGCTGTTTTTGCGATGCCGCTATGTCCACCGCCCAGAATAGCATCAGGTGGTTCTCGAATGACGTCCGTTCTCAAGAATTTTGGGATACATAACCTTCCGCCCAACGGCTTATGCCACAGCAGGCCTTCTTCGAGTGTGTATGACTTTGCTCGTTCCTTAACACGATGAGACTGCTTCGAACTTGTCTTTTTGTCCTCGTTTTCGTTGCTATTGCTCAAATATTCTAGAACTGGACCGAAAATTGTGTCCTCCCCGTAGCCTTTTCGAACATCGTTCAGCCACTCGGTTGAGGCTGACACCCGCATTTCGATGACATTGAGGTACTGCAGATCGACCTTTAGCTGCTCTTCCTGCATGTAGGCAATTCGACTGAGTGTGTCTGCCACAACATTTGCTGCTCCAGGAAAGTATTTGACCTCGTAGTCGTGCTGTTGGAGCCTGTCAAGGTGACACCACTGACGGCTCGTCAGCTTATTTTGCCCTAGGATATGTTGCAATGATGCATGATCCGTATAGATGGTGGTACGTTTCCGCCCATGAACATAGCAGGCCCAATGTTCCAGATTTGCGCTGATTGCAAGAAGCTCTCGGTCGTATGCTGGATACCTCGCCTCGACCGTATGGAGCTTCCTCGAAAAGTATCCCAGTGGCCGTTCCACTAACCTCCCTTCAAACATCTGTTTCTGCGCTAGAACACCACCAATAGCTGTGTCCGATGCAACCGTACGCAGGATGAAGTCAGTGTCTGGATCCAAAGTTGCCAACCCAGGTGAAGATATCAAGGCCTCCTTGAGGTCCTTGAACTGATCTGCATGTCGGCTGGTCCATACATATTCGCTCTTGGGTTTCGAGGCGAGGTCATGTAGCAGATGTGCCTGGTGGGTGAATTTCGGTACAAATTTCCTGTAGTAGCCTGCCAATCCCAGAAACCCGTGGAATTCCATTGGCGTTTTGGGTGTTGACCAATCCCATACTGCCTTGACCTTCTTTTCTTCTGTGTGAATACCGTGTCTATTCACTCTGAAACCAACAAACGACGTTTCCAGAGTACCAAACACATATTTGGTCTCACTGTCACGTAACCGCGCATTCCGTAATGCCTGTACCACACCTTCCACATGCGTCTTGTGTTCTGCCAGTGTTTTCGAAAAAATCAAGACATCATCGAGATATACAATTGAATTCCAACAATGTAGGTGCAATATTTTGTGCATCATGCGCATGAATGCAGCTGGCACATTTGCAAGTCCAAACGGAATGACCTTATACTCGTAGAATCCATCTGGTGCTATGAACACGGTCTTGTGGCAGTCGTCTGGGTGAACCCGTACTTGGTGGTATCCGCTTGCCAAGTCCAGCTTGGTGAATACATGTGCTCCGTGGAGTTTATCCAGCAAGTCCTCAATGTATGGCAACGGATACCAGTCTTTGGCGGTTATTGTGTTCAATCCGCGATAATCGACGCACATTCGGAGCGTGGCGTCCGGCTTTTTCACAAAGATTATCGGTGCTGTATAATGCGAGTGAGACTCTATCACCCACCCCTTTTCGAGCAGCTTTTTGATCTGGACCTCGAACTCGTTCCTTTCGGACTGTGTCATCCGGTACGGCTGGCGGTGGGGAATTTTTGCCATTGGGTCGGTATGAATGTGGAAGTCGTGCTCCCCTGGTGGTGGAACGCCACTCAGCGGTTGAAAGAGATCATTAAAATCGTGTCTGATTTGAACTCTCCACTTCCCCAGATCTGCCAGAATGGAATCATCCTCACCGAATTCATCACCCATCCGGCGTTCCCGGATGTCGATCACAAAAATCCTATCACCACTCAATCTTGACATCGCCCGTCTCGTTTCGTCTGCAGATATCAGATTGATGGATGCCGCTTTGGCTACTGCTGCGCAATGGTTGTGAACTTCCCAGTAGCGACCTTGGTGCGGTCGAAGCCCTTTCAATGCCAGTTTAGGCACAAATGCCGGTCGTCCATCCGTTAGCAATGACCAATCGGCATCCAACAGGTGTAAAACATTGTCTGAATCCACCAGATGACGTGTCTTCGAGTGCCAATTTTTTCCAATAATAATGTCGTAGGCGCCCTTAAGATCAAAGACAGTGTACCAACCGGTAACATCTGCGTAATTCCCAGTGATGCCGTATATCCGTCCATTAAGCCAAACTTGGTACCTATCTTTGGGGGGATGTTTGGTTCCGGCTGTGATAATTGACATGCGTCCAGCATGTCGAAAGGGTAAACTGAGCTGTTTTGCGAATGCGGTATCGATATAACAGTATAACGCACCAGGGTCCATTAGGGTGTAGGCTGAGCGAGTTTTGGAATGAGAGGTTTGGACTTTAGCGTAATAACGTAACAAATCACGTTTATCAATAATGTCTTTCCATATAACATTAAGGTTTGTCAAATAAAGTCTTGCTCCCTCCCGTTCCCTAGTTGGAGGATGCTCTGTCACTTCTCTCTTGTCTGGCCAACCTCCTTTGATGTACGTACCAGACTTTGCCTCCGGATTGTCAACACTGTCAAGATGCTTGACTGGGATTCACCAATTGGGTTGGCTGGTGCAGTACTGTGACTGCTGCGTGGGTGGTGGATGTTGGGTCGGTTGATACTTCTGGGGTCCGTCGCGTCCTCCATGGCATCCTTCTCGAGGCGTGAATCGCGATTGTATCTTTCCATCGACAATTGTATTTACTTCGTTATTTTCGGTTGGGTTCAGGACTAGGACGGCACTTCCGGATGGCATCGGCTGAAATGGGAGCGTGCGCGCGGTGACGATATCCATCATACCGGATAGTGTCATCTGGCTGCCATATCCGAGGATGTCCATGAGGCGTGTCTGCTGGGATTTATCGTTTTGCGTTGCTTCCGGCAGCTTGATCAGGTATTCCTCCCAGAGTGGGTTTTCCCTGGTAATGGTGAGCGACCCGCCCAGAATGGTGATCAGTTCCAATGCTCTCTGGTTGAACGACAAAACCAGCTGGTGGCTGAACTTCAACGTATACCATTCGCGGCGGATTACCGAGATAGCCCGTTCTGGAATGTACTGGCGCTTGAAGAGGACCTTCATGTCATCCCATGTGATATTGTAATTGTACTCCTCCGGAGGAATAGCGTCCACACCCTGTTTCTTCATGCTGTTCTTGAACCAGTGGAACACCTTGGCTGTGAGAAAACGCCAGAAGGTGTCGATCTTCTGGTTGTCTTCGGATGCCCCTTGACAGACTGCTCTACCCTGTCGAACGAAGTGCTGAACATCTTCAAGATATTGAGCGACAACCTCCATATCCTGGGAACCATCAAATCTCTTTGGCTCATGCAGTTTAATTTTTTGAACGATCAGGTTTTGGCTTAAGGTCCCAGTGTGTAGTTTTATGGTTTGTTCGCTGATGACCAAGAGGTGATCGCAGCGCCGCTTCCAGACTGCCATCTCCACAGAGGCTTCCCGGTGACTCTCATACCACTGAGTATAGGCATTCAGGACCGCTGCAGCTGAAATAGCTATAACTACCGAGTTTTCGTCGCGTGAGAGGTTCGCCTCACCAATCCACTCGAGTAGCTCACCTGGCCCCGGCCAGAATTTCGGGGTGTTTGACATTGCTCGCTGTTTCGGCATTTCCTGTTTTGCTTGCCACGCTTTTGGAAATGCTTGCCGTGCTTGGGAAATGTCCACCGCACTTTGGAAATGCTTGCCGTGCTTTGGAAATACCCGCTGCGCTTTGGAAATGCTCGCCGCGCTTGGGAAATGCCCGCCGTGCTTTGGAAATGCTTGCGGTGCTTTGGAAATGCTCGCCGCGCTTTGGAAATGCTCGCCGCACTTGGGAAATGTCCACCGCGCTTTGGAAATGCTCGCCGCGCTTTGGAAATGCTCAGCGCTTCTGCCCGATGAACGGATTATATAGGCAGTAGCTCAGCCCGGTGAACGGGTAGTTGAGACTGATGGACGGCGTGTGTGTACGGCGTGTGCATGCGGCGTGTGAATACAGCGTGTGAATACGGCGTGTGTGTACGGCATGTGAATATGGCGTTCGATTTCTTCCCGAATCCGCTGGATTCGCTCAAATTCTTCTCGAATCCGCCCGATGAACGGGTTGTATAGGCAGTATCTCAGCCCAGTGAACGGGTAGTTGAGACTGCTGGACAGCGTGTATGTACGGTGTGTGTGTACAGCGTGTGAATACAGCGTGTGAATACGGCGTGTGAATACAGTGTGTGAATACGGCGTGTGAGTATCTTTTTCTTGAAGATCAGCGCACTGTATGTGACTGGAAACATCTTGGTAAGAGGTAAGATATGAGCCCCGAAACGCTGGCCACCGCGCTTACCGCTCGCCGCGCCCTCCCGCAGCTACTTTTCACGCGAGAGTCCGTTCACTGGGCCGTCCCGTATCCTGTCGCTCGGTTTCCTCGTTTTTCTCGATTTTCTCGTTGTCCTCTCGGGATCTTGAAAATGCTCGCTGCGCTTTGGAAATGCTCAGCGCTTCTGCCTGATGAACGGGTTATATAGGCAGTAGCTCAGCCCGGTGAACGGGTAGTTGAGACTGCTGGACGGCATGTGTGTATGGCGTGTGTGTACGGCGTGTGAATATGACGTGTGAATACAGTGTGTGAATACGGTGTGTGAATACGACGTGTGAGTATCTTTTTCTTGAAGGTCAGTGCACTGTATGTGACTGGAAACAGCTCGGTGAGATGTAAGGTATGGGCCTTGAAACACCAGCCCCCACGCTTACCTCTTGCCGCACCCTCCCGCAGCTACTTTTCACGCCAGAGTCTGTTTGCTGGGCCGTCCCGTGTCTCGTCGTTCAGTGTCCTCGTTTTCTCGATTTTCTCGTTGTCCTCTTGGAATCTTGATGTTTCTGCGCCCTCCTTCTGCTCGCCGCTCATCACACGGTGCAATAAAGAATGCTCGCCGCTGGTCGTGTGGGGCAGGGAAAATAAAGAATGCTCGCCACTGGTCGTACGGGGCAGAGAAAATAAAGTGTTGCTACCAGTTGAGGGGTCGTAAGAAACATGTCCATTCTAAAGAGGGGAGCACCGGACACTTATACAAGTGTCCATGTGCTAGTGCTAGTGTGTGACTGTCTATCTACAGAAGCCCTTAGGGCAGCCATCTGCTAAGTCCCACAAACTCTAGAAGCCATGCTAGTGGCCATGCTAGCCACTCTAGGCGTGGCGTCCACGACGTCCGGAATCCTCCTCCTACACATGGGAGGAACGGGAGGAGAAGGGAGAGGCCCGCCAAGAAGGCCAAGAAGACCCGCCGTGTCCCCCTCACCCTTGCTGCCACCCAACGAAGTCGACGAGGACGATGAGGACCTTTATGAACGAAATCTGACTACAGGGAGACCCCCACCAGACGCGAAAGAACCAACGGAGGGCCAGCTGGCCACCATGCTCACACCAGACGAAATTGCGAGGTTAGTGGGAGCCGGAATTACGGCAGCGCGAGCACCGGAACGACCAGCAAACGAGGCCCGGATAAACGCCTCAAGGCTAAAAACGGAGAACCCCGAAAAGTTCGATGGGAAAAGCTCGTCCACCTTCAACCAATGGTGGGAATCAGTCACGATGTACCTGGGATTTTACCCAGAGACGGTCGACCGTCAGAAGATCGCCTGGGTCGGAACCCTCCTGACTGACACTGTCTTGGTGTGGCACCTGCACCGGTACCGGGAGCTACGGGATAATGACACATGGGCCAACTTCTCAGCAGCCATTCGGACGGAATACCGGAATGAGCGCGAATCAGCGGATGCCCAACTCAAGTTAGGTCAGCTCAAATATCAAGGATCGATCTGCGCCTACCTGACCGAGTTCCGAGCACTCAATAACTTTGCGTGGGCAACTGGGGAAGCACTGCGGGAAAAAATCGACCTAGCCATGCCGGACACGCTGCTCGATATGTGGTTCGCCCATTACCTGGAAGACTTCGCGGACGACAAAGGCTTCCTGCAGGCCACCCACCAGGCAGGCCTACAGGTAGAAAAGTAAAAAGCCCTCAAACAGGCCTGGGATCAGATGAGAACAGGAACCACTGGCAGCGCCACTCAAACAGAGGAAAAACGGTCGGACAGGAAGAAACCGATGTCGGATGGAAGAAAACAAGTGGAAGGTGCATGGAACACCAGGACGGATCAAGCACTGACAGGCCGCCCGAGCCCGTGGGGTCAACCAGGCCGATGGGCTACTAAAGAAGCTGCCCTAAAAGGGGTGCCCTTGCAGGAACACGAGGAGTATTTCAGAACCCCGGAAAGCTGCTGGTGCTGTGGCCAGAAAGGACACCGTATCTACGAATGCTTTACCCATACTACTCAGCACGAATCCTCTCTTCCAAAAGCACCTTGGAAGGCCGCCGGAGTAACAACAATGGGAGAAGGGAAAGGAAAGCGCTCGGAAGAACTGGAAGAAAATCCAGCGCCCAAACAGCAAAAGATCGCCACTGTGATGGAGGAAGGACCATCCCGAGCCCTACCGATATGGGCTGACGACAGCGATCAGTCAGATTTTTAGAAGGCCCACCGAAACCGCCGGCGCAGGCCTTCGCGATGATTTGCGGAACCTCCCGAAAACGGAAAAATGAGGAATCAAGTGCTGAAACCTCGAAAAAACCGAAACCGGAAGAACCCACCAGTGGTACCCGCCCCATTATACACATGATCATACACCACGGCCAGGAACAACACCCGGTCACCATGCTACTGGATAATGGATGTTCAGTACTGCTAATCAGCGAACAAATAGCGAGGCGCCTTCAACTCTGGCTGCTCAAACACAGAGAACAGCATCTCATCGAGAATTTCATGGGACAGGTCATGGAAGGAGCCGGGGAATTCTACACCGACCGACTAGTGCTTCAACACCGAAGACACTTTTCAAGGGAAGTCATGGAAGTGGCGCCCATGGACAAGGAAATTGACATATTTCTCCCATACTGGTGGATAGCCAAGCACCCACCACAGGGAGCCTGGAAGAACCAGGAAGTTCGATTCAACAGCCCACACTGTCTCCAGAAATGCACCAAGTACGAAACAAATGACTGGGAGCTCTCGTGGGACGAAACGGTGTGCTATGAGGACAACGCTCACTGTATTGGCTACGTCTCCGCGGTAACCCAAGAAGATCCCCGGGATAGGGTTACTCCAGAATTCCGTCAATACATAAATGTGATGGGAAAAGAGATGGCGGACGCCTTACCCGAACACCGACCATACAACTGCAAAATCGAACTAAAAGAAGGAGGTACCGTGCCGTGGGGACCCATTTACCCCCTATGGGAAATAGAGCTACAAGCTCTTAGGGAGTGGCTCAAGGAAATGGAAAGAACAGGAAAAATCCAGCGATCGACCTCGTTGGCAGGATCACCCATCCTATTTGTTTCAAAACCCAATGGAAGAGGGCTGCGCCTCTGCATGGACTACAGGTGCCTCAACAAAATAACGATCCCCAACTGGTACCTGTTGCCACTAATGCAGGAGCTCCAGGATTGAGTCCAAGGAGCCCGTTACTTCACGAAAATAGACCTAAAAAACGGATTCCATCTAATCCGAATGAAAGCGGGAGACAAATGGAAAACGGCGTTTCGAACCCACTATGGCTTATACGAGTTCAAGGTGATGCCGTCCGGGTCGACTAACGCCCCCTCCATGTTTCAAGACATGACGAACCACATTTTCTACGACCTGCTGGACCTCGGGTTGATCGTTTACATGGACGACATCCTAATATATGTGAAAACACAGGCCGAACACGACAAAATTGTCCGGAAAACATAGAAGAGATTACAGGACAATGGTTTGGCAGTAGCGGCAGACAAGTGCATCTGGAGAGCGAAGGAGGTGGAGTTCCTAGGCTATGTCCTGGCCTGGGACAGGGTCAAGATGGCACAGGACAAAGTGGAAGCAGTGCTAAGGTGGGAAACTCTGCGCTCGTTAATGGAAGTCCAGTCGTTCCTTGGATTCGCCAACTTCTACCGACGGTTCATTCGAGATTACTCTCGGGTGGCACGGCAGATTACGGAATTAACGAAGAAAACGGAAAAGTGGGCCTGGAACGGCGAGGCGGAGGCCGCTTTCACAGAACTCAAGCAACGATTCACCATGGCTCCAATACTGGCCCATTTTAACGCACAACGACCAGTAATCATCGAAACCGACGTCTCGGATTTTGCGATTGGAGCAGTACTCTCGCAATGGGACGACGAAGGAAGACTACACCCAGTAGCCTTCCATTCCAGAAAGTTCCAACCAGTGGAAATCAACTACAAGATCCACGACAAGGAACTACTGGCAATCGTCGACGCTTTCAAACACTGGAGGCGCTATTGCGAAGGAAACGCCCACCAAATACAGGTATTCTCCGATCATCAAAACTTGGAATACTTTATAACAACAAAGGTCCTCAACAGACGTCAAGCACGGTGGGCACAGGAAGCGGCAGGCATCGACTTCTGGATTTACTACTGGCCAGGGACTCAGAACGGAAAACCAGACGCATTATCAAGATGTTCGGAGTACCGCCCAGAAAAGGGGGGGATAGAAAACCAGCCGATTACGACAGTTTTGGGAAAAAACCGTTTTGCAGAACCAAATCGGCAAGGATGGACGTTTATCTGCTCCTTAGCATGACTCGCTTCTCTCCCGACGAAAAAGTGGGAAGAAGGATTTATGGAAAGGATAAAAGAAAAAGGATGAAAAGATATGGCTTATCAACAAGCATGGAAGGAAGCAGAAGCCGCTCTCCCGAAAGAGCAGGGGATGGACCAAAAGGCCAGGGGCGTGCTGGAAATCCGGGACAAACAGCTTTATAGGAAGGGCATGCTCTGGGTGCCAGAAGAACTGGTACACAAAATTGTGGAATCAGAGCACGACACAAAGGTGGCCGGACACATGGGCCAGGACAAAACCATCAAGCTCATTAGGCAGAACTTTTGGTGGCCAAAAATGAATGAACATCAGGAAAAAAAAAAATTGTGTCCTGAGTGTCCGGATGCACTAGACACGCTGGACGCTTCGGACACAACCTGCTTAACTCGGACGCAGTTCACTATGGCACCGTGCATCTGGACGCAGCTCGCCACGGTACCGTGCGTCCGGACGCAGCTCGCCACGGCATCTGCTTACTGGACGGAGCGTGTCAGGGCATTTTCCTTCTGGACGCAGCTATGTCAGGGCATTTTCCTTCTGGACACAGCCGTGTCAGGGCATTTTCCTTCTGGACGCTGCCGTATCGGAGCAAATGGCATCTGGCTGACGCATGTCGTGGCACCACGGTCACGCTGGCAGTCAAGGTACGGAACATCGCAGCAAATACTCTTGTCGCATTCGCAAACACGCAGCGGGTTCCAGGCATAGTGACTCAGTCCAGTTCTATTCATTCTATCTAACGTATATCAATTTATGCTACTACCACACTTCGCGCGGAAACAAAGGAAAGTTGGCAAATACGACACAACGCTTTGAGCACAACGTGATGAGCACGACGCGATGAGCACGACGCGTTGAGCACGACGCGATGAGCATGACTCGATGAGCACGACACGATGAGCACGACGAGATGAACACGACACGATGAGCACAACGACTATGAGGAGGATGGCAATGAGCATGCTGCCCGCGGTGAGGGCGATAGCAAGTAGGACACAGCGAGTATGATATCAATGAGGGTGCCGGCGGCGAGGACGATAGCAAGTAGGTCGCGGTGAGTATGATTGCAAGTAAGATGAGGCGAGTATGATGGTGTTACACCCGAATATTTCACGAAGTACATAGAGTATCTAGATTACTTAGCGACAGAGTAGTAGGAAGGCTAGTGGGTGACAGATGATGGATCAAGAGTCTAGGAGGGAGTTAAGGAGCCGGAGTTAGCTTACGGCCGAGAGATCAAACCTTGCGGGGAGAGATCAAACCTTGCGGGGATCGGACGAAGGAACTCCGAGGTGGGGGTCGGAGTGCAAACGAAGCAGTCTTAGCAGATATGGTCTGACTCCTTGCGGGGAGAGACCAGACGCTGGTTAAGCCTCCTTGCGGGGATGAGCCACGTACGCAGAGAATCTGGGTCCTCGCGGGGACTGGCTTGGATCCTTGCGGGGGGAGCCACGTACGAGTCTAGACGCAAGAGTTCCTCGCCCAGTTGCATGACGAACTCATCTCCCTTATCTACACCCCGGCCAGAGCCAATGATCCACCCACGGGGTCTATGCACCTCGGGGGAATCCAAACCCGAGTCACCACTTCTCACGCGAAGTCATCAGATCTCACGACGGCTCTTAATCTACAAAAAGAGGAGGATTTCTCACCTCGCCGAGAGAAATCAGCCCGAACAGCAACTACAACACTACCGAACCAAAATCCCACCAAACCCACACACAAGATCTAAGATTATTCCGTTGTGAATTATCGAAAGTAGCCTGATTACCTTTGATTCTACCCACACTCCGGTTACGAGACAACCCCAGTGTCACACTATAATCTTGATCTCAAAATCACCCTACTTTCATGGAGAGCTTCGACGCTACCTACTTCGAAGACCACCTCTATCTACTCGAGCTATCCACCTACTTGGAGCCAAAATCCCAATACTCACTTGACTACACTTTTCAGTCAATCGACGAAGAAATCGCAACCTACGAACAGTGGGAAGAATTCAACGACGGACCTATCCCTACTCCCTACCAGGAAGGCGACCACGAACCCTGGAACTGGTATATGCAATATTGGTTCAACTGCACCTATAGCCACAAGAACGCCGAATTCACTGAGCACGAGCTCCGGGACCTCTGCGACTATTACTTCACCGACGACGAAACTATCCACAGTGGAGATTTCCTGGACCAATACTAGAAATGTCTACTTCCTCCGACTTCAACATGCTCCGACTGGAGGCCACCAGAGACCTACTCCAGATCACGGACGGAACTCCAGCACCGGAGCAAGCGATAGAATTAGCCAACCCCGCGGTTTGGGTCCGAACTATGGCACGTCAGCAAAAGCAGGCGGAAAACGACTTAAGACAGCTCACCAAATTATGCGGCAACACGATCGATAGAACCGATCAGCGAATGCAACGAATGGAAGAGGCCTACAGAACTTTGGCGGAAGGCACCAGGTACGTATATGACCGAGTACACGCTAACGAAGAAATCGCAGAAGCTTGGGTTTGCACCGAGTTGGTCAATGCCGCAAACGCTTATCAAACGCTCGCGCATAACGTATGGCAAGCCATTTTGGAACGAACCAACGAGGACAACCAGCGACAGATATGCCAGGCAACCCAGCTCATCCGGGTCAACGACGCCCTCGCATTTCTCGCCGAAGCCAACACGGCCCGAAGCCAGCATTTGGCTACATTTCAAGGAAATGTGGAACTATGGGCAGCGGACCATCAGAGAAAGATGAGCAGAGTGGAGGAAGAGCTACGCCAAGCCAGGGAAGAAATACGGCGGATTGCTACCCGAATACCCCTCCCGGGATCACCATAGCCAAGGGCCCCTTCTCCGGAACCGCTACAGCTCTGGCGAAGTCCGGCCATGATACCCAGTACCAGTGCCGCATCAGCAGCGGCGCCGCCACCCCTGCCACGGCGACCAATTCTCCAGAGCCCGATCCGGCTCCCACCTACTCCCGCCACCCGAAGTCAAAGGTGGCCTGCCGTCCCCGTGTCAAGCCCACCACTACCCCCACTCCCACTACAGTCAAAAGTCGGAACCACGGGAGGAGGAGGAGCGGGACCTTCACGGAGCCCCCAACGACCAGTCAACTCACCTTCGCCTTCGCCTTCACCACCGCCTAGCGAGGACGAGGACGACCTATACGTTCAAAACCTTCCCGCAGGAAGACCCCCGCCAGGTACAAGGGAGCCAACGCGCGCGCAGATAGCCACCATGCTCACGCCGGAAGAAATTGCAAGGCTGGTGGGAGCAGGAATTGCAGCCGCACGAGCCCCCGAAAGGCCCGAACCGCCAGTGAACCGAATAAACGTCTTAAGGCTGAAGATGGAGAACCCCGAAAAATTCGACGGGAAGAGTTCATCCGCCTTCAACCAGTGGTGGGAATCGGTCACGATGTGTCTGGGATTCTACCCAGAAACAATCGACCGCCAAAAGATCGCCTGGGTCGGAACCCTTCTAACGGATACCGCCTTGGTATGGCACCTCCACCGGTACCGCGAGCTGCGGGAAAACGGCACCTGGGCCAACTACTCGGCAGCCATTCGAACGTAATATCGGAACGAGTGAGAAGCAGCGGACGCCCAACTCAAGCTGGGACAACTCAAATACCAGGGATCTATTCGTGCTTACCTAACGGAGTTCCGAGCGCTCAATAACTTTGCACGTGCGACCGGAGAAGCGCTAAGAGAAAAAGTGGACTTGGCAATGCCGGACGCGATACTCAACATGCGGTTCGCCCACTACCTCGAGGATTTCGCGGATGACGAAGGATTCCTACAAGCCACCCACCAAGGGGGCCTACAGGTGGAAAAGAAAAGAACCCTCAAAGCCGCACGGGAAGCTATGAAAGGATCGGCCAGGGACACCGTGTGCGCCACCCCAGGACCGGCAGCCAAAAAGGAGGAATGGAAAAAGGAAGAAAGACGGCCAACGACGAATCGGGAACCAGGGAAGAATGACTCCCGAGCCCCGAAGAATAACGGATGGGAGTCAACGGGGGCCGCTCGGCGGGGGGTACCCCAGAACGAAATAGACGCGCACAAAAAGGTCAAGGATGGATGCTGGCGATGTAGAAGGATGGGGCACCGTACCTTTGACTGCTTCTCCTTCCAAACAGCACAAGGAACAGAGCTACCACCCGCACCTTGGAAAGTGTCAGCCGTAGCTAAAGGAAAGAGGAAGAGATCGGAGGAGCCAGAAGAACCAGGGGAGACCCCACAGGCCAAACAACAGAAGGTAGCAGCTGTCGACACCATGGAAACAGACGCCATCGCTCCCCTGTGGGAATCAGACTCGGATTTTTAGCAGGCAGGGACTCGCCGCACCCAGAAGCCTCCTTGCTAATATGCAGGGCATCCAAGAAACGAAGAAACGAGGAACCAAGTGCTGGAACCCCGTCCAAGAAACAACGGAAACCCGAAAGCGGCACTCGCCCAGTCATCAACATGCTACTACACCTAGGCGACAAGAAAACCCTAATCCGAGCACTGTTGGACACCGGCTGTTCAATAGCGCTGATAAACAAAGAAACGGTGAAACGACTGGGTCTGGAAAAACTGAAGCATAAACAAGCCCGTAGCATCGCGAGCTACACCGGGGAAAGCATCAAGGGAGCAGGCCAATTCTATACAAAGCCAATGACCCTTCAACACCGAAAGCACTACTTCACGATGAGTTTCGAAATTTCCCCAATGGAACGAAACATCGACGTCTTCCTCCCGTTTAGCTGGATAATGACACATCTACCACAAGGCTCCTGGACGAACGCCGAAATACGCTTTAATAGCACCGGATGCCTAACAAAATGCACCAAATTCGAACAAAGGGAATATTCGCTATCCTGGGACGAGTCCGTACTCCTGGATCATGACGTCCGCCTTATCGGCTACGTCTCGACGGTGTCGGAAGGAGACCCGCTCGATGCAGTCCCCAAAGAATTCAGGGAATACATGGGAATTATGGGGAAAGAAGCCGCAGATGCCCTCCCGGAGCACCGACCGTACGATTGCAAAATTGACCTCCAGGAAGGAAGCACGGCACCCTGGGGACCCATATACCCGCTGTCCGAAGTAGAACTCCAGACACTTAGGGAATGGCTAAAAGAGATGGAGCGTACAGGGAAAATCAGGCGCTCCACATCTCCAGCCGGCTCTCCAATCCTCTTTGTGCCTAAGCCTCATGGAAGAGGGCTTCGCCTATGCGTGGACTACCGGGCTCTCAATCGCATCACAATCCCTAACCGCTACCCTTTGCCACTGATGCAGGAACTACAGGACCGAGTTCAAGGGGCCCAATGGTTCACGAAAATGGACCTCAAAAACGGGTTTCACCTCATCTGAATTCGAGAAGGCGACAAATGGAAAACAGCGTTCAGAACCCACTATGGCCTCTTCGAATTCCAAGTCATACCATTCGGACTGACGAATGCACCGTCCACCTTCCAGGATATGATGAACCATGTATTCTCAGATATGTTGGATGTCGGCGTCTTAGCCTACATGGACGACATACTGGTTTACGCAGACACCGAGAAGCAGCACGACAACACCGTCCGAGAAGTCTTGAGAAGGCTACAAAGAAATGGCCTAGCAGTCTCGCCGGAGAAATGCATCTGGAAAACTCAAGAGGTGGAATTCCTAGGCTACATCATAGGATGTGAGGTGATCAAAATGTCTCAAGAAAAGGTCGATGCGGTACTAGAATGGAAAACGCCTCGAAACCTAACAGAGGTGCAGTCCTTCCTAGGGTTCGCCAACTTTTACAGACGGTTCATCCAGGACTACTCCAGAGTGGCAAGGCCACTAACGGAGTTAACGAAGAAGGAGCAAGGGAAAGAATGGAGCTGGAACCTGGAAGCGGAGTCGGCCTTTCAGGAGCTGAAAAAGCGATTCACCACCGCACCGATCCTGGCTCATTTCGACGCAGCAAGTCCAGTCATTATCGAAACAGACGCCTCGGACTTCGCGATAGGAGCCGTCCTGTCACAACGGGACAACGAAAACCGCCTGCACCCGGTGGCGTTCCACTCCAGAAAGTTTCAGCCCGCGGAAATCAATTACGAGATCCACGACAAGGAACTCCTGGCAGTGGTAGACGCCTTCAAGTACTGGAGGAGATACTGTGAAGGAGCAATCCACCAGATCCAAGTCTACTCGGACCACCAGAACCTGGAATACTTCAGAAGGACTAAAGTCCTAAATCGCCGACAAGCGTGATGGGCCCAGGAACTCGCCGGAATCGATTTCATAATTTACTACCGACCCGGGACGAAAAATGGGAAGCCAGATGCCCTGTCTAGGCGTTCGGAGTACCGCCCTGAAAAGGGGGGGGTAGAAAACCAGCCGATAACGACTGTTTTGGGAAAAAACCACTTCGAAGAACGCCTGTCGCGCACATTCGTCTGCTCATCGGCAAGGATAGCATCACTCGCGGAAAGAAAATGGTCGAAAGAATTCCTGACGAGGGTCAAGGAAGAAGGGAAAAAGGACGAAGCTTATGCACAGGCTATGAAACAGGAAGCGGTGACAGAAGAACTGTCACCGAAGGACCAAAAAGTCAAGGAATTAAGGAGAGAAAACGAGCTGCTGTACAGAAGGAACCTACTCTGGGTCCTGAGGAACCTGGTACAGCAGATAATGGAATCAGAACACGACACGAAAGTGGCCGGACACATGGGACAGGACAAAACCATCGAGCTAATACGACGAAACTTCTGGTGGCCAAAGATGAACGAACGAATCATCGACTTCGTTAGGAGCTGCCCAGAATGCCAGCAAAACAAGGTGACTCGTCACCAGCCATACGGTCTATCCTCGCCCCTGGAATTCCCGTACGCCCCCTGGCAATCGATCACCATTGACTTCATCACAGAGCTTCCGCTTTCAGAAGGATGCGACCAGCTCTGGATAATCATCGACAGGTTCACCAAGATGGCGCACTTTCTTCCGCTCAGGGATAAAACAGCGACGGACCTGGCCATCATCTTCGGCCGAGAGGTATGGAAGCACCATGGCCTCCCCACTGATGTTGTGTCGGACAGAGACTCTCGGTTCACGTCAGAAGTCTGGA
>Ga0307508_10001943_pt1 | contig 22660 bp, 25 predicted proteins | sample 9_EM_MG_FD_203089 | JGI IMG/M metagenome (GOLD analysis project Ga0307508, IMG submission 203089) | Populus trichocarpa ectomycorrhiza microbial communities from riparian zone in the Pacific Northwest, United States - 9_EM | ecosystem: Host-associated > Plants > Roots > Unclassified | place...
TAAACGGAATCTCGAGCTTGCGGCCTACTTCACGCAATGCCAGCTTCAACCCCCACATATGCAAATTGCGCTCCGGAGTGCCATTGGTGCTTTCGCAAAAGTAAACAACCAAGCACATGCAGCTCGGTTTGCGAAACGCTTGCTTGAATTGAGGCCTGACCCAAAAATTGTGGCCCAGGTAACCCTAGCAGCTTTTGATCATCCATTTGTTTACTCAAGGCACTTACAGGCACGGCAACGCATCGCTGCCGGAGACCGCAATCCCAGAAACGCAGTTGAGATCTCCTATGATGAATTCACACCCTTTGAGATCTGCGCTGCAACATACACACCGATATACAAGGGATCGCCGTCGGTTCACTGCCCATATACTGACGCTGCATACCTGCCCGACTTCAAGGGCAAATTGGACCCGCTAATTAATCTAACGGAAATCGGTGCCTCTGCATCGGGGCTTCCAGCGTCATGGTGATCACTAGTTAGCTTAGCCGGGGATTGTTGTTTTCATAAAATCCAATAATTTGTTGCTATTTGGCATTGTCCAAAATTTTGGCACTTGAAAGTTGTTTGCAATCCTATAAGTTCCTGCATGGGAGTTCATGGCTTGACTCCTTTTCTTCGAAAGACCTGGTATGCATTTAAGACCTGTGTCTACCTGTTGACTCAAAGCCTGATAGTCCGACTGTCTTGGAGCGTCTCCCTGAACGCTTCCGAAGTCTTACGGGAAAGCGACTGGCAATGTACGCGGTTTCTTCCTGTTTAGCTCAATTTCGGACTGGATCTGCCTTTTGAATAGTGATGGAACACTCCTAACCCAGCGTTTCCATTTTATCCCGGACAAACATCCTTACCAACACATCATATCATGGTATAGATTTGCCCAAGACCTGATTGAGAATAGAGTGGCTGCTGTTTGTATATTCGATGGTAAAGAGAGGAATCATGCAAAGGCTCGTGAAGTCAGTGTTTCTCTTATCATTTTGACCCAGGGGATTCCAGAACTTTTGCTTCTAGGCACGTCGGAGACGAGAAGTACGCGAACTAACAGTCGTTCGGGGCTCCATAGAGCAGGACCGCTTTGCCCGTCTCAATCACGCGAAGCAAACCTTACAACGCTTTCACAAACTCAGTAGTATAGACAAGAAAAAGGCCGCGGCTTCGCTGAAAGCGGACGCCTCATTCGGAGATTCTGACTCTACAACTCTGCTCCAAGAACAATGTCGCCTTGTCGAGAGAACTGACGATCGCACCCCAGTCATGCCAGTAGATGATGTTTTATCTGTGCCTCTTCCAGCAGGAGTACCATGTTCCTTACCAGTACGTGATGCTGGCTTTACTGGATACTCTACTTCAATTATTCATAGGAAAAAGCCATTGCTAATGCAGAAGAAATAACTGGCCAGTTAAAATCGCTATTCCTGGGCTACAAGGCTCATGTCGCAAAACTGGTTACGTTGTCTGTTGACTCGTCCGAGGTACTGTTTCCCGGTTCATCGCCAACCAGTGTAGAGGACGAACGGGAAGAAAAGGTGTTGTCGAAGGCACAATATGAGATAACGGTCAAAGAAAGCAAATTTTGGACCGATTGCATCACTTCCTTGACTTCTGATGTCCCTGCCTTACTTGCGGAAGAGAATGGTTTACTAAAGCATTCAGAAGGTCAATTGGACACATTGCTTGACAAGAGCTATACGATGGCTTCCATGTATGAGCGGCGAACGAACATTCCGACGCAAGAAACGTATCGTGAAGCGAAATGTATATTAGAAGCGATGGGAATACCATGCATCGAAGTCAACGGCGCCTACGAAGCCGAAGCTCTAGCATCCTCAATGGTTCTGGCAGGGCTGGCCGACTATGTCGTAAGCGAAGATACGGTACGGTTCCTTCTCCCAGATGACATATTTAATTGAACGAATGTTACAGGACGTGCTCGTGTATGAGGCGCCTTTAGTCCGCAACATGACAAGTCGGGACCCATTTCTGAGGATTTGTGGCTCACAAGTTCGTGATACCCTTGGGCTTACCCGCGACCAATACATCGACTTCGCCATTCTCCTGGGCACTGATTTCTCCCAACGGATCACCAACGTTGGTCCTGTTCGCGCATTCAAGTTTATCAAGGAATTTCGTTCCATCGAAAATATCGTTGATTCAATCGCAAGCGACCCCAAGTACTCACTTAAGATTCCCAGAGCTGCATATCTGGCACAAGTTGACATCGCACGTGCGGTTTTCAAGACGTTACCAACCCCATCGTCAAGCGAGATTCGGCGACCAATAGAAAGGAACAACGCACAAGTCGAAGGTGTTTTGAAAAAATATGGAATTCTAGACCGTGATATCCACCGCGATTGGCACCTCGGTGTGGGGCATGAGCAGGCTTTGGTTGGGAACTACTTCAATGACAGCCCTGTCGCTGCGTGATAATTGTGGTTCGGCATCTGGGTTGGATAATTCCGAATTTGGTATTTCTAAGCAATATACCATGTAATACATTTACAATTTCGTGTACAATAAACCAATCATACCCGGTAACCACTTTTTGGAAAGAAAGGATTTGCCTGACTGGATATTGGCATAAACCATCTTGAGCATGTCACCCAACCACTTGTTATTCAACTGTGTGTGAAGTTACCAAATAGTGATGGTGGCCGTCGAATGAGGGGTCAAATCTCGTGGAAGCACTATCTTTTAGCTCGAGACTGCGTGCGTGGTGAGCCTTAGAAGACTCTGGAACAGAACGGGGTAAGACTCTCAAACAGGTAGGTATCGATGGCTGTCGTAGAGGCGGTCTTCTCCACTCATCTTCTGGCTAGAGAATTTTCAGGAAAATCATTACGAAACGGACAACGAAGAGGGTAGGCTAACCATCACGAAGTCAAAGTCAGTTACTCCCACTAGCCTTTGCTTGAGCTCTTCACGAACGTTGAGTCCATTCAAGAAGAACTACAACACCCATGTCAAGCTTCTGGGTGATATCGCTAGAGCTGAAAAGAGAAACACACCGATGTGTAAGTGCGGCCCATCGGTATCACGAATGTAATGAAGAGATTTGAATCGGGTTGAACAACTGCAGACATTTTTTAACAGAACATCGAAGGCAGGGGAACCGTGCTCACCAAATGATATCAGACCAGCCATGGCGAAGAATAGAGGCACAACGCCCGCTTGAAAAGAGACATGGATAAGACGATCTACGACACTGGTTGTCTTCGAACTAGTGCCAGCACGTTGGCGATGGAGCCAGACAATTGAAAAAGCTAGAGAAAGATCAGATGGCATAACTAGGTCAGTAAGCATGGCAACTCACCAGCAATGACAACGTCAAGCGCAACCTGAATACCTAACCAAGATGACACTAGCGGTCTAAGCTTACTGTGCTCGCTAACGCTGGTAGTATGATGCAAATCGATAACAGGATGCAGGGGGAGTCATAAATGGGTGACATACTCAGTCAACTCCCAGGCCCTGTGGGATAACTGTAAAACATGGTGAACCAAAAAACTCTGGATGAGCTTACTTTATCCCAAGCACAATTCCAGTAACCGCCGATCCCAATGACACAACAACGAGAACCCCGGCAAGAAAGCGCTGCTTCGACATACAGTATATCCTACAATGATATGAATGAAGATAAAAAAAGCGTTGGAATCAATCAAATCCGAGCCAACCTATTTGTCATGAAAAGATGCGTAACGGAGGTCGTAAGAACAGTCGCAATCGGAATATATACATATGGCCATCGAACGTCTGGGAAACGACTGAGCAGTAGATCGGATGGCTTGAGTTGTTGGACTCACGGTAAGCAACAAAGACGTTCGAATAATTCTCCACACTAGAATCGATCGGTATGACAAGCTACGGATTTGATAAAGAGAAATTTACCAGTAAAACCAAGCGAGATAGATCATGCTGAGAGAAAGACAGCCTCAGTTGATACCCAAACATGTTCTCTACCACTTTCACTCACACGCCACTCTGAAATGTGTCGTTTAAGAAGAGTATTGTTACACCGGCCCTGTGAAAACAACGATTGAGCATCGGAAGCATATATTACTGGTCTTTGGCAGAAGGGCGATCATACTTCAGTGCCATGGAATCGGGTCGTCCTGCAAAATGTTGTGGAAATGTAAGTAAGCAGATGCAAAGAGGCGCTTACTCAGGTCATAATACGAAAAACATTGCATGCAAACGACTCCATACAGAAAAGTGTTGACTGAGATCAAGTTTCCAACCAATGAATGCCCCATTTCTTTATCACTGGGTTCACACGCACAGAAAGTCCCAATAACCAAGGTACCTGATAAGAAGAAAAAAAAAGACATTCAGCTAGATCCTTATTTTCTCTGATCCTTTTCAGATTACCTAGGAGATTCTCGGACTGGCCCATAACGACCAGTGCAAATGAATAAATAGGCAAGGGAGGGAAGAGAGCGTAAGGGTGGCGCCGACTTTCAAACTCACAGCATGGCTCCCGTAACCCGTTTTTATCCAACCAAATTGCACATCTAAAAAAAGATCAGCCATTGAAATATTCCCAAATGGATTTGTGTAACACCATCTTATCCGGAATTTTCTTTACACACATATTGCCCCCCTTGGCTGTCAGATGGTATCGACCGGGTCGATGGATGTGCAGAGATCAATGATATTCCATGCCGCTCACCATTGCAAGTCTGGCGTCGAGATTGGACACAGCTTTCCCTCGTAAGCTGGAAACGAGGAGAACGTAAAATCTGACAAATTTGGCTGGTAACCAAGGATAAGACTGACAACAACACGTTCTCGCTGGTTCCTGGTTTTGACACTATCGTGAGTAAATTAAACAGGCGACAGCGAGTTAGGAAATTGATAATTGTCGAACCAGGCCTAGCGTCATTCGGGGGAACACTAATAGATATCTTGAATAGGACATACTAGTCTAGAAAGCGGCAATAGCGAGATTTCCCCTTAGACATGTGCTTTCCATTTTTCAGAAAATTCGAGAACAATTTTTGACAAGAGCAAGGCAGGTTACCCAGTGCACACATAACGTGAAGGTGTCTCACTTGCCCTTCACTAGACCAGGCCCTCAGGCTGGAGCCGTTGTATATGGGGAGGAGGGCGGGTTTTTGTGTGGCAACTGCACAGAAATATGATATCCAGATAGACAGAGGAACAACATGGATGGCAGATAAGTAGACTCGTGGAATGCTGGATAGGCATCAGACAGATGTCACGGGCTATCTGTAATTGCACGTGGCATTCGCAGCTATTCAAGGAGGAGGGAGTAGTTATCCCCTTTTCCTTGCCTTGGGGGTCCAAGTCTCGGTTTCCGTAGCCGAGGACTTCCAAGCAAAGGGGTCTTTCACAGGTTTAGGAGAACTGGAATCACCACCACCGATTTCGCTTTGAGGCTCCACTGCTGAAGAATTGAGCGAGGGTATCGAAAATGGAGTTGATGACTTCCGACTGCGTGGGGAAGCTGGAGTGACAAATCTGGAAGGCCGTATTTGCGTAGGGCGTTGCGAGGATTCAACCTGAGGTCGAGATCCCAAATTGGTGGACTGATCAAGCGCAAGAGCTTCCTCAGTCACTTCTGGTGCATTACTCGTGCGCTCCCCCCGACCAGCAACTGCATCTTCGATGGCAAGATGCGCATCCTGTTGTCGTCTACGTCTCATATCCTTGGCTTCTTCCCTATCTTTTGCCTCAATCAAGGCCACCTTCTCAAGGATGCGTCTTTGGCGTGCAGTATCAGCCTCCAGTTCCTGGAAAACAAGTGAGTGCACAAGAGACAGCAAGGCATATAACACTGACACCAAGCGTAGGAGGATGCCGCCGTGTATGCGTTAACCACGATGACCATTGAACTGTTAAAATAGACGTGCGATAAATACAAAAACGAACACGCTGAGAAGCCAAACGTACCAGGCAAACGTTTACCACCTCCTATGTATCTCCACATGTTTTCGGGATCATTATACTGTACAGTCCGCTTCGTGCGGGTAGGATCTATCGGTGATTTGGATTCATAGTACATGTTTCCTTTGAGACGACATGAATACAATTAAATTGTGGGAAGTTAACGTTTGTGGGCCTCGCCTTCAAGATCTCTACCCATACAACGGACCTGGGTGATTTAAAGAAAATCAATTAAGGCTGCATGAGTATTCAGTTTTTCTAAGGAGTGGAGAACAACAGTAGAACTTCACAGGATTTCGAATGGTGTTCCATATCCTCCGTATGAATGACATTAGAGAATGAAGTTGGAACGAAGAGAGGTATTAAGTCTCATCACGGCTAAAATCGGGCCGTTACGCGGCGTCTGTCATTTTCCATTGAATTGTTTCGATTTCCAGCACTTATCTAGATTTATTTCAAGAGTCGGCCGAGATAACCAGCAGAATCACAAACGGAATTCCGTAATATAAGATTGCGATAATGCTCGAGAAAAACGAATGATTTTCAAGCAAAGCACAACGCAGTTCTATTATCAGAAGTCTCCACCGAGATCTTCGTCATCCATTTCACCATCCTGAATCTCCTTTGCAAGTTCCTTCTCTCTCTCCCTGGCACCCTCGGCATCTGCGAGTTCTTTTCTATGTGCATTGAGTGGGTACCGCATAGCCTGATATACAAGTTTCAATATGTCTGCTTGTAAAAGTAGACTTGACAAAATAAGGTAACATACCTTTACACTCTGGTTGTGAAGATCCAGACAGAAAGCGATACGACGTCCAAAGACTTCGCTGACCTCGGGTCCGTATCCGCTCTTTTGTGTACCACATTCCATCCACCCTTTCTCGTGGACGATGCGTCCCTCAATGACACCGTCACGGATGGCTTTACCCACAATATACTCAGCATCTTCCTCAGAGTCGAGATGAAGCTTAACACAGATATCGCGGAGAGAAATACGAGAATAGGAGAGGGAAAGCCTCCTGATGCCAGTCTTGATGACGTTCTGACGGAGGCGAACGATCAGTGAATAAGTGCTGTCTTCTTCGAATTGAGCCGTATGTTTCGAAAGTGTAGATTGGAACTGAGATAAGGATCCTGTTCGAACAGCTAGATAAAATCCCGGTATTAGTTGACAGAGCTGAAAATAGAAGGGGCAACTGTGCATATCTACCTTTAACAATATCGAAGTAGGCATTCAACGCCTTTTCCAGAACTACATGTCGGAACAGACTTCGATCAGGGATATCGCCCATGAGGAGTTCAACGACCACAAAATATTTGTGAACGGTTTGGTAAAATCCAGGAGCTGTCTTTGGAGGAGGCGCTCGTCGGATGGCCTGCTGCAAATTTGTATGCGCTTCCGTATAATTCAATTGTACCGCTCGAATTCGGCCAAGGTAGTAATGGTAGCGTGCAAATTGTGCGTTGCTAGCAGAAGTAGGAAAAGTGGTCTTCGATACGAGCTTGTCTGCTTGGTCGTACAGATTATAAGTGATGTAACTTCGGAGAAGGCAATTGATGAGGGCAGCCTGAGATTCGTCGTCGTGACGTAGGGATGCCGTCTTTTGAGCAGCAAGGAGTAGTCTATTGGAATATCATAAGATACATTCTTTGCGACAACGGCTGAATACGTACGGTCGAGCATCTGAGAGCTCCCCAGCTAGATCATACGCACGCTCAACAGCATACCAGACCTTGGCGGCAATGGCGTCCATGCTACGACGATTCAGCTGCTGCATCTTCTGTACAGTATCGTTTGCTAAGCTCAAAGCCTTCTCATGTGTGTCTTCTGAGGAGAGCAGGTGGTGAAGTATGAGCAGACGAAGGTATATCTCAACTTCCGGCACGGGTTCTGAGTTGTTATTTGATTTAGACGTGGAGTCGACATCCATAGATCCTTCTACGTCTGCTGGTGCAGGGGGTAGCCATGAGAGCAGAGTTTTCTTAGCTGGACTATCTGAAAGGATCTGTGTTAGCAGAGGACTCCCCATGAGTAAGGGAATAAGGCGTACCCTTTGTGTATATCCTCTCAATGGCTGTCCTAAGAACATCAGCAGTAACGCGCTTTCTGAGTGCAGTCAGAGTTCTGAGAACACGGTGTGTGAATCTTGGCTCAAGAGTCGCCACAGCACGGTCGATGAGGACGGCATTGTTCTTTATTTCGACTTCCGGTGGGACTGGGGTTGGCTTTTGCTCCTCTTTCTTGTCCTCTTTCTTGTCTTTCTTATCTTCAGGTTTCTCCTCTGGCTTTTTGTCTGTCGAAGGCTTCATTTCAACGTCGGGCATTGTGAATGATTGACGCAAGCTGACGCGTCTTAGCGATTTGATAGCCCTCCGTTATGTAAGCACATGATCTTCTGATGCCGCCGCCAAGAGTCGACCTCCCGCAAGAGCTTTATGGCAGCGTAATCCAGTTTGTCTCTAATAGGTCAGATCTGGTTGTCCTTTTGTATGTCTCAAAAGCTGTCCATCATGAAGCCAAACGTGTCCTGTATGGATCCGTTGACCTCGCCTACAACCATCTGCGGATTTATACTTGGTTTCGAATGATTGCCTCATCTCCGCATCTCGCGCTACTCGTTCAATCGTTAACTTTCGGAATTCAATCCTTGCGCATGCCAAGTGTTGCATATCCATGGTTTGAGGCCATAGCTCGGGGATTAAGGTCGCTCACCAATTTGAAAGAGTACGCAAGTTCCTCTCCCTTCTAAATCATGCTCAAACAAGCCCACAGACTTAACCTCAAAAAGGAGGGCCCTCAGAGTATTTCCCGTTACGCCCAGATCTTAGATGAAACCCCTTTCCGACTTAAAACATTCCGCAACCACATGTTTGACTTTGAACCTACGATTCCCTTCCTCACGTCACAACCAGACATTACAACCTGGTACCAGTGCTTGGCCGCCGAGCCTTCCCCCCAGTCCTCTGATCCCGACCTTCCCCTCCTTCCTCTACTTTCGGATGCCGCAATTCCATCATGGCTCCTTCCAACTTACCACTCACGAAATATCACCCGGCTACATACTGCGATGGTGTATCAAATTCCTGATGAAGAGCATCATACCTTAAATACTTTGGTCGGCTACGGACGGACGTTGACCGCGTTAGTGTTGGATCGAGATGTAATAGATGGGTGCAGCAAGTTGGAAGACTTTGTTACAGGTCTTGCCGAATGCCTCCCTCTCCTTGAAAGTATCTACTTGTGGCATCGTGGCGATTTGGTTGGTTGATCTTCTTCACAATGATGATTTATTGGTTGACTACATATGTCAGGCAACTGATTCTTCTGCGCACAGCGTCGTGGGTTCATTCTCCTCGTTTACTCGACTTACTACGCTCTCCATCCAACCTCCTGCTTGCGCAAATGCGGATTCACTGTATATGAACGTTCTTACTGCGAAAGACGCTTCCCAAACGGCATCTCTCTTCGTACAAGGCATATCTACCCTCACCAGAGTCGCATTTCCACCCCACTATCCAGTCGAGGAAGCCCCATGGTACGCAAAGACTCGAGATTACGAAGAGTGGGTCGGATGAGATGACGATTGGTCAAGCTGTCAAGTCGCATTCTAGACACTTAGTTTCTGACTTTCCCAACACTGCATGGCTGACATCTCGTGTAGATAGCCTTTTTACAAACCACGGATACATTTGTACGATTATTTTGTCGCGTCTTATCCTATCATATCCAAATTATCTCATCAAGATCAAATCTCAACGAAAGTTTTTAGTTGCCTAAAAGGAAGCTGGTTTAATTTTTGTGTAAAAGAGTTTCTTCCTTGCGCCTGGTTTCTTGCCTTCTCAATTCCTGATTGTCAAGTTGTGTAACCTGTTATAGGGAACATTAATTCCCAGCTTGATGGCGTCTCGATAGCTCAGTGGTTAGAGTATACGATTGCAGCTTTGCTATCTATCGTGTTGTCCGGTGTTCGAATCACCGTCGGGACTCTATTTTTTTTAAAAAGTGTACAGTGACATTCAAGATGATAGCTGGAGCCTGGAGGCTGCCCCTACTTCGACATAAATCCCACTGTGTTCTAATGAGGATAACAATCCAAAAATCATAAAAGCAGCTTCGGATTTGATACGGACGGCAATGGCAAACAAATGGAATCAATCACGACACGTCGCTTCCAGGCGTCAATAACTTCATTTCTACAAAATGCTCGTCTTTCTGCCCACACTACTACTGGCCGTGACGGCGCAGGCAGCTACGCTGTCCCTTCACGCTCCTCGTTTCACCGTTACAGACTCTACAGGTGCACAGCTGCGTTCAGAACCGTACGTGTACCAACCGCAGCAACATTACCTATAATTTTACTTCTTGAATTTTTGGGAAAAACAGGATATCTCTGTCACACCCAGCCCAATTCCCAGTGGAGCTAGGAGAAAAGGATACGTTAAAAATTTCATTTCAAATAACCGACCAAGCCACCGGTTCGGGTGTCCAACCTCATCAGACCTTCCTTCGATTCTATGACGAGAAATCGAACGAGGAGGGCGTTCAACCCGTACGCGTCACCCCCAGTGGCAAGGCAAAGTTTGAACTCGTGCGTACCCTTATTTATGTATATCCTTGTGGCTTTTTTTTTTAATGCCTGTCATAGAACCTCAAACGACCGCCAATCTCTCTACCCCCGACACCTAATAGCGATCCACTGAAAGTGACTCTCATCATTGGGGCCGCAAAATTTGACCCTCTGTCGGTCAATCTCTTCGATCTTATCCTGCCAAAATCTCAACCACCGCCTGAACATCCCCTCGAAGCGACTTTCCATCCTCTACCAGAGATCAAGCATACCTTCCGCCCAGACCACAAACCTCCTCCACGTCCCATTTCAGCCGCCTTCTCTTTGATTGTTCTCGCTCCCTGGGCTGTTCTTATTGGTTCGGTACGTGCCAATTCTTTCTCTTTCATTATACCTATTTTGACATATCTCGGATTATAGTGGTCCAAAGTAGCACCAAAACCATCACGACTATTCTCTCTATCTATTCTTCCTTTTATCGTTACCCTCGGTGCATTCGAAGCCTTGTTGTTCTGGTACTGGGTTGATTTGAAACTCGGCCAAGTTCTTCTGTATGGCGGAATCCTCTCTGTTCCAACCTTCTTCGTTGGCAAGACTGCTCTGGCGAGCATCGGCAGCCAGCGTGTGGGCAGAAAGTAAACGTCATCGGCTTGTAGAAGTATACGTTACCTTTGTAAATCAGAGCTCAAGTACCATCTGCACTGGATTTGAATTCAAAACAAACACCATCCCAATTGATACAAGGCTTTGTCTATGAGCAATTCCATTGCGAAAATTAAGCAGTGGTGGTGACGAAGAGAAAAGTAAAGAGTGAAAATCAATGCAGACTAAGAGTACATTTATTGCCAAGTTGTTTGAATCGTGGACTCGTGGTTTCGTTAGGTGATAAGTACGACAAGAAGGGAAAGTACAATTAGTCAACCTTCCTCAGCTGAGAGACCATGGTCTTCGCTACCAACCGCCAGATGCACCAGCAGCAGCGTTGTGTCGGAATTTTTGCATGATAGGGCTGGGAGAGGAATAAATCAGTACTTGTTTCAGCGATGAGAGACGGACACACATTGCGAGATCCTCAAGCTCCTTCTGCTTCGACTCGTACTCTTCCTTCGAAGATTCTTGAGAGCTATCGAGCCATGAGATGGTCTCATCGATAGCAGGCTCGAGTTTGGTCATGGTACTACGTAAGTTATAGGCGTAAGACTGGAGGCCATTCCTGGCAGATATACGACCTGAAGCAGCTTCCTCCTCAGCTTTGTACTTTTCAGCTTCCTGCACCATAGGCTCGATTTCCTCCTTGGACAGACGACCCTTGTCGTTCGTCACAGTGATACCATTCGACTTGCCGGTGGTCATGTCGGAGGCAGAGACGTTAAGAATACCATTGGCGTCGATATCAAAAGTGACCTTGATCTGGGGAACGCCACGGGGCGTGGGAGGGATACCAGAAAGCTCGAACTTTCCAAGCAAGTTATTGTCCTTTGTGCGAGCACGCTCACCCTCGTAGATTTGAATGAGCATACCAGGTTGGTTATCGGAGTAGGTGGAGAATATTTCGGATTTCTTGGTGGGAATAGTGGTATTACGCTTGATGAGAGCAGTCATGACGCCACCGGCGGTCTCTATGCCGAGGGAGAGAGGAGCTACATCGAGCAAGAGGAGATCTTGCGTTTTCTCGGAAATGTCACCAGAAAGGATAGCAGCTTGGACGGCAGCACCATAGGCGACGGCCTCGTCGGGGTTGAGGCTCTTATTGGGCTCCTTGCCATTGAAGAAGTCGGACACTAGCTTCACAATACGTGGAATACGAATGGAACCACCGACAAGAACAACTTCGTGGACGTCGGACTTGTCGATTTTAGAGTCGCGGAGGGTTTTCTTGACAGGCTCGAGAGTACTGCGGAAGAGATCTTTGCATAGTTCCTCGAAACGGGTGCGAGTGAGAGAAGTGTAGAAGTCAATACCTTCGTAAAGGGAGTCGATTTCGATCGAGGTTTGAGTGGCGGAGGAGAGAGTGCGCTTGGCACGCTCACAGATTGTGCGGAGACGGCGGACAGCACGGGCGTCGGAGGAGATATCCTTCTTGTGTTTGCGCTTGAATTCCTGAAGAAAGTGATTGACAAGTCGGTTATCAAAATCCTCACCACCAAGGTGGTTATCACCTGCAGTGGCCTTGACTTTGAAGATGCCCTCCTCAATTGTCAAGAGGGAAACATTGAAGGTTCCTCCACCAAGATCGAAGATGAGAACGTTAAGTTCGCCAGTGATCTTCTTTTCAAGGCCGTAGGCGATCGCAGCAGCAGTTGGCTCGTTAATAATTCGGAGAACGTTGAGGCCGGAGATGGTTCCGGCATCCTTGGTGGCCTGCCTTTGAGAGTCATTAAAGTAGGCAGGAACAGTAACAATAGCGTTGGCGACAGCATAGCCGAGGTAAGAATCGGCCGTCTCCTTCATTTTCAAGAGGATCTCTCTTCAGGAGACTAGGGAAAGGGAGGGTTAGACAGAACTATGCAATGCCAATAATGAAAATTATGACGTACGAATTCCTTGTCCTCACCGCGGTAAGAAACGCGGACGTAGGGCTTTCCTGCCTTATCGATGAGCCTGAAAGGGAAGTGCCTCATATCGGACTGGACTTCAGCGTCATTGAACTTGCGGCCGATGAGACGCTTAGCATCGAAAACACTTCAGGACAGCGGATTAGGACAAATCTTACGAAAAGGGTGAACAAGCATAACATACGTATTATGAGGGTTCAGTTCAACTTGATTCTTAGCCGCGTCACCGATCAAACGCTCATTGTCGGAGAACGAGACGTATGAGGGCGTCGTACGATTACCATGGTCATTGGCAATGATTTCTACATGGTCATTTTGCCAGACACCAACACAACTGTAAAAATTTGTTTGGAGACACGCCCAAATTGCCATTGTCGGGAGAAAAAACTTACGAGTACGTAGTGCCGAGGTCAATACCAACAGCTTTGGACATCGTCATGGATTAGCGTCTAATTAGAAATGGACGATTTGTATGAGGCAGCTTGCCAATGCAGTTGCAATGCAGTTGACTACGAAACTTTTTGGTTATGAGTAATCTGAAAACACAGCTGGGAAGCAGGGCATCACTTGCCCGAGGTTATATATTCCACCCTTTGGAACAAACCAGAATCACTGCGGGTTATTCAATTCCATCGTGGCAAAAGTTCGATAAAACGAATTGTGACATCATCAGTCATTCCTCAAGGGCACGCGGCCATCGGGACTGGGCGAAGTTCCGTGCGCCACAATGCAGGTCCCTTGTAGGTTGTATTCGTTGCACGAAACGGGCACTCCAATCGGAAGCTCAGATCACATCCTCAACAACCCCAGTGGTGGCATTGACGAGCCCTGGACCAAAGGAACGCAAATCCTACCAAATAACGAGGTGTCCGAATCGTGCGCAATGCGATGTAACCGATAGTCCTCGGGATCTCGTAACTTCTCAACACCACTATAGCTGAATGGCTCTTCCTCTGGCAAAATCTTCAAAATCCGCCAGTCATCCCAGTCCGAGCACACTCCTGAGCACAAGCCTCGAGTTCTTCATCATCGTGGTCAAAAGGGGTGACCCCTTCGTGTTGCTCCTACTAGATGGAGTAGAAGTCGAAGTCGGTCTCGACGACACACTAATGGAATCAGCGAATTTGAGACCTTGAGACATACATATCATCAAGCATTGAAGCACCGCGCTTTGAAATGAGTATATGTTCACCTGTTAGTTTCTGCTTCCAACGGCCCATGTCTTCAAATGTTCGGGTCTAGAAATCCCAGTTCTAGCATCAGCCTCGGACAATCGGTAACTTCTGCTGTTGTTGTTTCCGGTATCCTCCTGAAAGGCTGCATCACAGACGAGTATTAGCGACTTGTAATTCCTACGAGAAATTTACCTCTTCACCTTCCGACTCATCGTCGTTCAGTTGGTAATCACATAGTAGAGGGTTTTCCCTGCTATCGCTTTTTCCCTTTCCTTCACTGAAATCGGGAGGTGGGTACCGGTTCTGGAATCTGAATCCAGAGCAAACACTTTTCCAACGTCCGAAGTTAGGTTAAAGATCATTGAAAGATAGGTGCCAGACGCATCAAGTGTTTATTATGGAAGATTTAAAGGTGAATTGTGAACAAGTGAAGACCGAGGGTCCCATGAGAAGAACTTGAAAGATATATGTTCGGGGACACGTCGGGTTACACAGTAGGGTGTCCACCGAATCGGCCACGTCCGCGATCGGAACCTGTGCTCTTTATGTCGTTACACTTTTATCCCTGACCCAGTCAAGTTAGAAGCATTGATTGCACTATAACAAAACAGGCGGCGGCCGAAGTTTCTCCGCGTTTACAGTAGCTGGGTATGAGCACGAGGAGAGACGAGGAGGAGAGACTGTTGCTTGCTTAGTATATTCGTTGGTTTAGGAACCCACAATTCGTTCACGCATAACCACGCGAAACAGACGGAAACCAATTTGAAGCAGTTTCAATGATCAACCCAATTTAATGGTAACCCCGCTGATTGACTGTCTCGGTTGTTGGCCAATCCGTCGTGCCCTTCCCCTGACCAACCAAACATATAAAATTTATGAAAAAGTTCCCAACACCTTCTCCTCAGGCTCACTCTAGCCAGTCTCTCGAGTTTCAAAGATGGTCCTTCCCGCCACCTTGGATCCTAACGGCCCTCTCGATGATACGTACGCGCAAGCTTCAACACAAATTTACTAAGTCGTCTAACCTCACCCGTCCTAGATACGGGGCGATGTATATTGGAATCTTGCTGAGCGCAATTCTCTATGGCGTCTGCATTCTTCAGGTTTTCCAGTATTTCCTGAGTGAGTTCCCATGCCCAGCGGCAAAGAAACGCACTATAATGAATTCCAGGGTATCCAAAAGACCTGTGGTATTTGAAGACGATCGTAAGTTCTCCAATCGCAAGCGTGCTGAGCCTAAGTAAACCACAATCTTTTAACAGGTGATAACTCTTATTACTTTCGATACAACACACATGTTCTTCCTTGGGAGTCTAGGTGAGTCTCAATTGATATATTGGTGAAGTAAAATTTTGTGACAGTTGCTTGTCCCTCAAGTCTATCACTATGCCATTAGGAATTATCAGTGCGTTGGTTTTTAATCTTACTCTGCATTGTTACCAATGTTCTCATAGTGACCCGAGCAAGCTTCCATACCTGGTGTGGTAAGGTTTCAGCTTCCTAATGTAAAATTTCCAGTTGAACGGAATTTTGCATACTCAGGCAAATCCCGGTAAGTCGATTAGGCCTTGGACTCGCTTATATTAACTATTACTTAGGGCCAAGCCATGTTTGTGGTACGTTCTCTCGAACATAGCCGTTTCTTTCGAATTGGGTATTCAGTTGTCGACAGATGCTGAATGGTGCCATCGTACAAGTGTGAGTGTTGACCATTTCGTCGCCTGCATTCTCCAATTCCTTGTTAGATTCTCCGTATACCGGCTATTCAGGTGTACGTTGACGTGAATCTTTCTCGCTCCGACGTCGTTGATGTTGACCATATAGTAAGCCAAAGCAAGCCTCTCTGTGCCTTCATCCTCATCCTTGTCTTTTGCCAAGTTGGTGCGTTCTTCAGCTCCCTAATAGGTATAACTCTTATTGTCATTGCGAAGGTACTGGTACCTGTAAGCTATTCCTTTCGTTTATAGATGATTACATTAATATTTTCTGGTATATTCAGCTTGGGTCATCTTAACGTGGGTTATAGATTTCAGTCGTTCAGATTAGCTCTGACAGTGTCTCTAGGTGGCAAAAGAAGACATACAGTGACCTATCGGAGTTTGTTGTATGTCCCTCTACATGCGTTTTGTGTCATGTCTTATACTTCATGCAAGCCCATCGCCATCACCATGACCGTTTTGTCATGTGGAACCGATATACTTATTGTCGGGAGCCTCTGTTTCTTCCTCTATCGAGCAAGGACTGGATTCAAACGGTCCGATTGACTTATCTCCTGTTACTCTTCGCCGTTAAGCATCTTTCTTGCAGATCGGACTCGCTGATCAATAAACTCGTTAGTTTACGCTGCGGCCGCAAATATCTCCTTGAGTTTTTCTGATATGTTTTACACACAGATACTCTTCGTCATTAGTACAGGAGCGTTCGTATCCCTATATTTATTACGTTTTTGACTCATTCTAACATCTCCACCTAGACTTACAACGTACGTTCATTGCACAAATGTAAACAGATCCATTCAACTGCTCGTTCAAGCATTTTCGCCATCATATCGTTCATCTTCGTGAGTCCCTTGAGTCCCTTCACCGTGGCAAATTCTATGTCCCTAATAACTAATAGATGTTTGCACGCCCTTGGAGTCTGCTCTATAGTACCTTCTATTTCTGTCTCGGCCGTCGTGAGTGAGATTTCTTTGGACTCATAATCCACCATGCTTAATGTAGGCAGTCTACACCAATTCACTCCTCGCGACACTCAACGCAAGATTGATAATCGGCGATAGTAGTGAACTCGACCTGTGCAGCACGATGCCGAAGGGAACAAGAGGAGCAATGAGTAACATCGACTTCCTGGTTGGGACAACGACACACCCACCGAGTCAGGAGAGAGGGGAAACAGTGAGTCCTTTAATTCAAACCCTTCCAGAAACGAAGTCAATGGTCCCTGACGTAATTTTAGACCAGCGCCTCCGAGTCGATGGCAATGAAAGCCCGCTTCGATGTTGATGATGATCGATGACTCTTTACCGAAAAGGGAAGGCGGTCTCTGACTTACTATCGGTTCAGAGAGTGCCATTTGGCGTAAATCATTTTCCGGTCCATCCTAATCAGTAGTAGATTGCTTTCGAGCGCACGCTGAATCCTTATGGCGTCAGCATAATTTGAATTGCATTTTGTTCTTCAACGGCCCTTTTGGTGTTCACTACAAAGTGAAAGCATTTTCGAAATCGCTAATATAAGGGTATGTGGTAACAGGGGCACGCGCTGGGCAGCAACAGTGGTCAATCTGCGCACCCAAATACTGCCGAAGTTGGAATAAGATGGCATAAGATGCGATGGGAGAAATTCGCTCCTGTATGTACCAATAATGTCAGAACCAAGCAAACGTTCAAACGTTCATGTGCCATTGCTGAAACATGAACTAACAAGTTTGTTGATCATCGTGTCCAATCTGCAAGAGAAATGTTCGACTGCGAAGGATGGCAAGGGATGAATCAATCAAGTTTGAATTCAGTTCGTGTTCGACGTAGGAGTGTACAGAGACTTCCTGTAATAAACGTATCCATTGCACAGGACAAAACGTTGTGGGTGATCCGGGCGATATGAAGTATATGTTGACGCGAAACACACAAGGTGGACACACAAGGTCGGAAAACAAATGGTCACCGAGGAGATGTTGCTTGACTCGGCTAACTGTGTAAATGATTAACCCGACGGCCACTCCGCCTGCGTTGTTGAACCCCCTTTCCCCTTACGCCTGCGCTGCTTGAAGGTTTGAGTCACTCCACAACAAGTTTAGGTATAGAGCCACGCTGGGAAGTTGTTAGAAAGCTCAAGAACAAACATCATTCCCATGTACGTATAAGGAAACCGCCAAACACAAGAAGAATATGGGACTATCGCCGGTTAAACACTAGACCTTCATCTGTCGTTGTAGACTCCAGGTCAGGGCCTTTCCCAACGTGAAGTCGTTACAGACCATTACGAGAGCTATATAGTATTGTCCGTCGTCAACATTGGAAATAGGTTGGGAATCGTCATAATGCAGACCCAAAGGGAAACTGTTCATCGTGAGGATAGCTCAGGACCCGAGTCCTTGTTACAGGACTGACGACTGGCAGAGGTGGTCCTGTTTGCAATATAAATGGTGTAGTAGACGAGCCAACTTCCTTTGGAGCATAGGAAGATTTGGCAGGAGGCGCTTTGAAGGGATGGCACTCGGTATTAAAGACATCTAAGAGAACTCGGTTGATGAGTAACGAACAAAGCCGTCGGACAAGAACAATAACACACATTCATCCAGGCTGATGCGTTTAGGATCATCAAAGGTCAAGTACCTTTATTCAAGTCAGTCATCCTCCATCTGACGAGTCAGATTTGAACAGAGTGGCTTACAAATACTTCAAGACTTCGGCAAACCAAAAGCTCTCCGTATCATCGATTTTGGCACTAGGTTGGTTGACGTCATGCAATCCAGCATAACCAGAATTGGTCCGCAAATGTTTGTTGAAGCTCTCGACAGCACGAATAGCGCGGTCAAAATACTTGCGATCGCCTGTCACGCGGTACGCGTAAAAGTTAGACTCCAGGACTTCTGGACGGAGAATATAGTAGCTTGAGGTAACATAGAAACCGTGCTGGTTGTAGAATTTCAGCTGATCGGGAGCAATTGGATTTCCAGTAAAGTTGCCATCAGACGAGATATAAGCAAAACCCTCTGGTCCAATGCCAGACCTATAAAGAGCGTTCGAATTCAGTAGATACGATACGTTCGATAAATGACGTACGTAGTGCCTGCATATGTGTTCCAGCAACCGTCGACCAAGTCCAGAGCAATCTTGACGATAGTATTGTTGTTTGAGAGTCGACCACCTTATACCGAAGCTTAATCACTGATTGATAATAGAAGCAAGAAAATCGAATACCCAGGAGCCAATTCCCAGCATGGAAACAAGCCAAGTGCGAACCCACATGACGTATTCTTCTTTGTCCATCATAATCAGCGAGATATGTCCAGTTTCCTATGGTGGATTTCTGGAAAACGGTGGTTCAATTTACGTGCTATGGCAAACCTTGAAGGTATCAGGACACACTTTTAGCAACGTCTTGATGGATGAATCAACAGCGGTGTACCAGGTATCCGCATATAGGTTGTCATGGGTATTGGATAGGCGAGCATACTTAATTAGATACTCGAAGTAGCTATCCGAGCCTCCTCCCCATGTCTGAGCGTCCAGTAGCATAAGGGAGCTTGCCAAAAAATGTAGTAATATTCAACACTTACAATATACCCTCCGACGGACTTCCCTGTTCGAGGATCTATACCCTGCGCAGCAAGGCCTGTCATAAAATAGTTAGCGAAGAGAAAGTTGGAGAATTTGACCCTACCAGGCAGAGGCGAAGGCTACGTCGGTGAAGAGTCAGTTCAAAATACCTCGAAGTTGTTCATAACATACTAGCTTGGCAATATGAGTGAGAGCTTTGAGAGCCAAGATAGAATATGTCTTATTGCCGGTGTACTTGGACAAAGTGTCCCATTCAAGGATGAGCTAGATTCCAACCCTTGTCTATTAATTATAAAAGGTAAGTCAGGCAAAAGAGACACTCTACAGTTCCTGCTTCGGCGATATTGGACTAGGGAAAAAAATTCAGCAACGGGTCCATTACGAAGTCAAGCACATACACCAGTAACAACAGGGGTATTTGTTCTGAAGTCGATGAAACCAAAAGGAAGATCATTCGACTGTAGGAATTCCAGTTTAATAAATCACAGAAATGGTATTATGAGATTAAACGCACCCCAACCCAGGCATAAGCCATCTTATCCGCGACCTCTCTGGCTTTCTGGAGGAGGACTGGGTATTGCTCGCCGCTCAACTGATAGGTACTGAGGAGTCCACCGAGATAACGGATAGTGGTTTCGAATACACTACAAAAATGTTGATGAACAAGTCATGTTTATAGAACTGATAATTTACCTGACATCGCTGGGAGTTTGAGACCTGCTGAAATCGATATGTGTGGTAAAGTCCAAGGCCTCACGGAACCTGTCCTAGCAAATTCAACGGACATTGGCTGTATGCCAAAAACGGTCGAGATTCACGCAGCTTACTTGCAATCCCATAAGATACTAGGTTGCAATCATTCAGTGTGTATGGTTTATGGACACGTGTCACGTACCATGGTGCCCATCGCATCGACGATAGTTGCGCCTGACTCCATGTGAGTTGATCACAGCAAAATCGTAAGAAAGGTGCGCATACCCCAACCATTTCGTCCATCCGTATATCCTGGATAATGCATTTGTGAGCGGGAGTTTCAACGAACAGCAAAGGATGTCACCATGCGACAAGGGAGAAAGATCATCGTGACCCCAAGCATACTTCCTGTATGGCTCATAGCTGTCTACAAAGATATTCCTGACTGCATTCCGGTAGAAGCGAGCAGAAGGGGGAAGCTGCAGGTCTGGCTTTTGCACATGCGCAGCAAAAGCTGAGCCTACGAGGGCGAAAGGAATCACTGCGTGGGCGAAAATCATATCCCCTGATGAGGCGAGGGGAAGATTTGCCCGTCTGTAAGTTGCTCCGAGTCCTCTGTGCCGCTGCTTCCTCAAGAAAGCTAGATGCGGTGGTGTCTAATATAGCCCGAATTCAGGAACTCACGAACGGACCTAGCTGGCCTCGTTGCAGATTGCACATTGAAATTGACCGGCAACGGAGAGTGCCGATGTCATTCAACTTGGACTCGGACTTCGGTTCGTTTCACATCAACTGATTTGCAACATAGTTCCTAATCAGGCTGTTGACCACTGCTTGGAGAAATTTGGGAGATCTCTTATTGTACACACTATCGCATCCAAAGCACATATTTGGGTCAATCGTGTAGGGTCTCGAGTCCCATAGGACAATGACACAAGCTATTGTTCAAGTCCTATCTGAGGCAGCTGGGACACCCCAGGCTTTCCGCTTCAGGGGAGTGGGCTTTAGGACCACATAAAAGGACATTCGTGGAACAGGTCTGCCCCTTCATGGGATGCCGCATTCGACGAGTTCATCTCATACCACGCTGTAGCTCAAATTTCGTCCATATCAATGACTGATAGACGAAGTACCCAGGCTTCAAATTCGGGTCTTCGATCTCTGTTCAGTCGGTTCAGCGGCATATCAATTGCGACTGTCGACACTGCGCTTCCTCAATATAGCCCAGTTAGCGACGGCGAAGGCATGCAGGATCCTCCGGCATTCGACTCGGATTTGCCATCTCCAATTACAGAAGTGGGCGAAACTGGTGGTCCCTCTTCGCCTCCCTATGAAGAGAATTTGGCCTCTTCTACACCACTGGTGCTCAACCCTCGTCCGCGTCACTCGACGATATTGACTTGGACCCCTCAACCCGCTTCTTCGCATAACCACGAATTCGAGTATCGTTATCCGATTAGGCCTCACAAACCTTGGGCAACGTTGTGTTTGCGTACACGCGATTCAGTACCAGGAAATCCAAGACCGACGCAGAACCAGCCCAAGATACCCCACATTTGGGGTTGTGATCCTATCTCAGGCCTGGTCGAGCTCGACCTCGATAGTCCACAGACCTTTCAAGAGATCAAACTCGTTGTAGGTTCCCTGCCCCATATATTGCTGGCAACGAAAGCTGATTGCTGCTTTTAGCTGAAAGGGAAGATCATGATTTCGTCCTTTGATCAGGGGTCGTATCAATTCCTGACCAAACAATTGTCCCTTTGGAAAAGGTCTTCCGGAGATCCTCGTGATTCAACCAACTTAGGCGACACCGAGACACTGAAGGGCAAGTTCGATGGAAAATTAGTGGGAAACTACGATTTCCCATTTTCCATACCTTTTCCTACTTATGTTGACCCCGCCTCAAGAGCAGTTGTTTCCATGCGCGAAAGTGACATCTCTCCGAGTCTGAGCCCTATAGAAGCCGTCAGTCCCTTCGAGATGGCAAGTGATGAACACACTAAAGTCAGCCCTTGGACACGAAAGACCGGTTCTTCCTCAAACCAAAACTTTCTCAGCCATCAGCTTGTCCCGACATCATCCACTGCTATTATGGAACAAATGGCGTCCCCCACACCCCAGACTTTTATCGAAAGGGGCATTACGGCAACCGTCACATATACAATCGCAGTGCTCTTCATTCATGGCTGGTTCAAACATGAAAGCAGGTCGGTCTCTGTCATAACATTGTCATCCACACATATGGAACTGATGGTACAGAATCAAAACGAATATTACATATCTTCCGGCTTCTCAACCTCTTCCTGCTTCGCAGAAGAGACAGCAAGCATACGAAGCCGGCGCCTTCATTCCTGGACCATTAAACGACCCAGATGGCTGGTTTACATTGCCAAATGCTACAATCCGTGGTACCATCACCTGTCACGGCTGGCACAGGCAGACCAAGATCGATTGTAAGGTATGCATATTCGTAATATAATA
>Ga0307508_10001944_pt1 | contig 22641 bp, 15 predicted proteins | sample 9_EM_MG_FD_203089 | JGI IMG/M metagenome (GOLD analysis project Ga0307508, IMG submission 203089) | Populus trichocarpa ectomycorrhiza microbial communities from riparian zone in the Pacific Northwest, United States - 9_EM | ecosystem: Host-associated > Plants > Roots > Unclassified | place...
GTTTGACGGCGGTGAGGTTTGATCGTATGTGGAGCGGTTACGGCTCCGGGCTCATAACCTGTGAAAGTTTGCCCGATCGCCGTTCTTCTGAGAGTCTTCACACGAGCAGAGAGAGGGAGAGAGAAAGTGTTACACCTTAGTAGTTGGCTAGAGTACGTAGCAAGGGAGACTCGTCATGGGCCTTCAGAGGGACACTAGTTGCCCTCTGAAGCACGGGTAATGACGTCAGAGAGTCTAGGTAGGAGATCGAGGAGACGGAGATTAGCTGTCGGCCGAGAAAACCGGACCTAGGCTAACTCCGGAGATGAGGGGGTGAGTGCAAACGAACGGATCTCTTCCAGAGGGAGATTGCGTCACCTCAGGGTGATCGACAGGCTCTAGAACTCAGACCCCGCACGACTGCATGGCCCTCATACAGTACGTGGCTCCCCAGGGAGCTCTCGCCTCAGGGAGAGACGGAGGACTCTGAGCCTAGGGTGCTGCAAAGATGCATGAAACCTCATCTCCCCTTATCTACACCCTGCTATGACCAATGAATCACCCACAGGGTCCCCGCACCTCGGGGGAATCCAAGCCCGAGTCACCAGCACTCACACTGGTTCATCAGATCTCACGCTATGGCCTCGACCATAAAAAGGAAAGAGGTTTCTCTCAGAAACAGAAGAGAAATCAGCACGAACATCCTCACCAACACTACCACCGAACCCACACACAAGATCTAAGATTATTCCGTTGTGAATTATCGAAAGTAGCCTGATTACCTTTGATTCTCGCCGCACTCCGGTTACGCAACAACCCCAGTGTCCCACTATAATCTTGATCTCAAATCACCTTACTTTCATGCCCTCATTCGAGCAAGACCACTTCTTTCTGCTTGACTTAGCCACGATTCTCGAACCCCAGCAAAGCTACCAATTGGACTACACCTTCGCTTCAATCGACGAGGAAATAGCAACCACCGCAAGAGAAGAAAACGAGTGGAACGAGTACGTCGACGGACCGGCCCCTGTCAAAATCGACGACATTACACCTTGGCATTGGTATACCCAGTACTGGTCCACCTGCGCCCTGCTTCGACAAAGCGCCAATCTCAACGGACTCGAATTCCGAGAAATCTGCGACTACGAGTTCCAAGACGACGAAACCATTTACACAGGACACTTCCTTGACCTATACTGAACCCACGAAATGACATCGACCGACTTCAACATGCTCCGCCTGGAAGCCCCCAGAAACGTGCTACAAATTACCGACGGAACGGAACAAGCCGAGGAAACCCTAGAGGTCGCCAACCCTGCTACGTGGCTCCGCGCCCTAGCCAAACAGCAAAAGCAAGCGGAACAGGACCTGGCGCAGCTAGTCCATCTCTGCGGAAATACGGTCGATCACGCCGACCAAAGAATCCAGCAGATCGAGCAAGCCTACCGAGACTTGTCTGACGGAACCAGGTACGTATATGACCGATTAAGCGCTAATCAGAGGATCACAGGAGAATGGATCCGGAGCGAATTAGCAGGCGTGGCCAGCGCCTACCAGGCCTTTGCGCACAACGTATGGGGCGCCATCATCGAACGGACCCAGGAGGCAGACCAAAAACAGATCGGACAGACTACGCAACTGGTGAGACTTAACGACTCAATATCGTTCCTGGCAGAAGCAAATGTGGCGAGAAGCCAACATTTAGCGAACTTTCAAGGTAACGTAGAGCTATGGGCAGAAGAACACCAAAAACGGGCGGACAAGCAACAACAGCGGGTGGAATACCTGGAACATCAGCTGCAGGAAGCCAGAGAGGAAGCTCGGCAACAAGCAGAAGCCCTACAACTCCTGGCCGCTCGAATCCCGGCCCCGGAAACTCCCCGGCCTCCAGCACCAGCCTCGGAAAGTCCACCGCCAGAGCCGGCGCCATGGCGAAGCCCGGTCCGGGCATCCACGTCAAGCTTGGCCGACGCCCTGCAGCAACTCCGAGCGGGACCTTCGGGGAGCCCCAGCCCCGACAGACAACGACCCCCGGTGCCGCCCTGGCCCGCAAGAAGAAACCGTCCGCCCGCAGTGTCACCAGCACCCCAAGGGAACCCCAAGTTCGGTGGCGGAGGAATGCCGCCACAGCCTCCGCGCCGACCGCTACCACCCCCACCGTCGCCATCACCGCCACCATCACCTCGACCCACGCAGAGGACGTTGACCACCGAGGAACTCGCCCGGACCATAGCCAGGGCAGTAGCAGAAGGCGTAGCCGCCGTCGCGCCGGCAAACCCGGCACCGGCGGCAGCCAGGATCAACACCTCCCGTCTAAAGATGAAAAACCCCGACCCGTTCAATGGGAAAAACACCACCAACTTCAACCAATGGTGGGAGGCGGTTACGATGTACCTAGGATTTTACCCGGAAACCGTGGACCGACAAAAAATTGCATGGATAGGAACCCTCCTAACGGATATGGCCCTATCCTGGCACCTCCGTCACTATAGAGACCTGGGAGAATCGGACACCTGGGTCAATTACTCAGCGGCAATTCGGGCGGAGTACCACAACGACCGCGAGGCAGCCGACGCTCAGCAAAAACTGGGACAACTCCGATACCAGGGGTGTATCCGGACATACATAACGGAACTCCGGTCGCTTAATAACTTCGCCCGGGCAAACGGGGAAAGTTTGTGGGAAAAAGTTGACCTAGCCATGACCGACGCAATCCTGGATATGCGGTTCAGTCAAAATGAAGGAGAATTCGTCGATGACGACGACTTCATACACGCCACCTACAGAGCGGGCATACAGGTAGAAAAAAGGAAGGCCCTCAGGGCAACCCGGGAACTGGTTCGATCGGCAGCACCGCCAAAACACGAGGCACCCCAGAAGGCCCCCTCGTCGAAAAACCCAAATCAGGAAGAGAAGCCGAGTGACCCCCAGCAGAGGAGCGCCCAGAGAACGGATCGAAAGACCCAGTACAACCAACCCGGTCACTGGGTGTCAAAAGATGCCGCGCTCACCGGCGTCCCAGCCAAGGAACGGGAAGAATACGGACGGAGTAATGACGACTGTTGGCGATGCGGCAGAAGCGGCCATAAAACTTACGAATGCTTCGCCGGGAGCACGAAAAAAGGGACCTCGCTACCCCCGGCACCTTGGAAGGTCTCCGCAGTACGCGGGGAAAAAAGGAGAAGATTGGAGGAACCCGAAGCACCGGTCCCGGCCAAACAACAGAAGGTCGCAGCAGTGGAGACGATGGACACGGCACCGCTCTGGGAGGAATCCAACTCGGATTTTTGAGAAACCCCGCCACGGCGCCCGGAGGGGTCAGAGCCATCATATGCGGCGCCTCAAAACGAAAGCCAGGGGTCTCGGACGAAGAACGACCTGTGAAAAAACCTCGCAAAACACGACCGATAATCAGCATGCTGCTCCATGTCGGAACACAAAGGAAACCAGTAAAAGTACTGCTAGACACAGGCTGCTCGATAGCCTTGATCAATCAAAAAACAATCGACAAATGGGGAATCCAGAAGAAAAAACACAAGGAAACCCGAACGATAGAAAGCTTTACGGGAGCCACCGTCCAAGGAGCCGGGCAACACTACACGGAACCCCTATGTCTACAACATCGAAAGCACTTCTCAAGAGAGGTCTTGGAAATATCACCAATGGAAGAAGGCATTGACATATTCCTTCCGTTCAGCTGGATAGAACAGCATCCACCACAGGGGGCGTGGTCCTCGGACCAAGACATACGTTTCAACAGCACGAGATGTTTGGAAAACTGCACCAAGTTCGCAACAAACGAATTCTCATTGACATGGGACGACACAGTAGCCACGGACCCGGCGGCCGGCCTATTAGGACACGTCTCGGCAGCCTGCGAGGAAGATCCACTACTAGCCGTCCCGGTCGAATTCCGCCAATACCTAGGAATAATGGGGAAAGAAGCAGCGGACCGTCTCCCGGAACATCGCCCATACGACTGCAAAATAGACCTAAAGAAAGGGGCGACAGCGCCTTGGGGACCGATTTACCCACTTTCGGAGATAGAACTCCAGACCCTCCGAGAATGGTTAAAAGAAATGGAGAAAACCGGCAAAATAAAAAGATCTACATCTCCGGCAGGATCTCCAATCCTATTTGTCCCCAAACCCAACGGTCGAGGCTTACAGCTATGTGTGGATTACAGGGGATTGAATGCCGTCACAATCCCGAACCGATATCCCCTACCACTCATGCAGGAACTACAGGACCGAGTACAAGGCGCCCAATGGTTTACAAAGATGGACTTGAAAAACGGGTTCAACCTCATACGAATTCGGGAAGGCGATGAGTGGAAGACAGCCTTCCGAACTCGATACGGACTATACGAATTCCAAGTAATGCCCTTCGGCCTGACCAACGCGCCCTCTACGTTCCAAGACATGATGAACCACATCCTATCAGACGTACTCGACGTCGGAGTCTTAGCCTATATGGACGACATCCTGATATACGCGAAAAACAAGGAGGAGCACGACCGACTGGTCAAAATGGTATTAAGGAGATTACAACAAAACCAGCTGGCAGTCTCTCCCGAAAAATGCGTGTGGAGAACCAAGGAGGTAGAATTCCTGGGTTACATAATTGGTCGGGTTGGCATCAAAATGTCAACAGGGAAAGTGGAAGCGGTCCTGAGTTGGAAAACCCCAAATTCCTTGACGGAAGTCCAGTCCTTCCTAGGATTCGCCAACTTCTACCGACGATTTATCAAAGACTACTCCAGGGTAGCCCGACCGCTGACGGAGTTAACGAAAAAAGAAACAGGAAGGAATTGGTCCTGGAACGAGGAGGCGGAAGCGGCCTTCAGAGAGTTAAAACACCGCTTCACGACAGCACCCATCCTAGCTCACTTCGACCCAACCCGACCAGTCATCGTGGAAACCGACGCTTCAGATTTCGCCATCGGAGCAGTTCTCTCGCAGCAAGACGAGGAAAACCGGCTACACCCAGTGGCGTTCCACTCAAGAAAATTCTCCCCGGCAGAAATCAACTACGAAATACACCACAAAGAACTTCTGGCAATAGTCGACGGGTTCAAGCATTGGAGATGCTACTGTGAAGGAACAGAACACCAGGTCCAGGTTTTTTCAGACCATCAGAATTTGGAGTACTTCACAACCACAAAAGTGCTTAACCGCCGACAGGCGCGCTGGGCACAAGAACTCGCCGGCATCGATTTTCGAATCTACTATCGGCCAGGCTCGCAAAACGGAAAACCGGACGCATTATCAAGGCGTTCAGAGTACCGCCCCGAAAAGGGGGGGGGTAGAAAACCAGCCGATAACGACGGTTTTAGGAAGAAAACACTTCGGAAACGCAGGAAATCACACCGATACAAAAGCACCACGGCGAGACGCGATCTCCTTCGTCTGCTCGTCAGCCAGACTGTCCTTGCTCCCGGCAAGAAGATGGAGCCCGGCGTTCTTAGAGGAAATCGGGAAACTAGCGAAGGAAGACCCACAGTACCAGGAAGCAAAAGAAGCAGCGCTGGAGGAACCGACGCCGAAGGAAATAAAGATCCAGGGCAACCTGCTGTACAGGAAGGAGAAACTGTGGATCCCGGCGGCAGCAGTTCAACGAGCGATGGAATCCGAACATGACACAAGGGTGGCCGGGCACATGGGCCAGGATAAAACGATCGAGCTCATCCGACGAAACTTCTGGTGGCCAAAAATGAATGAGAGAATTATCGATTTCGTTAGGAGCTGTCCGGAATGCCAGAGAAATAAGGCAGCTCGACACCAGCCCTACGGTCTATCCTCACCACTGGAGCTTCCCTATGCACCATGGCAATCGGTAGCCATGGATTTCATCACGGAACTCCCAGTCTCGGAAAAATGCGATCAGCTCTGGGTAGTCATCGATCGTTTCACCAAAATGGCCCACTTCATACCACTGCTACAGGACGGCAAGACAGCGGCAGACCTGGCAAAGATCTTCGCAAGGGAGGTATGGCGCTTCCACGGCCTCCCCACGGATATCGTGTCAGACCGAGATTCTCGCTTTACCTCAGAAGTATGGCAAGAATTCCTGAACCTCCTGGAAATCCGGCCCCGAATGTCGACAGCCTTCCACCCGCAAACAGACGGCCAGACAGAACGACTCAACCAAACGATCGAGTCATACCTTCGAGCCTTCGTGGGAAAGGAGCAAGACGATTGGGTACGCCTACTACCAATGGCCGAATTCACCTACAATAACTCGGTCACAACAGGAAACGGGATTTCGCCGTTCTATGCCAACTATGGCTTCCATCCGGCAACGCCAAACCCTCCGACGGAAGAACCCTTCAATCCAGCCAGCACCAACTACGCCCACTGGATGTCGGGCATCCACGAAGAAGCTCGGAAAGGGTTGGAAGCCGCCCAAGAACGAATGCGACGCTACACGGACCCAGGACGAAAGGAACCTCCGGAGTACCAGGTAGGGGACTTGGTTATGCTAAACGGACGAAACATCAAAACCCGGCGACCCTCGAGGAAGATGGACCACAAAAATCATGGTCCCTTCCAAATCGAAAAAATCATCTCCCCCCTTGCGGTACGACTGACGCTGCCCAGAAAATGGAAAATACACAATGTATTCCATGTGTCACTACTCGAGCCCTATCGAACCAGCGAACACCGAGCCCTGCCAGATCCATCACAAGTATTGCGAGAAGCCGACAATATCGAGCAATCAGAAGAATACGACGTCGAGGAGGTGATGTCGTCCGGAAGACAAGGACGGCGAATTCTCTATCTCGTCAAATGGCTTGACTACCCAGATCGAAAGGACTGGACGGAAGAGCCGTATGACAATTTCTCGGCAGGAGGACTGGAAAAACTCCGGGAATTCCATCGGCGGAATCCCGACACACCAAAGGACTATCGGCTCACCGAAGCATAGTCCCACCACAAACGAACGGGTCCGACGGAATCAAGCGCTGAGACCGTGCAGGATGGACAACGAAGAAAGGCGACGCCCGGAGCGCCGCCTTCGCCCGACAAATCCAACCCACAACCCTGTTCACCCTTTCACGACCTCGGAACGAACAAAGAAAAGCCACCCAAAGACCCGCTTCTCGGGCACTGAAGCCCCGACACGACAAACCCGCCGTAGGTTGCGTCGGAGTCGCTCGGACAGGAGCCGTAGGCGCTCGGTACGGCCCACCTCTGTATGTACACCTACGAGGGCAAGAAAGGCGCCCGGGCACGAACCCCGAGTCGAGAAGGTCACTCGTTCCACGTGTCCCATACCCGGATAAGCGTCATATGCTCCCGTCCGCGAGTGCCCGACTCAGCCAAACGACGAGGGAACCCAGCGCGAGTTAATAACCGTGGAAGACGAACCCACCAACAGGCGGCGGACCCTGGCGGCCAACGGACACCTCTGTGTGCACACCATTGGCTCGTTTGGCTTGCTCGGGCTTGGTCACTCCTTTCACGTGCCCCAGCCGAAGGCCGACAGGATGCGTACTGGGAAAACTGGTACGTTCGTCTTCACAAACACGGCGGCCCTCAGGGGGACATCGACAGTATGAGTACGCCCCGGCCTACTCAGAGGGCCCAGCCATTCCGACGGATTACAGAGAATGATGCCCTGATCCGGTGGCTGGGAGGGCTGCAGGGGAGGAGGACTGCAGTCCGTGACGTTGAAGGGAACTCAGCATTGAAAGAATCTCATGATCACAGAAAGAGTTAGGCTACTTAGAAAAATAGATAGCGCTCGGGACGAGGCTAAAGGGGGGAGGAAGGTAGTGTTACACCTTAGTAGTTGGCTAGAGTACGTAGCAAGGGAGACTCGTCACGGGCCTTCAGAGGGACACTAGTTGCCCTCTGAAGCACGGGTAATGACGTCAGAGAGTCTAGGTAGGAGATCGAGGAGACGGAGATTAGCTGTCGGCCGAGAAAACCGGACCAAGGCTAACTCCGGAGATGATGGGGTGAGTGCAAACGAACGGATCTCTTCCAGAGGGAGATTGCGTCACCTCAGGGTGATCGACAGGCTCTAGAACTCAGACCCCGCACGACTGCATGGCCCTCATACAGTACGTGGCTCCCCAGGGAGCTCTCACCTCAGGGAGAGATGGAGGACTCTGAGCCTAGGGTGCCGCAAAGATGCATGAAACCTCATCTCCCCTTATCTACACCCTGCTATGACCAATGAATCACCCACGGGGTCCCCACACCTCGGGGGAATCCAAGCCCGAGTCACCAGCACTCACGCTGGTTCATCAGATCTCACGCTATAGCCTCGACCATAAAAAGGAAAGAGGTTTCTCTCAGAAACAGAAGAGAAATCAGCACGAACATCCTCACCAACACTACCACCGAACCCACACACAAGATCTAAGATTATTCCGTTGTGAATTATCGAAAGTAGCCTGATTACCTTTGATTCTCGCCGCACTCCGGTTACGCAACAACCCCAGTGTCACAGAAAGAGATTTGGCGAGATGATTGTATCGTTGAAGTGTGTTGATCTTCTATTTCAATGCTATATGGAAGTATGTAAAAGAAGAGAAGAAAGAATGCCAAAGACGCTGCTATGAGAGAATGCCAAGCCGTCGTTGCCAGGATCCCTTTGCCACTGCCGTTGCTATGCCATTGCTTTCCACAGCGTTGCTGTCGTCGCCGTTGCAGTGGTGACGCTTCCACCGGCGCGCCACGCCGGAGCGGCGAGAAGCAATTCCAACAGCCGTCCACCAGGCTTTCTGACACGCCACGAGTAGCGTCCACTCCTACGGTCACCGCTTCCACTGCTGATTATGGTGATCCCATGGACTTGGGCAATATGAAGGACCCAGAACTCTATACCGTCGATGAGGCATCAAAGCGGTGTTTCCGGTGCTTTGGTTTCGGACACATTGCGAAACAGTGTCCAACTCCGAGTTCCAGTGTACGGCCTCTGCAGTTTCATCAGAGACAGCAGAACAGAAGCCACTCTCAGGTTGACGGAAGCCGCTCCCAGGCTGACGGAAGCTACTGTCAGCGTGACAAAGGCCACCACCACCGTGAAGGACACTGGCAGTGGCGTCACGAACTGCCGTCGCAGTGTCTGCCGGCACTGAGACAGCCAACGCAACGCTCGCCAACGTCACATCGCCAGGACCTCTCCCCGATGCAGAAGGGGCTTGGAAAGGTGGGCAAGCTTTACATGGTCGGCGAGGACCAGCGTGTCTATGTGGTTGACAACCTCGAAGCGGGATCGGGCACTTACTTTGAAGGAAGTTGGGATGACGAGGATGAGTGGGAGTCGGCCAAAGGATCAAGGATGGTAGATCTGGGAGAAGTGTCCGATGAGGAGAAGGGTGAGGGGTTGGGAAGTGATGGAGTGGGAAAGGACAGACAGTAGAAGTGTTGGAGCATCCTTCTACTAAGGAAAGCGAGGTGGCAACTTTATACTTAACAGATCTTAATGGAATGAAGAAAAATGGTGATGAGAATTCAGATCTGTTATGTTTTTACACAAAAGTTAAAACTTCCCATTCCAAAACCCACTCAGCATACACCCTTATGGACTCAGGTGCATCGCATTGCTATATTGATTCAACATACACGAAGCAGCTGAGACTACCTCTAGGTCATACTGGCCACATGTCAATGATAACAGCCGGCACCAAACACCCAACCTCCGAGAGATACCAGGTCTGGCTAGAAGGAAATATTCGTGGTATTGCAGGAAACTACACCGCCATCACAGGATGGTAGACACTTTTCGATCTCAAAGGTGCTTACGACCTTATTGTGGGAAAGAACTGGCCCTTGACGACACGCCATATGGTGGATTCAGGTAATGTGTTCCACCTGCTGGACGAGGAGCATTCGGCCGATGGGTGCGTGGCATTCGTACCCAAGTTGGCATTGAAGGGACTCCGGCCACACCAAGGATGATACCGGGAAGTTCATAACCATTGGAAGTCAGTGGCTTGTACGGCATCCATCAATCTGATATCCGCAGAAGAAACCAGCCGATCGAGTTCGAAGGCTTGTAAGGACAGAATATTCGTTTTCGACATACGAGAACGGAAGCTGGGAGAGGAATTCAGGGAAGATGAAGCCGTGTTGGCAGACTTGGGTAAGTGGAGAATCCAGATCCGATGGGAATTCGACGACCTGTTCCAGCCACCAAAGGGAGTGCCGCTGCCGGGAGAACACAATTTCCATATTCATACGGATCCCACACCGAAGGTTCCACACCGCCAGCCATACCGTATGACACAGGTGGAGAGGGCAGAGTTTGAGGTCCAGATAAGAAAGCTGCTAGCCAATGGATGGGTGACGAATTCTCATTCACGCTACTCAGCACTGATCATCTTTGTGAAAAAGCCAGACGCCACTCTCTGAATGTGTGTTGATTACCGTGGCTTGAATAAGATAACCGCCAAGAACCGATACCCATTACCGTATATTGAGGATCTGCTGGATAAACTCCATGGGGTACGGGTCTTTACCAAGCTGGATCTGGCTAGCGGATATCACCAAGTACGGGTACACCCAGATGACTGCCACAAGACGGTGTTAATAGCGCCAGATGGCTTTTATGAGTACAAGGTTATCCCGTTGGGTCTGGTAAATGCCCCAGCCGCATTCATGCGTATGATGCACAAGATACTGCATCCCCACCGACAAAACGCAATAGTGTATCTGGAAGACATTTTGATCTTTTCGAAGATGTTGGCCAAGCACAAGGCACATATGGAGGGCGTGCTACGGGCTTTACGAAACGCAAGGCTGCATCTCAGCAAGCCCAAGTGCGTGTTCGGCACTCTGGAAACGTTGTTTGTAGGTTTCAGAGTAAATAGGTACGGCATTCACACAGAGGAAAAGAAGGTCAAAGCAGTATGGGACTGGGCAATACCGAGAACGCCGACAGAACTCCAGGGGTTTCTGGGGCTGGCAGGCTATTACCGGAAGTTAGTGCCCAAGTTTGCACAGTGCGCGAATCTGCTACACGACCTTGCAGCAAAATCAAAGAGTGAATATACATGGACCGAACAGCACAGAGACCAGTTTGAGGACCTCAAGAAGGCGTTGACATCTGCGCCGGTTCTGGCAACGTTGGACCCAGAGGCCAGCTTTATCCTACGAACGGACCCATCGGACACGGCTATTGGAGGTGAATTGGCACAAAAGCATTTGTTCGAAGGAAAGATGGTGGAGCGGCCACTGGGATACTTCTCGCGGAAACTTCACCCGGTTGAAACGAGGTACCCAGCCTACGACTGAGAATTCCTAGCGATTAGCGCAAACCTGGACCATTGGGCTTCATCAGCAAAAAATTGAAAAGTTGAGGTATATTGCTTTTTTTCGAAGTGAGACACAAATTTTAAATTTCCTTTCTCGGTGTTTTAGTTGAAATAAAAGAGATTATTTTTTTCCAAATCCTTACGGGAGCAAAATATAACTTCTCTCTTACAGAAGCTTAATAAAGCATAATAAAGCTTACGGAAGCACCGGGAGCACTGGGAGCATTTTTCGAGTTTTTGCTGATGTTGCTACGTCTACAGGCGTAAGCGCACCACCATTTACACGGACCACGCGGTACTACAGCACATAATTGGACAGAATAAGCTGACAAGTCGTCAGTGGCGCCACCTCGACAAGTTGCAACAGCAAGACTACGAAGTAAAATACTATCCTGGAGTGGCAAACGTCGTTGCGGATGCACTTAGCCGCATCGTCTATACTCGGACACCTGATACCCTGGGACCGGGACTGGTCATAGGGGAAAGTCTCGTGAATGTGGTGGAGTTGCGCATTTCGGCATCCCAGGAGTGGCTTCAGGACATCCAGAAGGAGTATACACAGGATATCACATTTGCACCGATTCTGGAACACCTTCAGAGCAGTGGCATCGGAAGAGATATTACAACATCCAATGACAAGAAAAGCCGCCGGATACGGGAACGCGCAAAGGGATATATACTGCGGGACGGACTCCTTCTCCACAGGGCCTTAGGAGAAAAGCTCTGTATCCCTCGGGTTTTGCAGGCCGATGTCATTCGAGAAGCACACGATGGTATTCTTGGAGGGGCGGCAGTAGCCTCATGGTACTATTGTCCCCAACAGACAGACACGGTGGCTGAATGGGTTGCCGGGTGTGACGTATGCCACCAGGTAAAGCACAAGAACGCCAGGCCGTACGGGCTCCTCCAGGCACTCCCGATTCCCATGGAACGGGCCGAAAGGGTTAATATCGACTTTATCACCAAGCTTCCAGCCCGAGAAGGAGGATACAATGCTGTGGCAACCATCATCAATCTGCTGATGAAGAGAGCCCGATGGATCCCCATCAAAGAGGCCGAGTTGACAGCCGAAAGGTTTGCGGAAGCAGTCATTGCCAGATACAACAGTAACCGAGAACTCCCGTTGTCACTCGTCTCAGACCGAGATACCAGATTTATCTCGAAATTCTTGCAAGCGCTAGGCGCCCTGCTCGGGATTAAACTCCGAATGTCGACTACCTATCACCCGCAATCGGGTGGACAAGCGGAAAAGGCGAACGCCACTCTGGAAACGTTTTTAAAGGCATACATATCGCAGCTACCACGCACTGAGCAGTGGGTGCGACTGCTGCTGTTGGCCAAGTTCGTGTACAATGCTACGAAACATAAAGCGATCGGTATGGCACCTTTTGAGGTCGACATCGGTTATGTTCCACGGCTACCACTGGACCATTTAGCACCCGACCCGCAGCGTCTGGACTCTGAGGAAGATCCGGCCTACGCAGAGAAGTTATCCAAGACCCTCAGAATGCTCCGCGAAAGGATGGAAGTAACCTAGGTGATGATGACCATGGAGTCCAACGAGAAACGGCAAGCACACCCATTCCGGGTAGGGGACGAGGTGTTTCTGGATACGCGGTCACTGCCCATCGGATATGCCAATGTGACAGGAGCAGCAAATGACAGCAACAACTCTTGAAAGTTCCAGCATCCATACACAGGACCATTCAAACTGCTGAAAAAGGCCGGCGAGAACGCTTTCGTGTTGGATATCCCAGCTCACTGGCGCTTGCACCCAGTCTTCAACGTTGCCAGACTCAAGCAGTCGAGAGTTGACAGAAGCCGCGAACACCCACCACCGCCGCCACTGCGCTCTACAGCGATGGCCAAATACGAGGTGGAGACCATTCAACAACACCGAGGCACCACGGTCTGAGACCTCGAATACTTGGTCAAGTGGGTAGCATCAGTAAAAATATTCTGCGTTCGGACGCTGCATACGCGTCGGAAACGTCTAGACACTCAGGACGCAACCCGGCAAGGCATTCCCCGTCCGGACAATGCAGGTCAGCGCACATGCTGTACCGAACGCGACCCGCCCGCGCACAAACTGAGTCCGGATGATGCATGCCAAGGTATCCGCCTTCTGGACGAGGAGTGTCAGCGCATTTGCCTTCTGAACGCAGTGCATGTCTTACAGATGCAGAATGTCAAGGCAAATGTCTTCCGGACGACACATGCCATGTCATCTGCCTTCCAGACGAGGACTGTCAGGGCATTCGCTTTCTGGACGCAGTGCGTGTCTTACAGACGCAGAATATCAAGGCAAATTTCTTGCGGACGCAGAGTGTCAAGGCAAATGTCGTACAGACGACGCACATCACGGTATCTGCCTTCTGGACGAGGAGTGTCAGCGCATTTGTCTTCTAAACGCAGCACGTGTCTTACAGACGCAGAATGTCAAGGCAAATGTCTTCCGGACAACGCATGCCCTGGCATCTGCCTTCCAGACGAGGAGTGTCAGGGCATTTGCCTTCTGGACACAGCACGTGTCTTGCAGACACAGAATGTCAAGGGAAATTTCTTCCAGACGCAGAGTGTCAAGGCATATGTCGTACAGATGATGCGCGCCACGCCATCTACCTCATGGGCGAGGACTGTCAGGGCATTTTCTTTCTGGACGCAGAGTGTCAAGGCAAATGTCGTCCGGATGACCCGTACCACGACATCTATCTTCTGGACGAGTGTCTTCGCCATCCGGACGCAGCGCGTCTTATACATGCAGAGTGTCAAAGCAAATGGGATCTAGACGAGGCTTACGATGGCGCACCACACATAGGTAATAGAGTGGTCATGGTGGTAGCATCAAAACGCAACCGTCAGGGCATGGTACATTGCAGCAATGACTGTTAAACTAACATTTGGTTCCAGGCATTGTGACTCAAGCCAGTTCTATTAATTACATCGAATTTACATCTATATACCACATCACCGTAGACAGCATGCTCTATATTCGGATGAGACACAATGCAACGAGGGCGATGTCAATGAAGATAGCGGTGAGGCTGCCGGCGGCAAAGACAATAGCAATATGACGCGGCGAGAAGATCAACGAGCTTCGTGAATTGTTAGCGCAGGACTAACAGGGACAGTGGGAAGTTGTACAATACGGCGCGACGCGACGAGTACGAGGTTGATGAAAAGAGGATACCGGCGGCATGGATGGCATCAAGACGTGATGAGTACGATGTCAATGAGGATGATGATGAGGCTACCGGCGGCAAGGACAATAGCAAATATGACGCAGTGAGAAGATAAACGAGCTTCGTGAATTGTTAGCGCAGCACTCTCAGGGACAGTGGGAAGTTGTACTATACGACGTGACGCGACGAGTACGATGTCGATGAGGATAGCAGTGAGGCTGCCAGCTGCAATGATGATAGCAAATATAACGCAGCGAGAAGATCAATGAGCTTCGTGAATTGTTAGCGCCTCACTCACAGGGACAGTTGGAAGTTGTACAATACAACGTGACACAAGGAGTACGATGTCAATGAGTATGGCGGTGAGGCTGCCGGTGGCAAGGACAATAGCAAATATGACACAGCGAGAAGATCAACGAGCTTCATGAATTGTTAGCGCAGCACTCACTGGGACAGTGGGTAGTTGTACAATACGGTGCGAGGCGACGAGTACGATGTCAATGAGAATGATGGTAAGGCTGCAGGCGGTAAGGACGATAGCAAATATGATTCGGCAAGTAGATCAATGAGCTTCTTGAATTGTTAGTGTAGCACCCACAGGGACAGTGGGAAGTTGTACAATACGACACGACGCAATGAGTACGATGTTGATGAGGATGGCGGTGAGGTTGATGCTGGCAGTTTGGATGATAGTAAGATGCAAGGAGTGCGCTGGTCGCACGTATGATATGATGAAAGTAGAAGAAAAAAGGGGTGGACTTGCGGCCCGTGCCGTCATATTCAGCAAGCCGTACTGCGGTAAGAAAGCCAAACCGTACGAAAGTGCAGGTGCTAGCAAACGCTTGGCACCTTGCAAGTTGCCTGCAAAATCACTCGCAATCTGCAAAAACTGTGAATTCCTCTCCCATAGTCGTCGATACCCCAGAACCCGCTGTTTCCATATGCACAATTATTCCCAATTATATCAGTTCCATCGGACCTAAAGTTTGTCCCAACCAGCTCCTGATTTGCAACCTTTCGATGGTGCGGTCCTGATTCAACCTCTTTTGGTATAAGAATCTCTAGCATATACAATGCTCCACATCTGTATATCATTCATGTTTTCAGTATTACAACCTTGAAAAACAGGAGTAATTAGTCACAAACTTTAGGTCCAACTGAATTGATATAATAGAGAACAATTGTTCATATGTAAACAGCGGGTTCTGGGGTATTGAAGACAATGGGAGAGGAATTTGCAGTATTCGCAGATTGCGAGTGATTTCGCATGCAACTTGCAAGGTTCCAAGCATTTGCTAGCACCTGCACTTTCGTACGGTTTGGCTCGCTTACGGCAGCACGGCTAGCTGAATACGACGGCACGGGCCGTAAGTCCACCGCTTTTTTCTTCGACTTTCATCAAATCATATGCGCGGCTAGCGCACTCCTCGCATCTTGCTATCCTCCACACTGCCTGTATCAACCTCACCGCCATCGTCATTGACATCGTACGCGTCGCATCGCGTCGTATTGTACAACTTCCCACTCTCCCTGTGAATGCTGCACTAACAATTCACGAAGCTCGTTGATCTTCTCACCACATCATATTTGCTATCGTCCTTGCTGCCGGCAGCCTCACTGCCATCCTCATCGACATCGTACTTGTCGCGTCGCGACGTATTCTACAACTACCCACTGTGTGACACTGGAATGTCTGGTCAACGTCGGAGTGACGGTAATAGTGACTTAGTCAGGTTTCTCGATAGTCACAAAGGAGATGGGGCGCACGCGGTCTCCGCCGGCGTTCTGTTATTATACAGGAATAACACCCCACATGACAATCCTTCCAAGTTAGCCACCGTTAAGGGATTCACAGCGAATATTCTAAGGGGTTCGGTTCGGTATCGGCGGCGCCCACCAGCTGCGGCTTGAGCGCCAGATCACATGCGGCTCCGCGGCAACGGCTTGCTTGACAGGTTGCTCCGTGGACGGCTTGGTGTGCAGGGCGGCTCGCACGGCAGTGCATGCGGTTCGAGACGGGCCCGGCGGCTTGCCACATGCCTTGCTCCTGTATCGCTTCGGTGGATGGTTCGAGGCGGGCCCGGCGTCTTGCCCGACGGTTCGCTCGCGGCGCTTCGGCGGAGGATTCAATTCGAGACGGGCCCCGTGCCTTGCCCGACGGCTCGCACGTGGCGCTTCAGCGGATGGTTCGAGGCGGGCACGCCGTCTTGCCCGACGGCTCGCTCGCGGCGCTTCGGCGGATGTTTCGGTCGAAACGGGCCCGGTGTCTTGCCCGCTGGCTCGCGCAACAACTGCGTCACGGGTAAGATAAGGAAAGGAATACGCTCACACACCAGACCCTCCTGGGTGCGGGCCGGAGCCCAAAACTACTCGTCCTGGTTGGTCTGACAATAGGATCCGCCCAATGGTATCACAGACTGCACCATTCCCTCAGCTTATAGCTGGGTTCAAGTCATGACCCCACGTCAGCCCTTGGCTATGGCCTCGGAGATTATACACTCAACGGGGGTCCGATCTGTGCCGACCGACGTGTTGCCCATCAGACCCTTCCTATCTCCTGCCTAGACTCTCGAACCCCTCACGTATCCTTCCGTCTCCTTCCTGATCCACTGTCGTCTAACTCGCCGTGCTTAGGTGTATCTGCGCTTCTGCGGATGGTGCGACGCATGCCTGGGAGTGTGCCCGATGGCTTGCGTATATCGTTTTGGTTCGGCGGATCGTCTGGCGCTTCGGCGACTGCCAAACGGCTCTCCTGACAACTGCCTCACAGGTAAGATAAGGTAAGGAATATGCTCACACACCAGACCCTCCTGGGTGCGGGCCGGAGCCCGAAGCTACTCTTCCTGGTCGGTCTGACAATAGGATCCGCCCAATGGTATCACGGACTGCGCCATTCCCTCAGCTTATAGCTGGGTTCAAGTCACAACCCCAAGTCAGCCCTTGGCTACGGCCTCAGGGATTATACCCTCAACGGGGGTCCTATCCGTGCCGACCGACGTGTTGCCCATCAGACCCTTCCTATCTCCCTCCTAGACTCTCGAGCCCCTTGCGTATCCTCCCGTCTCCTTCCCGATTAACTGTCGTCTCGCTTGCGGCACTTGTAGGATCGGTCGTAGGATTGCTCGTAGTGATGGTCGTTGACCCGATGTCTTGGTGATTCCGATGATCGTTTTGATGATTCTGCTGAGGATTCCGATGATCGTTTCAATGATTCCGGTTGCCCACCGATCCTCGGCTGGTCATTGTATAAGTATCCGGCTCGGCAAAGTCACGTGCTGCAGGGAAATTACCCCGCACCATGACGTGAAAACTCTTCACCTTGGCGTTAAACTTCATCAGCATAACACAGATAATCTCTAGATTTGGATTGGAGAGTAGTGCTTCCACGTATCCTGAGAGTGGCCGGATAAGGTCCTCTGTTCTCTCGTCGTGATTGGGTGATGCGATATGGGTTGTGTGCGGGGTTGATTACACTACTCGACCTGAGCCGGAGCAACAAACACTCAACCGTACCAGCTATCCTTTCTTTGGCCGCGATGGCACCAAGGCATAGCTCCGCCCCATATCTTTCCCAATAGACTCTCCAGCCTTGAGGTGCGGTCCTGTAGTGGCATTTGCACTTTCCCGAACACGAGCCGGTACTTGGTCCGGGGGCTACCCAGTGCTATAGGATTGGCTTGAAGTCAAGCCACCGCTTCAGTATCTGTTCAACTCGACGTCCCTTACCTTGGTGCAGTGTGTGCCCTACATCATAATCGTTGTAAGCATCTCGGATAAGTTGGGGATACCCTCACGCTGTCGTGCGCTGGCAAAGCCCAGAACTCCCTCATCCTGATCGGTTTCCGCAATAAGACCGGTAGTGGTGCTAGCAGCCACGTAACTATCTCTGCGTGAGCATCATCACGTGGCCCCGTAGGGTTCCGGGAGAATCTAGGCGAAGCTGGTCGAACTCCCCCCAACGTTTGCCCCCCTTGCTGGCGGCTCCGGGACAGTAGTGGTGCTAGCAGCCACGTAACTATCTCTACGGGAGCATCACCACGTGGCCCCATAGGGTTCAGGGAGAACCCGAGCGTAGCCAGTCAAACTCCCCCCTACGGTTGCCCCCCTTGCTACTGGCTCTGGGTCTTATCTCCAGTGCCTAGACTCTCAGTTTCTTACGTTCCTGTTTCCCTTCCAATTGCTTGTGATGACCACCAAGGTTGTCTTTCTCTGCGGCAGCGCTTGCGCTTTCACGGTCTGCGCCGGTACTTGCCCCGGGATCATCCAGTGCTGCAGAGTGGTTTGACCCGAGCTGAGCCCCGACGGTGTCAGTTGCCCGGTCTTGGTATGCCGTCCTCAGACCATGTGATGAGTTTCCGATACCTTCCTGCCCAGTCCGTATCTGAATGTCCGACCCGTAATATTTAGGGTGTAACACTATCCCCCCCTTTCTAAGCTTCGTCCCGAAGCTATAGGATGGTGTTGCGTATAGGTCCTTCAGCCCCGTACTATTGCTGGATTGTAGATATAAAAGCCATGTGGGAAAAAGTCTCTCAAATCGGTGAGCCCGTAGTCCGTTGGCATATCAGGATGCTATACTCTGCTACCGCTCGATCATCGAGACTGAAAAAACCCCGTGGGAAAAAGTCTCAAATCGTCGTGAGACGGTAGCCTGTTGGTGTTTCAAATCGATGAAACTCGTAACGGTTCTGTAAGGTGACCTTTGAACGTAGCCTCCCAGCCTACCGCTCTGGTTATTGAGAAAAACCCAGTGGGAAAAACTCTCTAACTGTTTCTTGAGCCGGGAGCTGTCTAATGACGTGATCGTCAGATCGTATCGGTCATGACATCGTATTTCTTGTCGAATGCCATCCGTATTCCGGGAGACTCTCGACGTCCTGAGTCTGGCGCCCGGTGCCCACCTTCTGGTGAAGGCATCCCGTTTCCATCCTCAAACTCCCGGCCTTTCAGCTCATCCGTCCCGGTGCTCGGCTCGGAGTGGCGTTCTCCCCAGCCTTTCGGCTGTCCGGTACAGTTTCATACTACCCCGGTTCCCAAGCCTCCTGGCCATCGTCTTGCTCGGCCGTTTCGGCCAACCCGCCCCGGTGCTTCAGCACGGGATGGCATCCTCACTGACCTTTCGGTCAACCTGTTCCTACGCTTTGGCACGGAACGGCGTCCTTCACAGGCTTTCCAGGTATTCGGCGGTGCTGCTGGTACCGCAAGGACAGAGCCTTTGCTGCCAATTCTGACGAAGGGTGCCGCAGCCTGCTTCGTATGCCGGATCGCCGTAAGCGGTCGATCCTTATCACCCCCTTTCCAGGGCGGTTCTCCAAACGCCTTGAATAAGCGTCAAGTTTGCCATTCCGGCTACTGGACCGATGTTGATATATTATCGTCAATGTCAGCGGGATGCTGTAATCGGCGAATCTGGTGTCGGTTGAATACCCCATTACACGTGGTTTGCTCGGCGTATGGTGTTCCGTGGGTTCATCGACAGACACGTATATGCCCGGATGATGTGTGATTGGTGTTACACTCCATCGAGGAGCTGCCTCGCAACGGGTTGGTAAGGGCGATGTCGAGGAATAGCTCGCAGTGCAAACTTCCGCACGTCGAACGCAGCGAAGGCCAAACTTCCGCAGCTCGGAACGGCTGGAACGGTGCCCGGAACGTATATTCTAACATATCCGTAACGACCTCACCGGCTTCCAGTGAGAACGAGTGCTGGTTCCATGGTGAGCTGGTGGCCGCCGGGACCCAAAAGGACTGGATTTTGGGATTTTTGTCCGGTTTCGGTGAAAAACAGGAAACGAGCTCAGCGGCACTCGAGGCCTGTTGAGGCCCAAAACGAAAAACCCCTCATCGTTTGTCTGCCCAGCAGCCATCGTGGACTGCGTCTCTTGCGGACTTTGCTGGTCCTTCGGTGCCACGCATCCGGTGCGATGGACACCACCAGACCTGTTGGTCGGGCGGTTCGCGCGGTTCACGCGGACATCGTCACTGCTTGGACCAACTCCTTACGCTCCTTTCTTGGCCTAACCTCCCAGTTGCGGCTCATAGGCCGGCTGGAGGTCTTTCACGCCCTAGCCTTTCGGCTTGACCACGTCTGCTCGGTGCAACGGCCGGCCAGTGGTCGTTCCTTCCTTGCCCTTTCGGCGCTTTGCCAGGTCCCATTGAGCTTCAACTCGGCCCCTGGCCACCCAAAATTCCTTGCTCGTCATTGGTGTTGAGCAGGATCTTCCTCTTGGTGTGTCTGACTGTCGAGGTCGACCAGAGGGAGATTGTGTGGCTGACAGTCGACGTCGACCGAAGGTCGAAATTCTCAAGAAAGGTGACTTGGAACCCTAGATTATAGTGTGACACTGAAATATCCAGTCAACGTCGGAGTGACGGTAATAATGACTTCGTCAGGTTTCTCGATAGTCATGAAGGAGATGGGGCGCGCACTGTGCTATCCGCCGGCGTTCAGTTATTATACAGGAATAACACCCCCCATGTCAATCCTTCCAAGTTCACCCACCGTTAAGAGATTCAGAGTGAATAATCTAAGGGGTTCGGTTCGATATCGGTGGTGCCCGCCGGCTGCGGCTTGAGTGCCGGATCCATCAGCAAAAAAATGAAAAGTTGAAGTATATTGCTTTTTTTCCAAGTGAGACACCAATTTTAAATTTCCTTTCTCGGCATTTTAGAGGATATAAAAGAGATTATTTTTTTCAAAATCCTTATGGGAGCAAAATATAAATTCTCTCTTACAGAAGCTTAATAAAGCTTAATAAAGCTTACGGGAGCACCGGGAGCACTGGGAGCATTTTTCTAGTTTTTACTGATGTCGTACGCGTCTCCGCGGCCACGGCTTGCGTGACGGATTGCTCGGTGGACGGCTTGGTGTGCGCGGCGGCTCGCGCGGCGGCGCATGTGGTTCAAGACCGGCCCGTCGGCTTGCCAGATGGCTTGCTTGTGTATCGCTTCGGCGGATGGTTCGAGGCAGGTGTGGTGTCTTGCCCAACGGCTCACTCACAGCGGTTCGGCGGAGGATTGGATTCGAGACGGGCCCGGCGACTTGCACGTTGGCTCGCTCGCAGTGCTTCGGCGGAGGATTCGATTCGAGACGGGCCCGGTGTCTTGCCCGACGGCTCGCTCGCAGCACTTTGGCGGATGCTTCGGTCAAGACGGGCCCGGTGTCTTGCCCGGCAGCTCACGCGACAACTACTTCATAGGTAAGATAAGCAAAAGAATACACTCACACACCAGACCCTCCTGGGTGAGGGCCGGAGCCCGAAGCTACTCGTCCTAGTCGGTCTGACAATAGGATCCACCCAATGGTATCACAGACCACGCCATTCCCTCAGCTTATAGCTGGGTTCAAGTCACAATCCCACGTCAGCCCTTGGCTATGGCCTCGGGGATTATACCCTCAATGGGGGTCCTATCCGTGCCGACCGACATGTTGCCCATCATACCCTTCCTATCTCCTGCCTAGACTCTTGCGCCCCTTGCGTATCCTCCTGTCTCCTTCCCGATCAACTGTCGTCTCTCTTGTGGCGCTTGTAGGATGGCTCGTAGGATGGCTCGTAGGATCACTCGTAGGATCGCTTGTAGGGATGGTCGTTAACCCAATGTGTTGGTGATTCCGATGATCGTTTCAATGATTCTACTGAGGATTCCGATGATCGTTTCTATGATTCCAGTTGCCCACCGCTCCTCGGCAGGTCGTCATATAAGTATCCGGCTCGGCATAGTCACGTACTGCGGAGAAAGTAACCCGCACCGCGACATGAAAACTCTTCGCCTTGGCGTTAAACTTCATCAGCGTAACACAGATAATCTCTCGATTTGGATCAGAGAGTAGTGCTTCCACATATCCTGAGAGTGGCCGGATGTGACACTGGGGTCGTATCGGGACCGGAGTGTAGGGGAATCGGAGCTAATCAGGCTACTTTCGATAATTCACAGCGGAATAATCTTAGATCTTTGTGTGCGGGTTCGGTGGTAGTGTTGGTGAGGATGTTCGTGCTGATTTCTCTTCTTGTTTGAGAGAAACCTCTTTCCTTTTTATGGTCGAGGTCATAGCGTGAGATCTGATGAACCAGCGTGAGTGCTGGTGACTCGGGCTTGGATTCCCCCGAGGTGCGGGGACCCCGTGGGTGATTCATTGGTCATAGCAGGGTGTAGATAAGGGGAGATGAGGTTTCATGCATCTTGCGGCACCCTAGGCTCAGAGTCCTCCGT
>Ga0307508_10001945_pt1 | contig 22622 bp, 19 predicted proteins | sample 9_EM_MG_FD_203089 | JGI IMG/M metagenome (GOLD analysis project Ga0307508, IMG submission 203089) | Populus trichocarpa ectomycorrhiza microbial communities from riparian zone in the Pacific Northwest, United States - 9_EM | ecosystem: Host-associated > Plants > Roots > Unclassified | place...
CTTAGGTTGCTCGTGTTGCAGATGTGTTGCGTCGAGCGGCGCGCAAGACCAGTCGGATCGCGGGCCACTGTGACTTGCCTCTACCAGAGCTGTCGATCGCTCCAATCGTCGATATTCGAACGCAACAGATGTTTCGTCGCTTTTGGCTTCGTCATCGACATCGACATACCACACTTTCGGGTTCGGACCGCCCCCACCATTCCGCCTGTATTGGCGTGCAGCCGAGCGAGAAGACGGTCGAGGGTGATGAAGCCGTTCTCGCGCTTGAAGATGCGATCGAACCGGGCCCGCAAGGCGGCCTTACGCGGTTTACTGGGATCACTGCGATAACATTTCAGATCCTGGTAGAACTGCCAGATCACATTGCGGACGGTGACCTCGGGACCCCACGCCGATTGACGGGCAAATGGAGCGCGAACGGAAATGATCCGACGACGGCACAAAGGTCGTGGAGAACAGGGGAGGTGTCCGATGGGGCCGCTCGCCGAGAGGTGAGCCTCCGCGAAACTGTTGAAAGCCAAAAGAAATTATTTGATCGATGCCGATGCAACTGCGTGAATGTTGGCGGTAGACCCTTGGAGTTAGACGGTGCTGCCGCGCCGTGATGCGCGACCCCGTAGGTTCCCCTTTTTCGCCTCTAAGGCCTGAGACCAAAGCGCTCGTAAAAATCGAAAGAGTAATCATGTCCCGTAAGAAATCATCCACCAAGCCGAGGCATTCCAGGACTGACGTCGAAGCGGCGCTGCAAACTCTTATCCGAAAGGGCGCCATAGTTGCGCGGCAGGATGTTAGCGGAAAGACTGTCTATTTCACCCCTGAGTCTGCGCCGCCTCTCGAGCCATTCGAGATAGAATCCTACCGGAGCAGGCTGAGCTACTCTTGAAAGAGCCTTTGCGTCGACTTCGTCGGCGTGAGCCTGCAGAAGCGCGCTCCCGATGGGACGATGGCGTACGGCGGCTAGGCGACGTTGCTTGCCGAGTGTCCGAGGAGCTGAGCGGCGACCTCCCCTCGGGCGCCGCGGTCATCGCTTGTCGACGGAGGCAGCGGCGTCATTCTGGTCCGAGCTCCTTTTTCGTGCGGCAAAGGCGTCTTTGCAAAGATTGATCTGCCGCCCGGCTGCGAACCGTCGGCACGCCCGGAGACCCGCACGCCATCACGCTTTGCATTACCTATAGTCAGTTTTAATTCCCCGCCGCTCTCGCCGTAGCCCACCTCGAAGGGATTTTCCACTTCAGGGGCACGGGAGGGGCGTTCGGCGGCTGCGCGGTGAGGTGAGGTGAGATGAGATGAGATGAGGTGACATGTGCTTTCTCGTCGGTGAACGGCACGGTGACGCGGAGCATCACATAACAGCGCGGCTCTCTGAACCGCTTGGTCCACCGGAGAACACACAAGTCTCATGATCCCCTCAACAACCCCGGCCAACCTGCAGCAGCGGACGAGAGGCTATGCCCAAATGATCGCCACCGGTTGTGCTACCGCCGAAATCAACCCGCCGCAGCACTCGATCAGACAGCGTGAGAATTGCGGGTTAAGTGTGCGGGTTCACGCTCGGAATGGCGAGTGCCCTATCGGAGAAGTTGGTCTTGCGCTGTTCGTCACCCGCAGCGGAGCGCAGCCCACCGGCAAGGATGCTTGGAATTTCGGATTCGCGCAGCGGCGCCATTCGCTTCTTGCGGGCGAGCGCGGCGCGGATGTACGGGGCAAGCTCCTCCGCTTTCGCCTTCTGCCGTGCCTCTTCGCGCGCCTTGAACTCGGTCATGACGGCAGAACCGAATTTCGCTGTTTCAGCCAATGTTGGGATGGCACGATATCTTCGATAGAGTTGCCACTTTTCGACTATGACTTGCGACAAATGGCTGAGCTTGCTCCGGTTGTATGAACAGATTTTCCGCGTCCCGCAGTGGAGTGCCACCAACTGCGGATCGTCTGCACGGGAAATTCCGCCGTGTCGTGGTCGATGCCGACGCTGTCCCAGCCAGCATTGGCGGCCAGATCGTCGATGCCGTAGGGCACCGCCCGGCCAAGCTTCTTGACCAGGATATCATGCACACGCACTTCCTCGGGATCGCCTTGCGGGCGGCACTCCCGGCCGTCGTTCTTGAAGTCGCCCACGAGCTCCTTCTTCGCTCCAGTCGGGCTTCGCCCTGCGTTCGTCACTCCGGCAACGGCGCATTCTTATGCTGATCGTGGCGGGATTCTCATCTTGATTGGCGCACTGCACCGGGGCAGGCTGCATGATGATGACAGCACCTTTCTCGACGACCCTGTGCGCGAGGCGACCGCGACTGCCTGCACCGTCGATTCCGATCACGGCCGCAGCGAGACCCGCGCGGCCACGGTCTCGACCGCTAGCGACCGGCTGCAGGCAGACTATAAGTGGCCCGGCCCTCCCCCCATGAGCCGTGTCCTCCACCGCACCCTGTTCGCCGATCCCATGCTCGCGACGCGAGGGGAAGGGATCTATCTGCACACCGCCGACGGCCGCAAAATCATCGACGGCTCGGGCGGTGCCGCCGTCGCCTGCCTCGGCCATGGCCATCCGCGGATCAACGCCGCGATCACCGAACAACTCTCCAAGGTCGCCTACGTCCACACCGCCCTGTTCACCAACCAGGCCGCCGAGGAACTCGCGGAAACCCTCGTCGGCCACGAACCCGGCGGCCTCAGCCACGCCTATTTCTGTTCCTCCGGCTCCGAAGGCAACGAAGCCGCCATCAAGCTTGCCCGCCAATACTTCCTTGAGATCGGCCAACCCCAACGCACCCGCTTCATCGCCCGCCGGCAAGGCTACCACGGCAACACGCTCGGCTCCCTCTCTGCCGGCGGCAACATGATGCGCCGCGCGCCCTACGCCCCCCTCCTGTCCGACGCCTTCTCCCTCGTCTCCCCTTGCTTCGCCTATCGCTGGCAGCGCACCGACGAGACCGAAACACAATACGTCCAACGCCTCGCGGGCGAGCTCGAAGCCGAGTTCCAGCGCCTCGGCCCCGGCAACGTCGTTGCCTTCATGGCCGAGCCCGTCGTCGGCGCCACCACCGGCTGCGTCACCGCCGTGCCCGGCTACTTCAAGGCCGTGCGCGAGATCTGCGAGCGCCACGGCGCCCTCCTCATCCTCGACGAGGTCATGTGCGGCATGGGCCGCACCGGAACCATGCACGCCTGGGAGCAGGAAGGGATCGCGCCGGACATCCAGATCGTCGCCAAGGGCCTCGGCGGCGGCTACCAGCCCATCGGCGGCATATTGATCGGCAAACGCATCATCGACGCCTTCCGCGCCGGCTCCGGCGCCTTCATGCACGGACACACCTACCAGGCCCACCCCGTCGCATGTGCCGCCGCGCTCGCCGTGCAGAAAGTGATCGGCGACGACAACCTCATCGACAACGTCCGGGCCATGGGCGAGCGCCTGATGACCGGCCTCACCGAACGCCTCGGCAACCACCGGCACGTCGGCGACATCCGCGGCCGCGGCCTGTTCCAGGCGATCGAACTGGTCACCGACCGCGCCACCAAGGCGACTTTCGATCCCGCCGTGAAACTGAACGAGCGCATCAAGGAGACTGCCTTCGCGCGCGGCCTGGCGATCTATCCGATGGGCGGCACCGTGGACGGCAAGCACGGCGACCACATCTGTATCGCCCCACCCTATATCGCGACGCCCTCCGACATCGATACCATCGTGGAACGCCTGGGCGATGCCGTGGATGACGCGATCGCCGGGCTGCCGAAGAGCTCTTGAGCCTATGCCCGCCGCCGGAGAGGCAAATGTGAGCCAAGCCGTCTTGCCCATCACCGGATATCTCGACCGCTTCTCCGCCCGCCCCGGCGAGGATGTCGTCGCCCGCATCAGTCTGCGCACCGCGGGCCCCTATCGCACCCGCCTGGTGCGCGTGATCTGTGGCGACCCGAACCCGGATGGGCCCGGCATGCAGTTCGAAGACCTGTCCGCCCGCCTGGACCGCACCCTCCAGGGCCGCCACCAGCCAATCCATCTCGGCTCCTACGGATTGGTTCCCAAAGGCCCGACCCGCAACCCCACCGCCTCATGCACCTGGACTGTCCTGGTCTGGACCGCCCATCTCAGCGACGCGGCCACACTCCTGTCCGAAGGCCATCTGCGCATCGCCCTCGACAGCACCGGCATGTTCGCCGAATTAGCGGGCCCCAACGGCCTCGTGCGGCTCAACTCCGGCGCATCCCTGCAGCCCCGGCAGTGGTATCGCGTGTGGCTGTCAGCCGAGCCGAACACCGGTCATGTCGTCATCGGCCAACAACCGCTGGGCTCAGGCGACAGCATCCACGCGAGCAGCCAACTGCCCGGCCTGCAGCTTCCCACATCCGCCCCCGTGATGTTTGCGGCCGACACGCCCAGCGCCCCCCAAAACCACTTTACCGGCAAGCTCGAAGCCCCGACCATCCTCGCGGGCTTCGTCACCGACTGGTCCGCCCCTGTCCTGCCCGTACTCGCCGCCTGGGATTTCGCCATCGGCGTCCCAACCCAAATCATCACCGACACCGGCTCTCAGGCCTGCCACGGCCACCTCGTCAACCTTCCCAACCGCGCCATGGTCGGCGCCGGCTGGACCGGCCGGGAAATGTGCTGGCGCCACGCGCCGCAAGATTACGCCGCCATCCAATTCCACGACGGCGATCTCGACGATTGCGGCTGGGACGCCGATTTCGCCTGGACGGTCCCGCCGGACATGCCAAGCGGCGCCTACGCCCTGCACCTCACCTGCGACGAGGGGCGGGACACCATCCCCTTCTATGTGCTCCCCGACCGCACCGGCCCGTTCGCATCAGTCGCCTTCCTGGCCTCGACCTTTACCTACCAGGCCTACGCCAATCACGCGCGCGGCAATGCCGACGCCGCCTACAAGGCGCGTGCCGCCGCCTGGGGCGCCTCGCCCTACAACCCCGACGACTACCCCATCTACGGCCGCTCCACTTATAACCGCCACGCCGACAACAGCGGCATCAGCATCTCCTCGCGCCGGCGCCCCATCCTCACCATGCGCCCGGGCTTCCTTACCTTCGACGATCCGCTCGGCTCCGGCCTGCGGCACTACCCCGCCGACACGCATCTGGTCGCCTGGCTCGAAGCCAAAGGCATCGCCTTCGACATCATCACCGATGAAGACCTCGACAACGAGGGCCCCGCCCTGCTCGCGCCCTACCGCACCGTACTCACCGGCTCGCACCCCGAATACCACACGCTCGGCACGCTGGACGCGCTGCAGCACTACACCAACACCGGGGGCAAACTCGCCTATCTCGGCGGCAACGGCTTCTACTGGCGCATCGCCCGCGTGCCCGAACTTCCCCACATCATCGAACTGCGCCGCGCCGAGGGCGGCATCCGCGCCTGGCAGGCTGAACCCGGCGAATACTACCACCAGCTCGACGGTCAATATGGCGGCCTCTGGCGCCGCAACCGCCGCCCGCCGCAGATGCTCGCCGGCGTCGGCTTCTCCGGCCAAGGCAAGTTCGAAGGTACCCATTACCGCCGCCTGCCTGCCTCATACGCTCCAGACTACGCCTGGATCTTTGCCGGCATCGACGGCGATATCATCGGCGATTACGGTCTCTCCGGCGGTGGTGCAGCCGGCTTCGAGCTCGACCGCGCGGACCCGGTTCTCGGTACGCCCGCCAACACCGCCATCCTCGCCCGCTCGGAAAATCCCCCCGCGTCGTTCATCACCGTACCGGAAGAGCTGCTCTCGCATCTGCACACCGTGACCGGCGAGGAACCAGACGCGCTGATGCGCGGCGAAATCATTTATTTCGACACCGATTCCGGCGGCGCCGTCTTCGCTGTCGGCTCCATCACCTTCTGCGGCAGCCTGTGGGACTCGAATCCCGCCAACCGCGGCTTCAATGGGCCGATCTCGCGCCTGCTGGAGAATGTCGTCCGCAAATTCTCGAGGGAAACATGATGCTCGGCCGCGACAAGCTCCGCACACTCAGCCTGCGCATTCTCACTGCCGGTCAAAGCACGAAGATTTGGTCCCGGCGTTCCGCTGCGCCTCAACATCCTGGAGACACCCCAATGGTTCGCGCCAGACTAGCCCCTATCGGGCTTGCTGCTGCCTTCGTTTGCTCAACCAGTCTGGCGGCGGCGGCGTTCCAATGTCCGCATGTAGGCGGGGAGTTTGTGTTCGGCCAGGAGGCCAACGTCAACAGCCTCGACCAGCCGGCGTCCAACACGATCTCGACCCGCAACATTGCGATGAACATCTTCGAGACTTTGATGACTCGCGACGAAAACAACAACCCGATCACCGATCTCGCCGAATCCTACATGGAATCGCCGGACCGGCTGACCTACACATTCAAGATCCGCCAGGGCGTGAAATTCCACAACGGCAAGCCGATGACCTCGGCGGACGTGCTTGCCTCGTTCGACCGCTACAACAAGGTCGGGCTCGAGCGCGGCATGTTCAAGAATGTCGCCAGCTGGGACGCACCGGATGCGTCGAGCTTCGTGATCCATATGAAGCAGGCGCAGCCGACCTTCATCGAGCAGATCAGCTCGTTCTCGGTCCCCATCATCGTCATCCCTGCGGAATTGAAGGACGATCCGGCGATGCAATTGCACATCGTCGGCACCGGACCGTGGCAGTTGGTTGATTTCACGCCGGGCAGCCAGGTGAAGCTGAAGCGCTATGATGGATATGCACCGAACACGAAATACGAGGACCGCACCGGTTTCGGGGGTTACAAGCAGGCCTGCTTCGACAGCGTGGTGTTCCGAATTGTAACCGAGCCGGGCGCGCGCGTGGCCGGCTTGAAGACGGGCGAGCTGCAGGGGGTGGAGGATCTGCCCACGAAATCGCTCGAAGACCTCAAGCAGGACAAGAACGTAACGGTCGTGCCGCTGCCGAACTGGTGGATCCAGATCGCGGTGCCGAGCATCTCCGCCCCGCCCACGGACAATCTCCTGGTGCGCAAGGCGATCCAGGCCGCCCTGGACATGGACGAGATCATGGATGCCGCGACGGACGACAATTACAGGCTGAATGTCGGCTTCCAGTATCCGAACCAGCCGAGCTACACCGATGCCGGCAAGGCGACCTACAACATCAAGGATCCGGCCAAGGCGAAGGCGTATCTGGCGCAGGCCGGCTACAAGGGTGAGCCGATCGTGCTGCTCACCAACAAGGACTACACCTCGATGTACAACGCCGCCCTCGTGATGGCGGAGCAGTTGAAGGCGGTGGGGATGAAGGCCGAGTTGAAGGTGGTGGATTGGCCCACCTCGGTCGGCATCATGACCAAGAACGAGCCGGGCTGGAACTTCTTCTTCACCGGATACGGCACGCAGCCGGCGCTCGGCGCGCTGGCGACGATGCAGTTCTTCACGCCGCCGAATGCGAACTACAAACCCGCCGATGGCAAGGACGATCCGGAGCTGATCAAGGCGTGGGACGACATGAACAACCTGCCGGACCCGAAGGACCGCCAGGCGGGGTTCGTGCGCATGCAGAAGCTCATCCTCGAGAAGGTCTACGCCGTTCCTTTCGGTTCGCTGACCAAGGTACAGGGCGTGCGGGCGAATGTGCAGGGATATAAACCGTTCCGGATTCCGCGTGTGTCCAACGTGTGGTTCGCGAACTGAGTTGATGAAGTGGAATCATGAGTTGGCACGTCTCGTCCTGCGCCGCGTACTCGGCGCCCTGCCGGTGCTGCTGATCGTCAGCCTCATCACCTTCGGGATGATGCGTCTGATCCCCGGCGATCCCTCGTCGATCATCGGGGGGCTGAGCGCGACGCCGGCGCAGCTGGCGCAGATCCGGTCCGATCTTGGCCTGGATGAGCCGTTCATGGTGCAATTGCTGCGGTGGTATGGCGGGCTGCTGCATGGCAATCTCGGGCGGTCCATTTTGATGGGCCAGGATGTGATGTCGGTGACGTTGCAACGGCTGCCCGTGACGATTGCGCTGTCGGCCTATGCGTTGGTCATTACCCTGGTGCTGGGATTGACGAGCGGGATTCTAGCGGCGTTGCGGCATAACACGTGGATCGATCAGCTCGCGATGATGATCGCCATGCTGGGAATTTCGATCCCGAATTTCTTTCTCGGGTTGCTGATGATCATTTTCTTCGCCGTGCGGCTCGGCTGGTTGCCCACTGGCGGGTATATCGGGTTCACCGATGATCCCGTGGGGTGGTTGCGCACGTCCACCATGCCCGCGATTTCACTCGCCTTGCTCCAGGTGGGCCTGCTTGCGCGCATCACGCGCTCCACCATGCTGGAGGTGCTGCGGCAGGATTATATCCGCACGGCGCGTGCCAAAGGGCTGCCGCGGCGGCTCGTGGTGATGAAGCATGCGCTGTCCAACGCGCTGATCCCGATCACCACGGTGGTGGGCATCATCGTGAGCCTGCTGGTATCCGGCTCGGTGGTGACGGAGACGCTGTTCTCCATTCCCGGCATGGGCCAGTTGCTGACGCAGGCAGTGCTGAACCGGGATTATCCGATGGTCCAAGGCGGGCTGTTCCTGGTCACGGCGTTCCTTGTGCTGATCAATATCGGCGTGGATGTGTGCTACTCCCTGCTCGACCCGCGGGTGCGCCATGGATAGTGGTCCGGCCGAACTCGAGTTCGACGCCGAAATTCCCTTCGCGCGCGAGCATCCCGCGTGGGCGACGCTGAAGCGCTTGTTCCACCACCGGCTGTTCCTCTCCGGGCTCGGCCTATTCGGCATCATCCTGCTGGCGGCGGCGCTGGCCCCCTGGATTGCACCGGTGGATCCGACCAAGCTGGCGATGCGCTTCAAATTCCGTCCGCCTGGCGCCGACTTCGCGTTCGGGACGGACAATTTCGGCCGGAGCCTGTGGTCGCGCGTGATTTGGGGTGCGCAGCTTTCCGTCATCATCGGGTTCTCCGTGGTCGCCCTGAACGCGGTCTTCGGCACCTTGATCGGGGCGCTGGCCGGGTATTTCAGGACGCTCGACAACGGGTTGATGCGGGTGAACGACGCGCTGATGGCTTTTCCCGCCATTCTGCTGGCGATCGGCATCACCGCCGTGCTCGGGCCGTCGACGCTGGATGCCATTCTGGCTCTCGCCATCGTCTATATCCCCCGCACGGCGCGCATCGTGCGATCCTCCGTCATCGTGCTGCGTGAGATGGAATATGTGCAGGCGGCGGTCGCGGCCGGCGCCGGGCATTGGCGTATCCTGCGCCGCCACATCCTGCCCAACGCCATGGCGCCATTGATCGTGCAGTTGAGTTTCCTGTTCGCCTACGCGGTGCTTTCGGAGGCGACTCTGAGCTTCCTCGGCCTCGGCGCCGTGCCGCCCACACCCACCTGGGGCAACATCATGGCCGAGGGCCGCCAATACATGATCGAAGCGCCCTGGATCATCACCATCCCCGGCATCGTGCTGATGATCACGGTGATGGGCCTCAATCTGCTGGGTGACGGGCTGCGCGACGTGCTCGATCCGCGCTTGAGAATTCAGCAATGAGCTTGCTCGAATTGCGCGGCCTCACCACCACGTTCCAGACTGCGCAGGGAGAAATCTCCGCGATCGAGGATATCAGCTTCGAACTCAACGCGGGCGAAATCCTCGGCATTGTCGGCGAGTCCGGCAGCGGGAAATCGGTCACCGCGCTGACGATCATGGGCCTGCTGCCGCAACCGCCTGCACGCGTCGCCGCCGGCAGCGTGCGGTTCGCCGGCGAAGAGCTCACGACCGCCTCGTCCAATCGCATGGAGAAAATCCGCGGCGCCGGCATCGCCATGGTTTTCCAGGAACCGATGACTTCGCTCAATCCGGTGTTCACCATCGGCGAGCAGATCATGGAAACCGTGCGCGCGCATGAGCGCATGTCCGCCAGCGCCCAGCGGGAGCGCGCCATCGAAATGCTTGACCGCGTCGGCATCGCTTCGGCCACCAAGCGGCTGAACGACTATCCGCACCAGTTCTCCGGCGGCCAGCGCCAGCGCGTGATGATCGCGATGTCGCTGGCCTGCCGGCCCAAACTGCTCATTGCCGACGAGCCCACCACGGCGCTGGATGTCACCATCCAGGCGCAGGTGCTCGATCTGCTCATGGATCTGCGCGACGAGTTGGGCATGGCCGTCATGATCATCACGCACAATATGGGCGTCATCGCCGAGGTCGCCGATCGCGTGCTGGTGATGTATGCCGGGCGCATCGTTGAACAATCCCCGGCTGCAGGCTTGTTCGATGCGCCGCAGCACCCCTACACCAAGGGCCTGCTCGCCTGCGTGCCCACCTTGCAGCAGGACCGGCATCGCTTGATCGCGATTCCGGGCTCGCTGCCCGAACCCGCCCGCCGCCCGCCCGGGTGCCGCTTCGCCCCGCGCTGCACCTACCGCATCGAGGCCTGCCGCACGGCCATTCCGCCGCTGGTCATGCAGCGGGAAGATCGAGCCGTCGCATGCATTCGTGCCGATGAACTGGTTGCCTCGTGATCCCTCTCGTCTCGACCGTGGGCCTTACCAAGCATTACGCGATCACCGGCGGCGCATTCCTGCGCCGGCAAACCTCAGCCCTGCGCGCGGTCGATGGCGTGGACCTCGATATCATGCCCGGTGAAACGCTGGGTCTCGTCGGCGAGTCCGGCTGCGGCAAGTCGACGCTGGGCCGCACGCTGATTCGCCTGATTGAGCCCACCGGCGGCACCATCCTGTTCGATGGGGCCGATATCACCGCGCTCGACATGAAGGCCATGCGGCCGAAACGCCGCGCCATGCAGATCATCTTCCAGGATCCGTATGGCGCGCTCAATCCGCGCATGTCGGTTGAGGACATCATCATGGAGCCGCTGGTGATCCACGGCGCCAAGGGCGATGCGGCGACCAGCGCGCTGGTGGCGGACATGCTGCGCCTCGTTGGCCTGCCGCGGCGCGCGGCCAGCCGCTTCCCGCATGAATTCTCCGGCGGTCAGCGCCAGCGTGTCGGCATCGCCCGAGCGCTTGCGTTGAAGCCGCGCTTTGTGGTGTGCGATGAGCCGGTCTCGGCGCTGGATGTTTCGGTGCAGGCGCAGATCGTCAATCTGCTGCAAGATCTGCAGGCCGAACTCGGCCTCACCTATCTGTTCATCGCGCATGACCTCAGCGTGGTGAAGCACATTTCGGACCGGGTGGCGGTGATGTACCTCGGCAGGATCGTCGAGATCGCCGATAAGCGCACGATCTATGCGGCCCCTCAACATCCCTACACGCAGGCGCTCATTGCCGCCGTGCCGGTGCTGCGCCCGCAGGACCGCGGCCGCGGGCGCCGCACGCGCCTGGCCGGCGATATCCCGAGCGCGCTCAATCCGCCGGCGGGCTGCCGCTTTCACACGCGCTGCCCACACGTCATGCCGATTTGCCACACGTTGGAACCGCTGCTGCGCACGACGGCGGCCGGCCATAAGGTCGCCTGCCACCTGACCGAGAGCCCTTGAGGAAACACACAAGTGGAAACGCAGATCGCCGAAACTCGCCTCACACGCCTAGTTCCGGCGAGCGGATTTCGCGACTCCACCCTGCTGGCAGGTGGGATGATACGGTAGAGGTGGGTCATTTTGACTCACCTGAAGCCTGAGACCAAAGCGCTGGTGTTGTGGCATGACGAATCCGGAGCTGAGATGGGAGGTCGTCATGCCCCTATTGGGCCGCCGCGCCGGTGAATCGCGTCGAACGTCCCGTGACACGTTGCCGGCGTCACGGCGGCGGCGCAGTTGGCGGGCGCACCGAAGGTAGGCTGGTCGCAATGATAATAACCGGCCATCACATCCAGGTCGGTAGTGAGGGTGTAGTTGATCCCCGTCCAGAATATATGCAATAGCCTGTCGCCTGAATTGAATGCCGTGCTGTTGATGTTTGTGTTGTTGATCGCGACGCAGCCGGTGCAGACGAAGTTTCCCGCGGTATCATTGAAACCGGTGCCGGCGGCGAACGCATTGCTGGGCGGCGCATATTGAATGTATTCATATCCAGCAAACAGTCTAACCGGTCCGTTGCTGTATTTGGCGAGCAGCATCACGCTGGTATCGTCGGAGAGCCTGGCGGTCAGAGCCTGCGGCAGCACCGCAGGGAGGGTATTGCCGGCTAGCGCGATCGACACGGCGTTCTGGACGTAGCTGCCGATGGCGTCGAGCGAAAGCTTTCCGCCAGCGAGATTGGCAATGTCCCCACCGATTTGGAACTGGTAGGAACCAGTCGCGGCGTTGTTTTGACTGTAGTCACCGAATTGCCAAAGCGCCGCGAGCCTGAACTGGCCGATCTCAACACGATACTTCACCGCTGTGTTAAATCGGCAGTCTTCGGGAACGCTCACGCCGCAGGCAAACCCCTGATAGCCTATCGGGGAGAAAGCGTACGAACCGACCATCGGATCGTAGGCAATAACACCGTCCGAAGTCAGCGCATTTTGCCGGAAAACTGTTAATATGCCGTAGGGTGAACTGATGCGGCTTTAATCTGGCGCGTGATTACGAGCATAGCTCATGCCGCAGCTTCATTTGCCGGCGCCTGATCGAGCAGGTGACAGGCCGCGAGCCTTCCCGGTTTATGCTCGCGCAGCAGAGGCGTCTCGACCCGGCAGCGCGCAAAGGCATGGGGGCACCGCGACGCGAAACTGCAACCCGGCGGAATGTCGATCGGGCTCGGCGGCTCCCCGTCGAGGAGGCACTCCTCCGGCTTGTACGGATTGGCGTCCAGCGTCGGCACGGCGGACAGCAGCGCCCGGGTATAGGGATGTCCGGGATCGTAGAAGGTTCCGCTGGTATCGGCGATCTCAACCATCTTGCCGAGATACATGACGGCGATGCGCGTGCACACGCGACGGACCCATGGCGAGATCGTGCGAGATGAAGAGATATGTCAGGCCGTGCTTGACCTGCAATTGCTCGAAAAGGGCCAGGAGGCGCGACTGTTCCACGGGGTCGAGCGCCGACAGTGTCTCATCGAGGATCATCAGGCGCGGCTTGAGCACCAGGGCGCGCGCGATGTTCACGCGCTGGCGCTTTCCGGCGCTCATGCCCACGGGCAGCGAATGCAGATCGTCCACCGACAGCCCGACCTCCCGCATCACGTCGCGCACACGTGAGGCGATCTCCTTGCGGCCGACGCCGTGGACTTGCAGTCCCAGCCCGATCGAGCGGCCGACAGACAGACGCGGGGGGAGGCAATTATATGGATCCTGCAGCAGGAGCTGGAACCCGTTGCGCATTGCGAGTCGCTCGCGCCGGTTCATGGTCGAAATGTCGCGACCTTCGAACATGATCGAGCCCTGATCCGGTTCCTCGACCCACGAGAGGAGCCGCGACAGCGTCGACTTTCCGCAGCCGGATTCGCCCACCAGACGCGCAGTCCGGGACTGACGGCGGCAGTCTTGTCGGCGGGAACGGCAGCAGCGACGGTGACGGTGTCGATCAACATCAGAAATCGAGCCTCGGATCTATCCAGGTAGAAACCAGATCAACAAGTATGTTGATCACGACGAAAAGTACGGCGGAAAGCACCGCGACGCCCTGAATCACCGGGAAGTCGCGTTGAAGCACGGCCTGCACGGTCAGCAATCCGATTCCGGGATAGTTGAAGATGTACTCGACGATCAGGATGCCACCGAGCAGGGCGCCGATCTGAACGCCGAACAGGTTCAGGACGGGTACGGCTGCATTGCGCAGGATATGGCCGAAGAAGATGCGCCAGCGCGACAATCCGCGGATCTCCGCCAGGCTTACGAAGCTTCGCTGTCTGGCACCTGACACCGACGACGAGAGGCTTCGCATGAAGATCGGCGACATTTCTATCGCGATCACGAACGCGGGCAAGATCGTATAGGAGAAGCCCTGCTAGCCAATTGACGGGATGAGATGGAGTCGAGCGGTAACGACCAGGCACATCGGTACGCTACCGCGCCCAGCAGGCTGACGACGTGATCGCGCGGGCCGATTGCGCAAAATGGCGTCGATCCGCCGTCGGTTCGGGTACGCTCGTCTGTTTGCTTCCGCGCGCGGGGGGATTATCTAGTCCCATGCACGCGGTACCGACTGACTGGAGAGACGCGCCCGGCCGTCGCTCCACCGAGCCGCGTGTGATGCGCCGTCGACGCCCAGCGCAACGGGTTGAGAGGATCAGTTGATTTCAGGCGTTATGGCGTCAAGAGATCTTACCCGCCTCTGCGCTCCTGCGACAATGCCATAACAACAGCATGCTTTTTTCTCCAACATCCCGCGAGCACTGATGCGCAGAACGCCGCGCCTCTTCTTGATCAATCCCTCTTGCTCGAATCGCTTCAACACCTTGGTCACTGCAGCCCGATCACATCCCAGGATCATCGAAAGGTGGTCATGGGTTAACGGAAAGATTTCTCCTTCGACCGCATCGGACGCCAGGCATAGCCAGCTCGCTATCCTTTGTTCATGTTGGTGATGAATCGCGCACAGCGACGTCTGTGAGCAATGCACCATAAGAGGCTGAACATACCGCAGGAGGTATTCACGAATCTGAGGACGACCGCGAATCGATCGATGAAGATCGTCGGCCCGAATCCTCAAGGCGTTTGCCGAAATCAACACCACTGACCGGTGCATAGAGGTGGTCGCACCTAGAACAATGGATGCTGGATCGAACCCGTGCGAACCAACCATCGCAGTCTCGAGAGTACTCCCGGGTGCGAGCGTCATCAAAGAGACAAGGCCGGTTTCAAAAAAGTGCACGAACTCAACCTGTCGGTTGGGTTCCTGCAATACCGAACGCTCCTTCAACGTAACGGCCTGCAGAACTGGACGAATGTGTTCAAAGTCCGAGGGCGAAAGACTCCCGAGAATACTGTTTCTAACGAGCTGGCTGTTGCGCCATACCGCGTCCAGCCTTCGGCCTCGGAAGCGTGGCGCGAACAACTCGCTGGAATGGCTACGCATCTTACTAGACGCCCTCTACACGCTTTACAAATCGTCACTTAGAGAAGGTATTGTATTCGATCGTCAATTTTGGTCTGTATCGCCGCCGGGGCCGCTATGTATTGAAGAATGAGGAAGAGGCCTTTGATTTCCGCTCTTTTTGGCTAGCTAGTGCCTGTCCATAAAGCAGCATTTCTTCTTCCGCTCGAAGAAGCAGGCCGTATTTCCGGGGTCGTGCGGACGCGATTTTGCGCTCGGCAAGGGCTGAGACGCTCGATTTTGCACGCGAGCTCACGTCAAACACGCTCGAAGCGAGAACAATGGGCGTGGGAAAGCATTCGCCGTCGAAGGCGTTGAATGCATCACGACTTGATGTTGGTCAGAGCTAGGCTAGCCTGGCGAACAGCGCGAGATTGTAGGCGACGACCGACGACCAGACGTAGGATTGGAAGTGAGCGAGCCCCCGCCACGTACAGCGATCCAAGCCGAACGCGCGCTTCAGGCATGAGATGTTTGCTTCGATGCCGGCACGAAAGTTTCGAAGCTTGCGATACACCCATCGGCTCTTGGCCATGGCATCGATCGCAATGCCGCGCTTCTTGTGGAACACGACGTCGTCCACGCCCAGGGCTTTCGCTTGTTCGAGATTGGCGATGCTGGCATAGCCGCCGTCGCTTGCTGTTTGTCGTAGCGCCGTATCCTGGCGCGCGATATGACGCTCCAACATCGGCAAGAAGCGTTCGGAATCGGCTGGATTACCGGCTTCAACGACGATGTCGAACACAAGTCCGCTGCGGCCTGTGGTCAGGTTGAGCTTGTGGCCATAGTGAACGTCACGGCCACCCTTAACGATAATATCGGTATGCGTCTCGAATATGCTGACCAGCTTTTCACTGGACGGCACTGCCTCACCACCGAAGACACGACGTTCGGCCTGATCGATGACGCGCTCGATCAACGGCAGATACTGTTCGGCTTCGTGGCGCAAGGCCACAGCCTCGATGCTGCTACTCGCAAGAAGATGCTGCGCCGCAAGCCGTAGTGACGCCATGGTGGCGCGGGTGGCTGTAATCATATCCCGATAAAGCTTCGCTTTACGTCTCTTGCCACGGCTATATTGAATCGCCGCAGCGCGCTTCTTCGCCAATCGACGGTGATTGCGCCATGTGAATGGCGTGGCGCCCAACAGCGTTTCGGCTCGCTTCAACAACCGCACCATCACGCGCACGCCATCCCAAAGCAGCGAGCTGTCAGTCGGCGCATGCATCAATGACTCCGTCACCGTGCTGTCGATGCGCACCACCGATCCGTCATCTAATTTCTGCTGCCGTGCGCTGCTCAACACCGCGCGGTTGATCGCCTCCCAACTTGCCGCGCTGATCGCGCTGATCGTCTGTTGCAAGACCGACTTCTTTGGTGACCACGACAGAGGCAGGCGGGCGAACGAGATAAACGACGCCGAGTCCTCCAAATGAAAGGCCAATTCCACGTAGCTCAGTTGTCGATATTGCTTGAGAAGCGCACAGCGCAAAACCGCTTCCGCGGGTAGACCGTGACGTCCCGTTTCCTTGATCCCATGTCCGCTCAAATCAGCAGCGACCAAGCTCAGCAGCGAACGCTGTTGATCCAGCCATCGCGACATTGCGTTCAGCTCACGACCGATCTCGTGCTCCGCAAAAATATCGAATACTGTGGCCTGGACGGTGCGTTCTTGACGCATTGTTGGCTCCGGTGATTGAGGGGTGTTTTGCTTCAGTGGAATGATCCAAAGCATACCCGAAATCACCGGATTCGACCCGTCGAAAATCAAGAATCATCAATACTTTTCAATGTGTTGCAAGTTCATGGACGGACACTAGCTACTGTTTATCCTAGCCGGCAGCGGCTAGCTGGCTGCTTTCCATGTGCTTCATCACCTCGTCTTCGACGCAAGCCCAGACGCGCGCCTTCAATTCCGTATAGGAAGCTGTCAGCTGAACTTCGACATGGCGTGGTCGAGGCAGATCGTTTTCGATGATGGTCTTGATGCGCCCTGGCCGGGCAGAAAGGATGGCGATCCGGTCTGCGAGAACGAGCGCCTCGTCGATATTGTGAGTGATGAAGACGATCGTCTTCCCGCTTTTCTCCTGCAATCGAAGAAGTTCTTCCTGCATGATCTGCCGGGTCATCGCATCGAGTGCCGCGAACGGCTCATCCATCAACAGAACCTCCGGGTCGGCTGCAAGGATGCGCGCAAGTGTTACACGTTGCTGCATCCCGCCTGACAGTTCGGACGGGTAGTAATCTTCGAAGCCCTTCAACTTGACCATCTCGATGAACCGCTGTGCGATATCGCGTCGTTCACGTTGCCCGACGCCCTTCATCTTTAGGCCGAACTCGACATTTCCTCGTACTGTCTTCCAGGGCAAAAGCGCGTAGGATTGGAACAGCATTCCGCAACGCGGCTCAATTTTAGTGATAGGTTCGCCGCGCAGCAGCACGCGACCTGACGTGGGCTGAATAAATCCGGCGAACATGTTAATCATGGTCGTCTTCCCGCAGCCCGAGGCCCCGAGAAGGCATAGGAATTCGCCTTCCCTGACCTCAAGCGAAAGGTTGGCGATGGCCGTCACGGTCATGCCGCCGCCAGCGCCGGACGGAAACGTTCTGGTGACGGACTCAGCGGCAAGAATGATCGATTGCATGACGACCTCGGTAAACTGGGCTTCAAGTGGAAATTGGTTTGCCTCAAAGACGTCGGTTGCGTTCCCATGGCAGGAGGAGGCGCTCCAGACGGGTAGCGACCAGATCGGCTGCAAGCACAGTCAAAGAGATGCAGACCATGCCGACCATGACCAGCGCGAGGTTACCCCAATCCTTCGCTATCCAGATAAGGGCTCCGAGCCCATTGTTTGCTGCAACCATTTCGGCCGACAGGACACACGACCAGGAGATCGCCAGCGTGACCTTTAGCCCGGCCAGGATGCCCGGAAGGGATCCGGGGAGAATGACCTCTCGCATGATCGCGAATTCCGAGGCGCCAAGATTACGGGCCGCCCGGACAAGCAGCGGGTCGACCCGCTTTGTGCTCTCGACGGTGTAGAGCAAGATGTAGATCCAGGAGCCGAGAAACACGATCGCGATTTTCTGCCCTTCGCCGATACCGAGCCAAAGCATCGTCATGGGGATCCACGTGATGGATGGCAGGGGACGCAGCAGCGAGATCAGCGGATCCATAAAGGCTTTCGCCGGCTTCCAGACACCGATTACAATGCCAAGCGGAACCGCAACGAGCGTTGCCAGAAGGAAGCCCAGAAAGACACGCCTGGAGGAAGCGAGGATTGCAATCCATAGGTCGCCGCTCGCAAGCAGTTTTCGGGCCTCATTCGCCACCATGGAAGGCGACGGGAGAAACAATGCCGATATCCAGCCTGTTTCGGTCACGAGTGCCCACCCACCAACGAGCACGGCAATCCCGAGGATATTCAGCAACAAGTAACGCGGCATCTTGAATCCTTTCCGACCGCGAGAGGCTACTTGTTGGGTGGTCGCGGCCGGCTCTAGTGGATTCGTTGTCGAAAGAAGTGCCATTGGATTGTCTCGTGCAAAAGTTCGCGAGGGTCTTGAGCGCGGTAGATCATTGGTTCATGGCTTGGGAATAAAGCTTGTATTTACCCAGCGATCTACCTTCGGAGAAACGTCGATCTTCTGATTTGCCTGCAGCCAGTCTGCCAATTCCTGAAGCTGGCTCTGGTATATTCCGATGTGCTCCGGCCACGCCGACAAGCCGAAATATTTAAAGCCTTTCACGCCCGGACGAATCTCTTCCGGAGTTTTATGAAAGTAATGCGCGACCAGTTGCGCTGTTTCGTCGGGATTTTCTCGCGCGAAGTCGGCGCCTTTCAGCGTTGCCGCCGCCAAAGCCTTGGCGGCGCTCGGGGACTTCTCGACCAATGCGCGCGAAATGATCATGATGTCGGGCGCCGACATCGTTCCATATTTCTTGAACATTGGCGTATCCATATCCATGCCGACGAGATGGCCGCTCGGCACCGCGGCCTTGAGGCCTTTGAGTAACGGCTCCCAGACACAGGCCGCATCGATATCGCCCCGCGCAAGCGCCGGCGCGAGTTCGTTCGGAGAGAGATTGACGTATTTGACGTCCTTTATCGTCATGTTCGATGCGGCCAGCACTCCATGCATCGTGATTTCTGCTGATGCGTTGGAAGCGACAGTACGTCCTTTGAGCGAATGGGTAGTTGCAAACTCTGGCCGCGCCCAGCATCCCTCGCTACCCGGAGAATCATCGACGTTGGCGAAGATGAAGAAGCTTTCGTTGCCGCGTGACATGTCGGTAATCGCTGCCACCGAGCCCACATTCGAGAAGGCGATGTCACCGGCGGTGACTGCCCTGATGCGGTCGCTGGAATTCAGTACGACGCGATAGTCGATGTCGAGACCTGCATCCTTGTAGAAGCCCTTCTCGATCGCCACCATGATCGGGACCATGCCGAGCCAGGTCACTGACCCGGCGAAGCTCAATTTTGTCGGACTCTCCTCCGCACGGCCCGGGCTAAAGGTAACCGACGCTGCGCAAGCTAGGAGGCTCAGCGCGAGCATGCGGAAACTCCGCGGACGCTTTGAGGAATGTCGCTTGAACCGATTGGCTTTCTGAGTTTCTGACATCGTCGTTGCTCCCTCTGATCGGAGCCAAGCTAACAGTCATCAAGCAGTCGTCAAGTGAAACGTTTCATATACATGCCCGAATTGCGGATATTTTTTGCGCCAAATGGCATCAAGCTGCCTAATCGACAACCAAGGGGAAGGCCGAGGGCGTGAGGGATGGCCGGCCGGCGCTGTCGGCGTCAGGATGTCAAATCGACCTATTTTACGGCACCAGGGCCGGATTTTCCTTTCCCCGCAAGGTTGGCTGTCCAAAGAACATTGGCTTCGGCGTGCCTGTTTCGCGCATTTCCCGACCATGCCAACCCTTGATCAGAGCTCATATTGACAACGTTTCATTTAAAATCTATCAACGCCCGACGCTACGATGGAGAGACGAGGTGAAGGTCTGTATTTATGGAGCCGGCGCAGTCGGTTGTTTTCTTGCGGCGCGCTTGGACAAGGGCGGAGCGGACGTCTCGGTCATCGCGCGGGGAGCGACCCTGGAAGCCATCAAATCCAAGGGAATTCACGTTCATACGCCGGATTACGAAATCAAAGCGCCCGTGAAGGTGACGGACGACCCGACCGAACTCGGTGTGCAGGACATGATCCTCGTCACCGTGAAGTCCCCCGCGCTGCCTTCGATTGTCGATGGCTTGCGGGCTATGATCGGCCCAAAGACCGCCGTTGCATTCGTCATGAATGGAATTCCCTGGTGGTATTTCCAAAACTTCGGCGGCGCGTTGGCAGGGCGCCGTCTTGAAAAGCTCGATCCTGGCAATCGACTGTGGGATACCGTCGGCCCGGAAAGAGCAATCGGAGGCGTCATCTTCTGCTCTTGCGATGTGATCGAGCCCGGCGTCATCCATGCGGAAACAGCAGGGCCAAAACTGCTGCTCGGCGAATCGAACGGCAGCATTTCAGGGCGGGTTCAAGCCTTAGCCGACCTCATTCGAGGCGACACGCTCGCTGTCGAAGTGGTGTCGTCAATCCGCACCACCATCTGGTCGAAGCTGCAGATGAACATGAGCTCCGGGCTCCTTGGCTGTTTGTCGAACAGCCCACCAAAGGACATCTATCCCGACCCGGCCTGCTCCGACGCGGTCAGGCGCATCATCGCCGAAGTTGGCGCGGTTGCCCACGCGGTCGGTTGTGAAACCGGCGTGAACGCTGAAGAGATGCTGGCCAAGACGCTAAATCAAGGTCACCGTTCAAGCATCGTCCAGGATCTCGAAAAAGGGCGGCCGATGGAAATCGATCCGATGTTCGAGTTGCCGCTTGAAATGGCGCGTATGACCGGCATCGCAACCCCGACGCTGGATCTGCTGGTCGGTCTCGTGAAGGCTCGCGCGCGCCGCGCAGGGGCCTATTCAGCTTGACTCCTCAAGGCTGATACGGGACGGAAACATCATGCTCGTCTATCATCCGAAGTCAGACGCTGCAGCGCTTGCCGGAAAAGTCTATGATATCCGCAGTGACGGGGCACCCGTCACTGCGGCGCTGCCGGGTCACCGGGAAGCCGATCTGGCAGTGATCGGCGGTGGGTTTACCGGCCTGTCCGCGGCTCTGCACGCCGCGGAAGCGGGTGCCAACGTGGTGTTACTGGAAGCCAATGAGATCGGCTGGGGTGCGTCGGGACGCAATTTTGGCCAGGTGGTCCCCTATCTTCGACATGAACCCGCGCACGCGCTCCGATATTTTGGCCCCGACTTCGGCAATCGGCTCGTTGCGGCTGCGGCGAGCACGCCTGATCTCGTGTTTGGATTGATCGAACAGTACAACATTGCTTGTGAGCCGCGCCGCGAAGGGCTGCTGTTTGCGGCACATTCCCCACGAGCACTTCGGCAACTTGCGGAACGCAAGCGCTTCTGGGAGAGCCGCGGCGTCGCTCTGTCGCTCAACGATCGGGCTGGAACATCAGCCTTGATCGGCGGAGGAGCCTATTTTGGATCTCTGCTCGATCCACGTGGCGGCACCATCAATCCGCTCGGTTTTGCCCGCGGCCTGGCACGTGCGGCCATCGCTGCAGGGGCTGCCATTCATACACACAGCAACGTGACCGAGTTGAAGAAAACCCACGATCGGTGGCTACTCAAGACCCAAGCCGGCTCGGTTCGGGCAAAATCCGCCGTCATCGCGACCAATGCTTATTCCGATGGCTTGTGGCCCGGCCTGCAGCAGTCGATTGTTCCCGTTAGAATTCATCAACTTGCCTCGGCGCCGATTGGTGAAAACCTTCGAGGTACGATCCTGCCGGGCGGACACGCGCTGACGGACACCCGACGCATGGCGTCGGGGGTTCGTCTTCATGCCGACGGTCGTTTGCATGTCTCGGCCGATGGTCCGCGTTTCTCACGGCGCGAGGCGGCAGACGAGACCGGAGCGAGCGCCCGCCTGCTACAGTTGTTTCCCCAACTCGGGTCAATCACCTGGAACTATTCCTGGAGCGGCTGGGTCGCGATGACGCCCGAGGAATATCCACGTTTGCACCAGCTTGCTCCCTCGCTCTTTGCCGCTCTGGATATAGCGGCAGAGGAATTGGCCTTGCGACATTGCTCGGCCGGGAACTTGCGCAGCTGGTAACAGGTGGCCGCGCCCTGGATCTCGTCTTGCCGCTGACCACACCACGCCGGATTGGCATCGCGTTGCTTAACCAGCTCGCGGTGAAGACTGTCATTGGCTACAAACGATCTCTGGACCGCCTTGAGTCGTGGCGCTTTGGATAATCTGCGGCAACCGAAGGGACGGCTTAGGGCCAATCCGTCGTTCGCCACTCGTCCGACACCTTTCCCAGCTGGCAGAGCGAAATTGCTGAGCCGGAATTTGGGTCTGACTAGCCGCTGGCCTCCTGCCCGGGCCTTTTGCCTTTCGGCAAATCGCAACTCCGGCGAAACAAACTCAGCGAAAAGTGGTCATTGGCGCGCTCCCCAGCCGCGGGCAACTTTGCCTACGTTTCATATTTCTGATCCAAATCTTTCCTCTCTTTTAAAGGACAACACTTCTTGTCACGATTTCGGAATTGCCACTTTTATGAAACGTTATCTTGACGGCGAGCGACTGACCGCGCTAGGATCACGACGGTGTTCGCTGGAGGTTGTTTAACCGA
>Ga0307508_10001946_pt1 | contig 22602 bp, 28 predicted proteins | sample 9_EM_MG_FD_203089 | JGI IMG/M metagenome (GOLD analysis project Ga0307508, IMG submission 203089) | Populus trichocarpa ectomycorrhiza microbial communities from riparian zone in the Pacific Northwest, United States - 9_EM | ecosystem: Host-associated > Plants > Roots > Unclassified | place...
CTCCCGCGCGCCCGCCCCCGCGGCGCCGGCGCGCGCCCCCGCGCCCCCCGCCCCCCCCGCCGCCCCCCCCCCCCCGCCCGCGCGGGGGCGGGGGGGGGGGCCGGAAGTTGAAGAAGGGAAGCCGAACAGCTTTTGGTCCCCCCAGGAACGTTACAAGGCTGTTGGCTTCTGTCTGTGTTGTCACTTCGTCGGTTCTTTCCTTCTTCGGAACGACGAAGACGAAAGTCTTCCTTTCTTTGTCTTTCCATTTTTTTGTTTTTGTTTTTTTGTCGCCCTCGTCTTCATTCTTCTTTTCCACTCCCGCCTGTTGTTCTACCTTGTTGCCTGGTTTTTTTTTGCCACCTCCTTCCTTCCCTCCTTCTCATCATGCTTCATGCTTCGATCCTGTAGGTACCAGGTAACTTCCCCGCCCCCCACCTCTTCAAAGGGAAGCGAAGAAAAAAGAAGCCGGAATGGCTCATGCTCAGTGCCTCGTCGTTGTGCGGATCGGACTGATATGCCTAGTATCACACACCCCCCGGCAGTCCTTCCCCCATGTCTCCATGTAAGTACAGCAAACAAATCAATCGGTCACCCACCCAACGACTTGAGCCGGCCAGCCAGCCCACAAAAACCACCGGTACGTGCGTTCCAGGGAGGCATGCTCTGGCCCAAGCTTCCTCGTGATTAGGAGTGCATGCTTCTGCTTTGCCACGACCGACCGAGCGGCGCTCGTTCCTTCCTTCCCCCTAGTTCAATCGCCGAAGCAGGAAGCAGTCATCGGAACCTCCGAGAGAGGCACTGAGTCTGTCCGGTCCGATGGAGGGAGGGAGGGAGGCGAGAGGCGAGGGGAGAGGCCACATCACTGACTCGACGCACTGCAGGTTCGCCTGGCCGCCTCCTCCCCCACTCCCATAGGTTCCGGAATAGATGCTCTTCCTGTGCCTTTTACATCCTGTGATTCAAGCCTAGAAACATCCATTCCATACATCACAGGCCACCCAGCCGCACAGAGGGCGGGACCCAGGATGAGGTAGATACCGACTGCTGTGATGGGATGGATGGCTGGATGGCCGGACGGATGCGATGACTGGTCGGCTTGGGTAGGTATATGAGGGATAGTCGAAACAAAAAGAGCGCACGGCGTACAGCTGCAATCTATCCACGGACCGGTTAACGACAACAGCCATCCAGGCAGCAAGGCAGCACTCCCGTGTGTCCCTTCCTTCGTTTTGCCAGCGGCGGCGCCCCGTCCATTCCTAGATTCCCTTCCGCTCAATACGCAACCGCCCCTTCTTCCAGTGGCCACTTGGGTGGTTATACCCCTCTTTACCCTTTTGCTCTCATCCCATCCTTCTAGAAGCTCAGATGGAACATTGCTCTGAATTGCGCCGCAAAGTTGTTATTGTTTTTTCCGTTCATTATCTCTCTGTTTCTTCTTCCCTTGCCTAGATCGATCGAATAATGCCCGTGCGCACCGTAGACCGTGCCTACTTTTCCTTCTCTGTTTCTCGGGCCTGCCTGGCTGCTTGTCCGGCCAGGTTGCTTTCTTGGTTCCTGGGGCTGGCAGATAGGTGCGTGCAGCGTACGTGCCGCTTAGATTGCTACCTATGTAGCCCTGGCCACCCCGCCGCTGCTGCCGCCCCAGAGCCGGCCGAGGAGAACGCAGGAAGAGCTCGGGCTTGACCCTCCGCTGGGGGTGACGAAGTTGATTTCTATTCCCCGCCGCTGCTGCTGCTGCTACGGCCGCCCGGAGGAGAGTGCAGCCCAACGCAGTGGCAGTGGCGGTTGGTCTTATTTTTGGATGGAAAGTGGGGACAACGGAGCACGTCGAATGGGCTCGTCCAGTCGGTCACTGGACTGAATGTGATATGCTGTTGTTGTGTTGTTCGTTGCGAAGGAGCGGGGGGGTTTCCACCAAATCGGAGACACTCAGAGCTAATACCACTCGGGTGCGAGGTGAGCACTGGCGGTGGAGAGGGAGAAGAAGAAACATGCTCCGGGGGGGAGGTGTGCGTGAGTTCGTGCATGAATGGGTGCCACCTCGGGGGCGGTGTGGGTGGACGCAGAGCAACACGCAATCCACCGAGCCCCGCCAAGGGTGGTTGAGGTGGTTGTGAGTGTCTGCAGGACAGAGCAAGGTGGTGATCAAACCCCCCTCCCTTCAGAGTTGCGTACACTGCAGCAGTGTTCTTCTGCTCCGTCGCCTCCCCGGCTGGAGCTCGCAGTCTCATGTGAGGCCGTCCGTGAGAACCAGGCCCGCCTGCTGGCACTTCCCTTGCCCACGTCCTTCATGCGGCAACCGAAATATTCCTAGCTACCTGGGAGCTGCGGTGTGCATGCGCGGTGGCGCGGTGGCATCCTTCGATTGCAATTGCTCGTCTGCGTGAGGAGCCATCGCTGGCCGAGCACAGAGAATACGGTCCGTTCGGACGGACGGTGAGAGCAGACGCTGTCCCGTCCCTTGGTATCAGTCTCTTTCTATCGCCGGTTCGTCCGGAAAGCGGGCCAGTGTTGGGGCTGTATGCTTGGCTGGGGGCTGCGTTGTTCAATCTACCTACCGGTTCGCCGTTTGCGTGCTGTAGCGAAAAGGTCGAATGTGCGGTGGCGAACGTATCCCGCCTGCCTGCCTGTCCGCCTGTGCGTCGGCATGGCCAGAGTTTCCATTCCTTTTTGCCCCCCCCCATCGGCCTCCTTCCCCACTGAGCTCGTGAGTGCTGGCAGAAGGGTAAAGGCATTCGAAAAGTAAAGTAGTCCCGACGCAGAGGAAAGGCCGTTTGTTCCTGCAGAATCCATACGAAGGAGAAGCAGCGGAAGCAGCCAGTCTGATCTTCTTAGCGCTGCTTTCCACCTTCCTCTCGTCCGTTAATCCACGGCCGAGCTTGACGGTGAGTGGATGGCATTGGAGGGGGGCGTCCACCAACGGCTTGCAGGCGCGGCACATATGAGCTGTTCCCCCCCGGCTGGTCTGCTTCTCCTGTTGCAGGTATAGAAGGTACCTCAGCCATTACTCCCTCGGCTTTCGTCCACCGGTTCCGGGCGAAATACTCCACTCCTCCTCGCTCGCACCAAGATCCCAAGGCCCCTCTTTGTTCTCCACACCGCAAAAATTAGAGGCCGGAATCCGGATGCGCACAAATGGCCGAGTGTCGGTGACGGGCCTGAGTATTCCCGTGTGGGTGCCCACACGTACGTATGTCTGCCTCGAGCATGTATAACCTTTCCAGTGTAGTCCAATAGACTGGGAGGAGCGGGTGGAAGCTGCGGATGACGAAAACGAGCCAGCAGTTGCGATAACAATGACGATTGAAACGAGACGGGACTGCAATCCCCTCCCTCCATCACTCCATCCCATTCCCCTCGGAGAGCTTTCGCCCGGCCCAGTCGTGAGTCTCAGGCTGTCCTTTCCTATCTCATCCTACACCGATCCATGGCCAATATCCAGTTGGTAGAACCCATAGGTAGGCGAATTCGGAATCCAGCTCCAGACACGTTCATCTACCCATCCACCCATCCATCCATCCATTTATTCATGCATCCATGCATCCCCTCACTCCACCCACCTGTCACTCCACACCCATCCATCCATCACATCCCATCCTTCACCATCCCTCACCCATCCATCCACCCACCAACCCAAGCCCCCGCACGCCGGAGGCAAATTCAAATCGTACTGGTGATTGTGGTGAATGGAACATCCAGCTCCGCTATCGCTTGCTACTACCGTCCAAACGACGGTTTCTCGGTCACTGTGGTCCGAATCCCACCGGACAGCACAGATCTGCAAGCCGGGGCCTGCCTGCCTGGAGCGCACGCATACTTCTTAGTCACGGGAAACGATATGCATGCGGCAGCTTGACGGGTAGTAGTAATGTGATTTTTTGGTGGGTGGTAAGCGAGAGTGAGGGATTGTGAGGTAGAGTGACGGAGAGGTACGGCGAGTGACTGTCGGAGTTAGCTTGGGTCACGGAGGATAGTACCTACAAGGAGCATTAGCATTCCAAATCCAAAGTCTGGACGTGGTCTGTGCAGCATGTCTGTGTCCCCTGGTGTGCTGCCAGTGATACTCATCACCTGGCTGCATCCACCAAGAGAGAAACCCCCACCATCGTTCAGCTATCGGAGGCCCTCTTGATGAGTTGTTCATCCATCAGAAAGGATCGGCCGACCAGATCGTCCACGTACAGTTTACCGCTGTCGTCCGTGCACTGATGAAGAATCCAATTGGTGGGTATTGTAATTGCGCAGCCCAAGCCTCGTGGTCTTTCCAGGCGGACATCATGATATGTACCTCCCCTCATGGCTCCGCCCTTCTCAACCTATCGCTACCACCCTTCCATCAGTAACGCTCGGATTAAAGAGGAACGAGACCGGTCGTCTCACCTTCATGTACATGTGCTCTGTACGGCCTCCACCCATCTCAGTTCGCAGGGTCATCTACCAATATTTCACCCAGCACAGTTCAAGGACCGCCGGCTCGACTCGCTTCTAGAAACGTATTATTGGCTGTGGGTTCGACATGGCGGCAAAGGGTGCCCGTGTTAAGTATATTTCTCTTGGTTAAAGCACCAGCAGCACTGCAACTGCAGTAGAACTATATCTTCTCGGCGGCGACTCGCATGGTGAGTGTGTAGTCGGTGAAAGCTAGCATGGAATTCTGATCGAGATGCGGTTATGTCATGGAAGCTCTTACCCAAGCATTGGGGGGGGCGGGTGAATCCGAAAGTGCTGTGTCCACCGATATGTTTGACGATATTCGACGGCTAAGACTTGGGACAGTAATCCTGCACGGTCGTCGAAAAATAATTCATCCATATCGTTCGGGTAGCTCCATTAATTGGGTGAGATGGAGGGACAATAGGTGTATGGCCATCTTTTCGAAGGTAACTTGTGGAAATGAGAGAACTTTCGTCTTTGCGACGAGGTACGGTATATACCAAGAGAATATGATCACAAGATAACATCATCTGACGATCTCTCGAAGATCTCGTCCCGGGGGAACAATAACAGCACCTTAAGGCTCCTCAAGACTCGTCAGCCGTAAGACGTATTCTTTCTCCTGCAGCAAGCAGAAGCAGAGAAGACAAAGAAAAGTTGGTACATCACGCACGCTACTGACGTACCTTAATCAAAATCCGTACTGATAAATCTCAAATTCAGGGTGATCCCGCTTAAGCCGCCGGAAAATAAGAAAATCTCTGCGGGTAGTGCAGTATTAGGAAAGGGATGCTGGGTTTTACCGGAATCGGACGTGAAGGTCGAGGGCTTCGAGTGATTGATTATGAATATGAACAGACGCAACCAAAGTCCATCCCCCAGAGTATTACGTCCCTGGGGGCCAACTATGGTCTACGCAACGCCGGCTCTACGGGTGAAGCCTTGGAGGTTATCCAACCATGTCGACTGAGGGAGAAACACCATCGTCACTCGGAGACCGCACTTGAAGACGTCGAGTTTGAAGACGCGATCCGATCAGTCCACTGTCGGGAACGGCCGGTCAACACGAGGTCGGTTATAGCGTCGTACCCCACATCCTATCATGATCCTGGAGTCATTTGGGGAGAGAGTTAGAGCTAGGGTGTGTATCCATCTCAACTGCCCCCAGCCACTCTGCTAATTTCCCCTTGCATTTTCACACAGATCTTCTACGATCCGTCATGGTGTGGCCGTGGTATGCCCTCCGACAGCAGCACAACTGGCGAAGGGTCTTTCAGCATAATGGGATGTCTCGGACGGACATGTACCGGCGCGACAGTGACCAGGTCCGACTTTATCCGCCGCCACGTCTCCTGCACACGAATGACAATCGTTCGGGACGACCTAGATGATGAACAGACAGCGACCGGGCCCCAACGCACTCAGCCATGCACCAGTTCTAGTCCTCGGCGGCAACGGCGGTCATAAAGGGTCTTCCTGCGCCAGCAAACCTACGGGCTGTGAGCAAAGACGTGCATATGTGGCTGCATCTCCTCCGCTGGGCGTACGGGCCTCGAAAACAACTGTGGTTGTACCCGGTGCTGTGGATTTGGGTCGTTCCTGTGACTATCAACCGATGACAACAGAAACTCGTTCGGAGGGCAGTCGAGAGATGGAGAGGTTGAGTATTGAGGTGTTGAGGGCTGAGGAGGCTGACAATTTCCTGTGTAGCTGGCTGGCCGGCATGAGTGTCGTCGTTATCGTTATAGCTAAGACCCTTAGGGCCTCATTAGTAGTACCTCGGAGATATCTTGAATCTCAAGAGTGGACCAGGAACACCATATCCAATCCTCTTAGTCGGACATGGACCCCAGTCTCCGAGAGGAGTGGCAACTGCATCAACAACCACCATCAGTAGCTCTCCGGGCCGCAACAGCCAGAAGGAAGCGATTTCCAGGAGCCCGAGAACAGAAACCTTGATCACCCGATTCGTTCAGTTCCAATCACAGTCCCCACATTCAGCCCTTCCTAGCGCTACCGGGCTCGGGCATCTGAACCGAACCGAAAAGGGTCAACCATCGCAGGGTTGCGTGGTAGTCTCCGGTGTCCCAAGGACCTTTGACTGAGTACTCGTACGTGCGCTCGTGAACGGCAGCTTTGGATCGAGGGCAGTTGGCTCTGTTGGTTTGACATTGCCGTTTTGGTGCTCGGAGGCGGACGGTTGGTGGCTCTTTTTCTAGCTATCAGTCGGTGCTCTCCCCATCACTGTTATCCGTCACCTCTAGGTCCAAGGAGGCTTGAACGATATCTAGGATCTTGGGAAGTTGCTAGCTTTTATCCGTAGGCTGGGTAATGCTAGCAAAGCGCGGATGGATCGGAAAAACATCCCTCAGACACCGACGAGAGTGTTGTCCAAATCTGTCTGGACAACGCAAGGAAGCAATGCGCTGTTCATCTGTATGTACACGTTCACGAGTTCTAGATGGCAACCAACCGCTGACAAACTTAGTCTACTCTCCTATTTTTACCGCCGGTATCCCTCCGTGTTTCCCTGCCCTACCAATGCCGCTACCAGCACCAACACACATCTAAGCCTTATGCTCACGCAATTAGAACAACTCGGCTTAAAAGCTCCTTTCCCCCACCAGATATCCTTATCGAGCTCCGGAAACTTGTACAGAAGGGATACTGCCTATCAGGGGAGGACAAGTTTGTGACCAGCAGGCCCATGCAAGTGGTTTCACGAACATCCTGGTTCACAGGGCGTCAATCGTCTTCATCGTCAACAACTGCCAATAGTCGTCCCATGTCGAACCTATGCGACACACGCGAGCCAACAGATCCCTTGTGTCATAGGCATTGAAGCAAGTCGCGTCTCCCGTTGCCAGCGCGCTCAGGGGAAATGTCGCAAAACACGTGTAGCGGCCGAGTGCTTACGTGTGTTAGAATCACCAGCTGTCAATCGATAGCTCGGCTAATAATAGCCAGTTTCTGGATTACGCAATACAGTAACCAAGCATCAACCTGTGTGCAACCTTAGAATGAATGCCCCTCAATCGGTAGACAACAGGTTGCTTTGTTTCTTAAAGCTCGTCGAAGGACTTTTCTTTATGTACCAAGCCCCAGCCACCTCTGCGAATTGCCAGCGAATACGGAGCTCGATATTTGACCGTGAAACGTCCACGGCCACGAATTTGTTGTCATCTTCGTCATCCGGATCCCTGGTATCTTATCACCCTGCAGTTTCGTGTGTCACCAGAGCTCCCCTTCCGGCCACCATCTTGCGCTCGTGGTGGTCGTCGTCATAATCGTCACCTCTTGCCGGGCCACGCAACACACGAATCACTGTTTCGAGCTGGTCTTGCCTCAGCTCAGCTTCACTAGCCTGTGATTTACTTGCCAGCTGCCCACCCGACAACGTTCAACTGTAGTGAAAGTAACAGGAAATGTCGGAACAAGCACCACCAGCACAGGCGCAGGCGCACCTCCTTTCGACGCCCTCCGAGATAGTTCTCCTCGTTCTCCGCTATCTGGACATTCCCGATCTCTACGCCCTGACCAAGGTCCTTTCACCTCTCCCTTCCTTTCCCCCCGCCGACCTACTGATAGTCGCGCAGACCTGCGCCCTTCTCCGCCAAATCGCCACCGATCCCCTCCTCCACCGACAACGGCTCCAATCCGCCAAGCAGCACCTAGCGCACACGCTTCCAAGCCGACCTGCGGCACCTCCTCCGCCTCCGCTCTTCCTAACCCAGCAGCAAGCAACGCAGCGGTTGCTATCGCGGAAATTCACCAAGATCTCGCTGAAACGGAAGCTCGCGGTGCGCCCTGATGTGCATGCGCTTGTCAAGCGCGGGGTTATGCCAGCGCAGGTAGCCAGTGGGGTTGCGCCGGCGCTGGTGGGGAAGGCCCATGAGTTGGAGATGGAGAGGGTTAAAGATGTGCTTAGGGGGTGTGTTGGGCTGCGGAGAGGAAGTCTCGAAGCTGTGGCCGAGAGGGAGGGGTGGGATGGAGTTAGGCCTACTGACGAGCAGGAGAAGAGGCCTAGGGTTAGAGAGCTGGCGAGAAGGTGGGAGGGCAGACGCAAGAGAGAGACGAGGTGGGGGAGCGGTAGGTGTGTTAAGTGGGATCCGCCCAGGGCCAAAGTACTGGGACTCAGGAGGTTCTATGAAATGCTGTCGAATGGGGTTCGGAGTGGCTGAACATATATGTGTGATGATGTAGACAGTGATGGGCTCTTGTATTTACCGGGTGCTTTTTGCAGGATAATCAGTTTGTGTTCAAGAGTCTTGCGCTTTAACCAATCATTGAACACATCCAAATGCTCTATGACCGCAGATTTTCATTGAAAGCGTAGGGAGATTTCGAAATGCTCTACGACTCCTCTTCGGCATCCTTCGCCAGTCCGTGTTCCTTCAACAACGACTGAATCTCCTCCGCGGTCCAGAGGTGATGGTACACCTTACCATCTACGTCCTGTCCTACAGTAGCGAATTCAACTGCAAATCACTCATTAGCTGATATCACCCTAACCGCTTGCTTAGCTAGATATGCATACTCTTCTCACTGCTAAGCGTAGTGCTATCCATAGTCTTGCTCAGCACCTTCACAGCAGTCGCGCAGGCCTCTGTCAGGGTACAGTCCTCCTTGTAGTCTTGCTTTAGTAAGCTCTGAGCGGAAGCGTTATTGGCTCCGACAGATGTAGCCTTCCAACCACCGTAATTTCCCGAGGGGTTCGACTGGTAGAGCTGGAACTGGCGAGACGAGTCGTAACCAGCGTAGATGAACGAGACACCGAAAGGACGAAGGCCTGCCGCCGGCCACCACGCTCCGTGTCAGCTACCAATAGTTCCCGATGAAGAGGACGGGATACGGACCTCCGTGCTGTGTGTAGCCCTGCTTCAGATCGCACAGTCTGCGCACCAGCTGCTCGCAAGGGATATCCTCGTTGTAGGTCATCAGGTAGTTCTGCGCTGCCTGACGAGCGTAGTTAATCAAGATGTTCGCATCGGCGGTCATTCCGGCGACGGCGCAGATCATGTTGCTATTCGTGAAGGGGGTCACGGTTAGCTTCTGAAACCGCTAGCTAGCCAAACTCCATCGGCAGAATAGGCAGCGGGAGCAAAAGCAGGCAACGGGATGGCGGCGTACTCATTGAGAATGTACAGCTTCTCGGCACTCGTGTCCTGCTCCAGCAGCTTACTGGTGACTTTCCGCTCCGCCGCAAGCACGATCCCGTCCTTGGCCAAAACACCCAGAGCTGTACCGGCGTGAGAGATAGCCTCGAGCGCGTATTCGACTTGGTAGAGACGGCCCTCGGGCGAAAAGATAGTGGTCTGTTCTGGTCGATCAGCTTCTTGCTTGCTATGGCCGGGCGGGGATTCCAGATACACACCCGGGAATCGTATCGGCGAGACATTGCGGCGGTAGTGATAGGAGATGCAGCAGCTGTGGGTCAAGGATGGAATTCGATGGAGATGGGGATGGTTTGTTGGTGGTGGGGATGGTAGTGGGGGTTGCTTGTTGAGGTGGTTGTGGGAGATGGGTTACTATCTGCTTGTCGAGTAGTACAAGAGAGCAGAGTCTCGCTCACGAAGCGCCATTGACGCGAAACTACATTTACCGGACGCCAAGACCTCTGATGAACGAGTGAAATATGGACCTGCATGTAAACTCTCAGAGCAAACACGAGAGAATCATTAAGGGAGTTGTATTTGATGATAGAACATGAAAAGTTCTCACCGGGTTTTTTGGTTGATCATGATTGTGGTTGCATAGATGTAGTTAGTTATATACTACAGTAGTACTGGTTTGCTACCAAGACAGATGGCTTAGCCCGTCCAGTAAATTCTGACCATCAGTACTTATTGACATTCTCTCACTCGTTCTCTTCCGGCTACAGCTTCCACAATCTTCCTCCCCCTGAAATGTCTTCACTACCACCGAAACCTCCTCCACCTGCTGATTCTCTGCCTCTGCCTCCGGGGTGGACCGAACACAAAGCACCAACAGGTGCGTAGAAACTCATGGAGGTTATCCTTACCCGATCGTAGCTAATCCGATCATAGGCCACTCATACTACTACAACGCGTCAACAAAAGTCTCAACTTACACGCGTCCCGCCGTGCAGCCAGTAGCACCGCACTACCCGTCTCAGCGCTTCTCCGTCGGCCCGCCGCCTCCCCCACAAGTGGGCCCATACACGCGCTCCAGCGTCCCCTACGCACAGCCGTTCCCACCCCCCGGTGGACACCAGCTGCCACACCGGCCATACTTCCAAGACTTGCAGGGCGCCCCTAGCGGAGGTCCTCGCGGACAAGGATTTCTCCCGAGACACCGACTCCCACCAAAGCCGAAGCCAAAACTTCAGGATGGTCCAAAGAAGAAGCGCGCGATCCCGGGCGCAGAACCGTGGGTCCTGGTAACGACAAAGATGGGGAGAACCTTCGTGCATAACCTCGAGACGCGCGCGTCACTGTGGACTGCGCCTAAGGAGGTGCAGGAGAAGATTGACGTCATGCCGCCCGTGGACAAAGAACAGGAGCGTCGGGAGAGGGCGGAGAGGAGGGCGAGAAAGGCTGTGGAGAAGGCAGAGAAGGAGCGGATAGAGAGAGAGAGGCTTAGACGTATGATGCCTGCAAAGGCGGAAGAAGGGGAGCCAAGCTCCAAGAAGGTGCGGACTGATGAAGTAACTGGGCCGGCGGACGACGTTATGAAGGAGGCGCAAGCGGAGGAAGACTACAAGGAGACAGAGGAGGAGGAAGGGGAGGAGGAGGAGGGCGAAGAAGAAGAAGAAGAAGAAGGAGAAGGAGAGCAACAGCAGCCAGTGGTCAATCAGGCACAAGAGTTCACAGAGGAGGACATCGCGTGGCAGCTTGAAGCAATGGCTGAAGAATACGGGCTCGGTGAAGAAGATTTGGAGGAAGGCGAAGAGCTCGCACCGGAAGACAGTAGCGCCCTCTTCCGTCAGCTGCTAGACGATTGCGGTATCTCGCCGTACGGTACTTGGGACGACGCGCTACCGAAGCTAATCGACGACAATCGTTACACCGCCCTCACAACGACCAAAGCGCGCAAGGAGGTGTTCACGGATTGGTGCAAGGAGCGAGCTGCAGAGTTGCGTGCGGAGAGAGAGAGGGCTGGCAAGGTCAATCCGAGGATTCCGTTCTGGGCGTTCCTCAAGGAACACTCGACGTCAAAGCTGTTTTGGGCAGAGTTCAAGCGCAAGTGGAGGAAGGAACCTGTCATGAAGGATACGAAGCTCTCGGACAAGGAGCGCGAGAAGATGTACCGAGACTTAGTTGCCCGTCCGTCACCCATCCGTCTTACGGTGCAGTAGGTACTGACGTGTTTGCAGGCAATAAAACCTCCGAGTCTATCCGCGAAGTCGACCTCAAGAAACTGCTTAAATCCACGCCTTCGCTCACCCGGGACACAACACTCCTCACACTTCCAGAGAGCGTTCTCGTGGATGCGCGATATGTCACAGCACCGGAGCCATCGCGCGATAGCATCATCGCCGAGTATCTCTCAACTCTGCCGGAGGTAGTACTCTCCGAAGAAGAGCGTAGGGCTAAGGAAGAACGCGAACGCCGCGAGAAGGCGCTGCGCGAGCGCGAGTGGGCCGTGCGGCAGGGGAAGCGCAGGAATGCGGCAGATGATGCCCTGGCGAGGCAGCTACTGCGCGACGAGGAAGCGGCAATCGAGCGCGCGAAAATTGTCGGGAAGAAGGGGTTGCTGGGACATCTCAGGAAGGAAGAGGCTAAAGAAGAGACGCCGGCCGCTACCGGAACAGATGAAGCAGTGTAACAGCCACGTGCATGTATCTTAGATGGCGATGCGTAATTGGGAGCTTTTGGTCCAGCCATGGTCCGTGTGGTGCCGGCGTCTTGCCCTCCACCAAGGATTCCATGTTCAAAATATGGGTTGAATAGACTGTATCGCATGACAAGAGACTCCGGGCATACGACCCTTATGTATACATAAACCACTCGTTCAGTGCGAGGCCCGCGGCCGCCGGAACCTACTGCAAGGGTTTGTACTAGGCGCCGGCGGTCCAAGTTTCCATCGCTCTGCCACCAATCGCATGCGACCTATCTAGTCCCGACGGTCCGAGTGATATCCAATGGAAATGTGCAGGCACGAGTGAGACCGAGTGCTATCCTCACGTGTCAGCAGCGGTCAGCATCCCCGTGACTCACTCGCACCCACGCAACCCCGCATTCTATTGCAGCATGCTTGAGGGTACGATATATACGTACATCCTAGCATGCGATTATGAATAAGCCAAAAAAAAATATTGAGCCAGATCGGCTAGCGCCTTGAATAGCACGGCGATGGCTCGGTTTTGTGCCCGAAAGCAGAATGCAATACAAAGAGCCTTCTCACCCCAGCTAGGAGTCATCCCAGTCATCCCCCAAAGATTTTCTATATCTTCCGCCAGGAGGCCATCCCTTCTTTCTCCAGAGTGTTGTTCGCAACCTCAACCCCAAGATGCCTCGCCAGACACTAACCTATCCCAAGACCGCGATCAACAGAGTGGTGCGCCACGCCAGCAACGGTTCGTCGCCCCCCCCCCCCCCTCGGGAAATCCGCACGCTCTAACGTCCACCGCAGCAGCCTACGACACGACGACGATCCACAGCATCGTCGCGAGCGTGCCGGTGGTGCACGTCTCCTTCATGGCGGGCGACCCGCCGCTGCCGACGATCCTGCCGATGATCGGCGCGCTCGGCAGCTTCGAGAATCCGTCCGCGGGGCTCGACGAGGCGCTGGACTTGTACATCCACGGCTACATCAGCGCGCGGCTGTTCCGCGGGCGCTCGGAGGCTGCGGCGGAGGAGGGCCTGCCGGTGTGCGTCGCGGCGACGATCGTGGACGGGCTCGTTCTCGCGCTGTGAGTCATCGCGCCGGACATATATGTCCGTCCATCCATGCGGCTGACGGAATATCCCTCCCCCCCCCAGCACCCCGTTCAGCCACTCGTTCAACTACCGCTCGGCGGTGCTGCACGGCACAGCGGTGGCCGTCACTGACGCCGACGAGAAGCTGTACGCGATGCGGCTGATCACGGAGCAGGTGCTCCGCGGGCGCTGGGAGGGCACGCGCGTGCCGCCGACGAAGGCGGAACTCGACTCGACGGCGGTCCTGCGGGTCGCCATCGCCGCCGCGAGCGCGAAGGTGCGCACGGGGCCGCCGAACGACGCCATCGCCGACGTCCAGGACGCCGCCGTCGCCGGAACGGTCTGGACCGGCGTCGTCCCGACGTGGACCACCCATGGCGAGCCCGTGCCCTCCGGTAGCGTGCGGGACGTGCCCGTGCACGTCCGCGCCGCCGTCGAGGAGAGGAATCGGACCGCGAGGAAGAGCGCCGAGGACGCCGTCATTAAGGCACCTGCGAAGGAGTAGTTAGTGGTCGCGTTTGCATACGCGCGGAGGGCGTAAATAACAAGACCGCTCCGTCGTGTGTGCGTGGGATTCATACCGTTCAGCCGATTGCGAGCCGACCACGTGAAGAGTTCCGACGGGCGGCGTAGCTCTGATGACTATCACCACCCTCCTCCACTCGCTCTCCCCAACGCGAACCGCCAACACAGCTCCTCCGCCCCTCTCCTAGCCGCCATTCCCTCTTCCTCCATTCGTTGTTCTAGTTGTGGAGTTGTCCACTTCTTCTACTCGTCAGTCTATATATACGATAGATACCAAAGAATAATCCACAAACACCGACATCGAGTCATAGCCCAGCATTCGAGTCCTGCCGTAGGCACGTGATGTAGACGGGCGTCCCTGGTCTTGAGCATTCGGACGCGCCACGTGAAAGAAAAAAAGTTCTGGAATTTCAGTATTGTCTGTTCACCCGTGTCGTACTCTACCAGAGACGTCGAGTCTTGCGCCAAGTCGGTGCGCGTTTCTTGAACGGGGCCCTCCCTTCGTACATGGTTCCTCACTTTTAAGTTACCTACCTCTTAGCGGCTAGCTCACTTCCGCCACCAGCATATTGACGTTTTCCCATACAGAACACCCCCATATAATTGACCAGGGATTGCTGGTTTCTAGATAAATTGATCGATTATTGGCCGATTTCAGCACGGCAAGGAGTTGAATACCTCTATCTAGATAGCGATGAAGTCCAACGAAAGGATGGCGATCAAGCTTGATAGTGGCGCTTGGCCAGCCACGGCACCATGGATCGCTTAGCACAGTTAATCGACAGGCAACACCAAGGTCACAGGTTCAACCCTTGTAGTGATCTTATTTATTTATTTTTTCCCCCCGCTGGCACCATGGTGATGGGCGTGACGTGTTGAAGCTATGTGGGACGATGAGACATCACCGAGTCCGACCGGACGAACAGCGGGGTCGCATGGTTCGAAGGAGTGGCGGCCGATATCCAGCGGGACTGACGATCCGTACGTAGGGAAAAGCACCGCCGCAAGTCGCCCATTCCTGCCGGACAGCGGGACCACTCGACGGTACATACGGCCCACAAGGAGCGGGAGCCGCGTCCGAGGCCTTTCTGCTGACGGATCATCATTCCCCCGTTCCCATCCCAGCATCCCGCCATCCCCGTGCAGAACTGTACGACGAGAGCGGGGGGAGGAGCTTCTTTCTCGCGCGGGATCGAGATAGGTATGTAATCCGTCGTACGTGGCCGCGGTTGGGGCACGGAAAGAAAAAAAAAAGGAGCGATCCATAGAGGAGGTGAGATGCTGGATTACGAGGAAAAAGCCTGCGCTCCCCCCGCAAAGAAGTGCGTTTTCCGTGTTCCCGTAAGCCTTATACACTTCCGGGCAGGACGGCGGCGGCGGCGGCGGCGGGGAACGGACGAAAGCGGGAATCCGCCCGACTCGACAGAGTGCAAGACGCTGGCACAAGCCAGACGGATATGTATGCGTGGTGGAGGACAGCAAGGCGGGGGGGGGGGGGGGGGCAAGGTGTGTTTGGGAGCAAATTGTGCCGGAACGCAGCGCCCGCGAGAAGTGACGTTCGAGGACCGCCTGGCGTCCGCTGGCTATATACCACGCCAGCGTTGGTGGTCTGGAACGCGCAGCACGGATGCCGGTGTCGGGGAGCTGTCCCGGCATCCGGAGCACGCGCCGCGCCGCGTCGAGATCTTGGGACCCCTTCCCCGTGCAGCGGCTCAAGTACGTACATGTACAGGGCCCCGCGGAGGAGGCACATCCCATCGCGAGTTTCCATGCTGGAGGAGGGGAGGGAGGGGGGGGGGGGTGCCCACCGCATCCGTGTGTGTGGTGCGGTCGGTCTGGTTGTCGTTCGGCATGTTGCGCGCTAACTGATAGGGGGGGGGAGAGGGGAATGATGCCGGTGATTCCAGCCAGTCAGCGCCCCCGCAGCGTCGCCATCCAACATCCATATCTACCCACGTGCATGGCCAACAAACGGACCGGATCGGAGCGTGCTCTTTCACACCGCCGCAGTGCGTAGACATGTAAGTAGAGTACCGGGTATGTAGTTAGATAGATGGGTAGATGCCCGCTAGCATGTCGATACGCGCCCGGCCGAAACCGAGTTGTAGATACATGTTCATATCTAGTTTGTGGCAGAGGGAGCCGACAGCTGTTGACGGGGTGCGTACATACATACTCTACATGCCTACTCATTGAGTGTGCGGGCAGGCAGGCGGGCGGGAAGGGGAAGCAGTTGCATATGATAGATACATATCTAACTCTCTCGTGCAACAACCGCCCCACTCTTCGAGGGGAAAGTGCATACACACCATACAAATCGACGGTCGCCACTTGCAGGATCTTCAAGACACAACACACCACACCACACCACACCACACAGCCGCTTCCCCTCGCACCGTCCGATATATCTACATACATAGCACGGGCATTGGGGGGTGCCATGTTCCGTACCCCCAGCCCCCCCCCCGCCGCTTCGGACACGAGAGATGCCGCTCGGCACGCCGGATTTCGGACTTCGGACTTCAGGCTTCGGACTTTTGCCTAATCGGCGCACCTAGCTGTCGATCGCGGCAACGCATGTAGACTACTCTATGTAGAGTCGATGACTATGTATGTACAGCCGGGTATTATATTATATTACTCTATATCTATGTATCATCGAGAGGTAACCACTAGCAGACAAGCCTTTTAGCGAGCCCACACTCAGCCTTCCTTCCTTTTCCATCCATCCATCCATCGCTCGCCGCCCGCCTCCACGGATGGCCATCTGCCGACCCACGCATCCGTCGACTTCCCACTTCCATCTCTCCTGCTCCTCCCTCCTCCTCCTCCCTCCTCCTCCTCCTCCTCCTCCTCCTCCTCCTCCTCCTCCTCCTCCTCCTCCTCCTCCTCCTCCTCCTCCTCCTTCCTCCCCCCTCCTCCTCCCCACCTGACCGGACCGGGCCCGCGCATGCTTTTCTCCAGTGACCGCTCGCTCCTGGGTTGGGCTTGTGGTTGGGCAAGACGGACAAACCGAAGCTGGGGAGGGGGGGAGGAGGAAGGTGGATTGGGGCTGGGGGTTGGGGGGACGCGCATGCATGCATATCTCGTCCGCCGTCGAATGGGAGCCCGGGACTTGATGTGCGCCAAGCAGTTGATCCCCGAGCCAACGAACGCACCCCCCGTCCGAACCAACAGGAGAGAGGGAGGCGAAACATCCCCTCCTCCTCCTCCTCCTCCTCCTCCTCCTCCTCTTCGTTGGATTGACTCGTAGGGAAAGAAAGAAAAGAAAAGAAAGAAAAAGTGATAAGTGGGAGGGGCCAATTGGATGGAGATGAACCCACCATCCTCCCCCGTCACACACACACACACACACCCCCGCCCGATCTCTGGGGAACGGCTGATGGCCCGCTCGATGGCGACGGATTACCCCTCAGTGTATGTAGATACTCTACCTGCTCTCTCGCCGGCGGCTGTTGGCTGTTGGCTGCTGCAAGACTTTGCTGCTGGGATGCTTGATTCACAAGCACGGATACGGAATCACCCGCATCAAAGCCGAGAGCTGCCATCTGTTGGGCATTCCATGCGAAAAGGAAGACGGCGTGGTGTGCGGGATGGCGACAGAGAGGAAAGAGAGAAGAAAAGCGTAAAGAATTTTAGACGCCCTGGTCGTGGGCTGTCTCTCGTCGGTGTCCGTTATTTTACATACAAAAGGTGTACACATGCAACTAACATGTAAGTACTTACTGATGAAAAGGAATGTGGAAGAAAAGAAAAAAAAAAGGAAAACATGTCCGGTCCCATTTATCATCCAAAACGGATGGTCGCAAAAGAAAACGCCCCCACTCCGCGCCGTTTCGTACGGGCATAAATATTGACAAAGGAAAATTAAAACAAAAAAAAAAAATTAAAACAAAAAATTAAACCAAAAAAAAATAAAACAAAGAAAGGAAACCAAAAAAAAAAATCATCCAAAGAAAATCGCTGCAAAACAAACCCCAACAGACACCAAAATCGCCCCGAATCCAACGCGCAGGCACCCCGCTCCGGCGTCCAAAGGCTTCGGTGTTCCGTTGATCACCTCGAGCTTCATCACATGAGTCGCGAAAGTCACTGGCGTGTCCGTTTTCGTGTGATATGCCTGTGTGCCGAACCTGACGAAGCCCATGTAATCGTCCTTGCTGAAGCCATTCCCGCTGTCGCTCACAAGCGTGTGCACGAGGGCCGAGACATCCGAGAAGTACGTGGTCACGTTTGTGTCCGCCACCCAGGAGGAGACCTGTTGGCCCCGCTCATTCGTGCCTTGGTAGAGGTTGCTGGAATCGGTCAGTCTCCGGATATCCACCAGGGTGGGGAAGGCTCACAAGTTCACTTTCCCCACGGTCCTCTTCTTGACGGGGGTGGACTTGTATCCTACCGGGCGCACTCCTCCGTACGCCGCCAACCATATCATCAACTCGTGCTTCGCCTCCGTCGGAGAGCCGGCTTTCTGGCGGTCCGAATCGATAAAGACGTCCAACACGACGGTGGCGACCATGTCTGCGTTGGCGACTCTGTCGATGTCCATCCCCCGCGCGGTGTCGTTGCCGGTGGCATAGGTCCATACCGCGTATAGCCACAGCGTGTTGACGTTCGATAGCTGCGCCGGTAGTAGGCTATTGTTGAGTCTGGCGTTCGGGAAGCTGTGCAATGCCGTCGACGAGCTGTCGTCCCAGTTCCACGTCACCCCCCAGGCGCTCTCGTTGTTGTAGCGGCGGTCCGCATCTCCTACCTGTCCCGGTGGGCGACGAGTTAGCATCGAACAGAACCGAGCGCGACGATGGCGACGGAGGGGCTCCACTCACTTTCATGCACTGCCAGCCCGTCGCACCCTGTGGCTCGAGGAAGGTCGGCGAGACTTCAAAAACCCGCAGTCAGAGAAGACGTCCCCCGCCGCCCCCACTCCTCCCGGAGCGAGTGCGTGGATCGACTCACAGATGTACTGGCCATTCGAATGGCTGCCGTCGCGGCCGCAGATATCCCTGATGTTGTCCAGCGGCACCCAGGTATCGCTCCTGTTATCCGCCGCCCTTGCGTATTGGATGCCCAGGATCAAGAGCGCAGCGCAGACGGTCCACGAGGAAAACATCTCTGAAATGTGTCGTCGGGCGCGGGTGCTGTACCGTGCCGTGTCGTGCTTGTTGGCGTGGCCGGCAGTCTGCTTTTTTTTTTCTATCGTCGTCGGACCGTGGGGCGTTGACGCTGGAGGTACTTTAATGGATCATCGAAGACGGGGCATATATGTGTGTGGATGAAGGAGAAGAGAGGAGGAGGGGGGGATCTCGTGTCTTTTCCGGGGCTGAAATACCAAGCTAATGTCTCCAGGCCGTGGTGGCTTGTGGGGGATTACGTGGGATGCACGGGGGGGATGCGATTGCTGGCCGGGGGGAGCGGGCAAGGGGGGAGCGGAGGGGGGGAGAGCAGAGGGGGAAGACATTGTCGTGCTACCAACAGGATGTCCTTCCTCGCCGTACAGCAGCCGCAGGAGGTAGGTAGTTCGTCTCCAGAGATACGGGCCGATGATAGTACGTGACAACTGGCGCATCGGCACAGGGGTCAGTCTCTCAATGTCGCCTTGACAGTCTCTACCGAAAGGCAGCCCACAGTATGTATGTATCGGCAGGGCTAGGTGCTGCTGCAAAACTCCGAGATCCCCCCGCCACTGTTGCCTGGGGGGGGGGAGGGGGCCGGACGAGCGCAGAGCTGGCGGCTGCGTGGTCACGACAGAGGCGCAAATGTTGCATGTCCGGTTCTCAGCACCGTCCGTATGTGGTTACCGATGTGCGCATACATACGTGCTTCTCTCGATAGTTCGTACGCACCTTCAGCTCCCAAGCACCGCTGGAGCAATCCGGTTCGGCCTGGCCCCATCCATCCAACCAGCGTCGTCGACGTCTGGGCGACGCTCCGATCAGGGGGGGGAGCGCCGGAGACGCACTCCGAGACCGCCGCCAAGGGCCAGGCAGACAGGTCTGCAATCTTCTGTGATGTGTGCGGAAATTAAATACGATGCCCCTCTCCCATTCTTCGGTGCCGCAACGCCACACCCCACGTGAATCATCATGCAGGAACGTTAACTGCATGACTTCGAGACTCGGGAATTTCGTAGAGTACATGTGAGTACATGTGTAGGAATGTAGCCGCGGAGGTGTGAGCGGGGGGAGAGTAACGGCGTTGTCTGTGTACCACACAGATACTAGCAGGCAGATAGTTAACGAAGGGGGAGGCTGTGCATCCCACCGCATCCCCGAGCAACTGCGGCAGACAGACACGCACGCACAAGTACATACCGGGCTGCATACCACGGTGTGAGTAAAACAACAGATAACCGGCCCACCGAATACCCGCGCGCCGCATTCTCGTTGCTTCGGCGTCCCCTAGCCACATACGTAGTGGCCTGCGCTAAGTCGTAGGCGGCTGCCGTGCATGCCGGGGGGCGGCGGGGGCCACAGGGATCGAAAACTGTTTCCGTCCATCTGTCTTGCGGAGCGCGACTGTGGAGATCGCCGTCGGATTGATCGTTTCAACGTACACACACGTTCCCGGAGATTTGCGCTGGGCGGGGCAAAGGTACATGCATACACAGGTACATATCTACATACATGCACGCGCTGGGCTGGGTCGCTGCTCGGAGCGCTTAATCTCTGCTACCCGCCCTCCCCAGTGATGGAGGAGCCAGATGATATGCACCCCACGGGCTCTCCAACTCCTGGATACGGGCCCCCCGGAGGATCGCCCGCCGGGAGCGCCCGTCTCGGCAGGGAGGGCGTAGATGTCTACTTCGTGTGACAAAAGGCGCCGGCCTGGATTTCAATGGACGATCATTTACGATCACTCGCGCCCGGACGAACTCCGAGCCCTGCGGCGCCACGGCGAGGCCGCACGAGCCCATCTTCGAGGAGGCCGTGCTCTCCTTCCAGTGCTAGGCGCTGGGCCCTAGCCTCCCCGAAGCCCCGCGTCCGCTCGTCGTGGGCGTCCCGACACTCCCTACCGAGCGCGTACGACCAACAGTGGGCTTTTTTTTTTTCGACCTCATTTTGTGATCATGGCGAGCCGAAAGTGAGACTCAAATCTCGATGCCCCGCAACAAGCAAAGAAACAGAATCCAACTCAGAGCTCAATCCAAAGAAGAAAAAAACCTAGACTCAACCTGTCTACGGAGGGCCTGGGAAGCCATAAAAAAAACCTCAGCGACCTCGCAAAACCGACTAATGTGCCGAAGCCACACTAGCCCTAATGCTGGGCGAGTTAGATACGATGAAACTTCGTCGGGTCCCCAGTAGCAACCTCGGGTGCTTCCAGGACAAAACTCTTCAGCAAGTGCAAAGGATGCCAGCCTCTGGTAGCGTTAATCGGACAAACACCAAGTCTGAGGAAAGTTTTCGCTATCTGACCAAAGACAGTTGAGGGTTTAACGATCCTCTCCGTCGAGTGAAGTTTTGATGCGGATTCCTATGTGCGCATAGGTTTGTTTACAACTTCAGTTGTCGGAAGTTTGTTTCCAGTCAGAGCTATCGCGTCACTGGGGGGGGGGATTCATTGGCATTCTGACCAGAGCTCTGCTCTTGTCCGAGCTTTCAAAGGCGCATTTCCAGCAAGGGAGCCGACTCCTTCCTTCATACCGCATCGTCTTGCAGGGTGAGTTTTATGGCTTCCCCAGGCCCACCAGCGGCTGCCTTTGTGCTGCGCCTCCACAGACAATAGCACTACAGGAGTGTCCCACGGATCGGATCAGGGAAGCGAGTGGAATTTCCGGACTGTCCTCGCGTGGCGCATCGGAGTGGTTAATGCGCACGACTGCAAATGTCTGTTTATGCACATCACGTGCTCGCGGGGGAGGACGAGTTCGAATGCTGATACATGACTGAGATGGTGTATGTGGATTTTGTTTATTTCTTTTCTTTATGGTGTGTGTGTGTGTGCGTGCGTGGCTGCTGGCTGAAAACTCGGGCTCCGGTGGGATCAATGGAAGGTCACCGAAACGGGCTGGTGACAGCGAAACGGAGTGAGAATCCATGACCGCGATCCAACCGAATGTCCATAACTCTACTCCATCTCAACCCTGGACGAGCGACCGACCACAACTGTGGCTGCGTTTCTCCCGTGTGTACTGTGTAGTTCAAGGGGGGGGGTGAAAAATAACGTTTTTTTTCCCCACTGGATGCATATTGTTATCGTATCAGGACATGAAAGACACGTATTTTGACCGCGTTGGTACTACATATATCACTACAGTATTTCCCATGGAGGTGATAGCACTACCAAGATTTTTACCCCCCCTCGGCCATACAGTAGTACCTATCTGGTCCTTGCGTGAGCACCGCCACTGCTGTCGCTGGTGTTTCGAGCGTTCGCCGCGCCACATCGATCTGCGGAGCCGCGTACTAGATACTCATCGACGGCGCCCGCCCCCCGCCAATCCACCGCGGCAACGGGCGTCGGCAATGCCCCCGCGCTCTACCGTGCTGCGCGGCTGGAGGACGGACGCGGCGTCGCCTGCCCGTACTGGAGTTGCGCATGGCCGTGTCGCGGATGGCGCCGAGTGATCGCAGCAATGGCCGCTCTATCTATCGGCCCTAGGCATTTGGAGGTCATTGCCTGTCGAAGGAACACTCCCCGCCGTGACGGTGGGCACCTGGCGTCGCAATACAGCCTCCCATAGCCAAGGCGAGCACTCTCGCCGTCACCATCCACGAAAACAACAAAAGACCCAGTGATTTTTTTACCCCCCCCCCCCCCCATAGACTATAGTAACTTGGCG
>Ga0307508_10001947_pt1 | contig 22601 bp, 19 predicted proteins | sample 9_EM_MG_FD_203089 | JGI IMG/M metagenome (GOLD analysis project Ga0307508, IMG submission 203089) | Populus trichocarpa ectomycorrhiza microbial communities from riparian zone in the Pacific Northwest, United States - 9_EM | ecosystem: Host-associated > Plants > Roots > Unclassified | place...
GTCGAACCGGAGCGACGAAACTTTCTCTCAATCCTGGGTTTCGACTCAGGCTCGCCATGATCAAAACTGGTCGCATGCGAGTGATGAATAGAAAAAGAGCGGTCAGAAGCTCGACAGGACGGTAGCAGGTTGTTCGAAGAAGCTCGACTCGAGGTTCTACCAGCTGAAGACATGCCACTGCAGTACCGGGCCCCACAGCCCAGTGCTGGTGGTGCCAGTGACCCTCGCAAACGAGAGACCATCTCTTCAAGAGGTGTCCGGAATGGAGGATGCAGCAGAAGATTCTGTGGGGGGAGGTGCAAAAGGAGACCGGAAGGTGGAAGAGCCGGTGGAAGATCCGGGACCTCCTGGCTGATGGACGGTGCAGTCAGTCGGTGCTGGACGTCCTCTCTTCTACGGATGTGGGGCGGCTGGTGTCACCTGATGAAGGAATGGACGCGGGGAGCGAGGCGTCAGAGCGAGAGCTCCGAGAGCGCCGGGAGCGAGAAGAGGAGCGGGAGGCCGCAACCTGCGAGTGGTGGTTTTGATGCTGTCGCAATTTCACAACCAGCGATGTAAACCCAATCAAGTTTTTTTCTAATGGCGCTCAGAGGTGGGGGGTAACACCTTGGAGAATCACCTCCTTTTGTCTACTTTATTGGAGCATTGGTAGTTGAGTTATTCACAAAACACGGATGGGGCTGGTGGTTCGCTATGCGGAGCGAATTGATGGCCAGAGGGCTAGTGTAAGGTCTTCGAAATTTAGCGACTGGAGTCATTCAATTTATTGACTCGAGCCTCCCTATCTACCGATTCGACCAAACTCATTTTACTGAGTCGAGTCATTCTGTTTGTTTACTCGTGATTTCATTTATTGAGTCGAGTCTTTCTATTTATGATGATGATGATGATTCATTAATCGTGTGCGACCCTACTGGATCATGACGATATTATATACAGTCCTTTCCTGTTCACCGTCCGCCGCGACCTCCCACAGTCCGCCGACGGCCCGCGGTAACTCCCCCTGCCCCCGCCTGGCCTTCCCACTGAAACTGAAAGAAAACACAACGCGCCCTTGCCCTACTTCCACCTTCTCACCCCTCCTGTCTCTCAGCCCACTCCTGCCACCGTCGCCTTCACTCTAGGTCCCACCCTGCTCCCCACCTCTGTGGTCCGTAAGAAGTCCAGGATGGCGCTCGTGCACCGCTCATCTGCGAATAGGTCTCGGATCGCATGGCTGTCCTTCCCTTTCCCTGTCTCCTTTCGTACTTCCGCCCACAGGACCTTCTGCTGTCGCTTCCATTTCCTGCAGTGCTTGAACAAATGTTCCCTCGTCTGTGTCCGGTACTGGCACCACCCGCAGGCCGCGCTGTCTGCGTTTCTCGTCCATTCCAGGTATTGCCCAGTGCGGCAGTGCCCCGTTCGGAGTTGGTGAAAGCGTCCCGCCAGGTGCTTTGGCGCTCGCTCCACCATCCGGTTCGTCCGTTGGTCTCTTGCCAGCTTGTACTTCCTTCTCCTGACCCGCTCTTCAGTCCAGCTCCTTGCTTCGCCCCACTTCTTCTCTGCTATTTCCCTCCTCAGATTGGCCAGGGACCTGGGTGGGGGCATCCTCCTTGCCCCGTACCGGTCCCCATACCTCAGCCACTCCACTCCCCGGGCATCCGGCTCCTCTGCTGCTTGCTTCGCCCACTCATCCGCTTTCTCATTTCCCTCTACTCCTTCGTGGGCCGGGCACCATCTGATTTCAATGCGCACCTCAGGCCTCGTCTGCTTTAGGGCAGCTACCCACTTCCTGGCCAGCACCGCGTACTTCTGCCCTGGCCCCGGTTCATCGGCCACTATTCTTCTCATTGCCGCCTGTGCGTCTGTGTAGATGGTGACTGCTTCTGGGGCTACTCTCCGTCTTGCCGCCAGCTCCAACGCGCGCGCCAGGGCTGCACACTCTGCGTCGAAGGCCTCTTGGTTGTAACCTAGGTGGGTCTTGACCCCCACCCACTTGCTTCTGTTCTTCCATGTCACTGCGTACCCGGTCGCTCCGTTGCTGGCTCTTGACCCATCCGTAAAGATGATTAGTCCTGCCCTTTCCCTTCCTGCTGTCCGCTTCGCCTCCTCTTTCTCCTCCACTATCGTTTCTAAGTCGAGCCTCTTCGCTGCAAGCGGCAATGTTATCGTCTCCTCCATTCGGCCCGAATAGCCTAGGGCCTCCTCGAGTCTTCTTCCAATGCCCGAGGGGGCCCCTACTATTTTCCTTGCCTCGTCGCCCCGTGGTAACGCCAAGAGTCGTGCGCCGAACCGTCTCTGCCTGTTGTTGAGTTGCGCTACTGCTGGCCTTAAGCCCGCCTCATTGCCGAGTGCTGCTTGGTTCGTCGTTCGAAAGCAGCCAGTAACTGCTCGTGCCTCCAGGTTGACCAGTTTCTGGAGCTCCGCTGCTCCTCCCGCCATGCCCTGCTTTCCCTCTCCCTTCCACCACAGCTCGCTTCCATACATAGCCACTGACTGCACACACGCTGTCATGACCTTGCGGCAGTTCCCCGCTGTCAATCCCATCTGTCCCGTCAGTCTTTTCAGTCTTGCCCACGCCTTTCTTCCCTTCTTCAGTCTTTCTATTTATTGACGCGAGGCATTTGCTTTATTGTCACAACCCGAGTGAGAAAGTATGCTGGGCGACCGTTATGATCATTTCATACTCCACCACCGCATCGTATGATAAGCCCAATTAAAAGAGGAGCCAACCCAAGGTATGTCAATCGACTCCTTTTAGCTTTAAATGGATAGGAGAGGTTTTCTTGTGCGTTGATCTTTGTGGTCGCTGGACAGTGCAAACTACGATACTTTCAACATCAAACAGTCATCGTCAACTGGAGTCTCGACTTATCGTGCTCATACTTAAGATGCTTCATTAGGACACCGAGGATTGGCTCCTCCGCGAATTTGGGCTAATACTACGATATGGTGGTGGAGCAAGAAATGATTAGAGCGTACCCAACATATTTTCTCGCTCAGGCTGCCCTAACAAGGCGAATAACTTGAGTGAATAAAGAGCGTGACTCGAGCCAACAAACGCAATGATTCGAATCAATAAACTGAATGACTCGGGTCAACAAATAGAATCGCGCGAGGCATGATTCAAGACGCCAAATAGCACTTGCCTGGCCGACAATTCGCTTCGCATAGCGAACCACCACTGCCATCGGCGTTCTGTGGATAACTCAACAGCCAATGCTCCAACAGAGATGTAGACAAAAGAAGGTAATCCTCCGAGGTGTTATCTACCATCTCTGAGCACCATTAAAAAACTTGATTGGTCTCACATCACTGGTTGTGAAATTGCGACAGCATCAAAACCATCATTCGCAGATTGCTGGATGGCAAACCCTTTTTTTTTCTATTTGGACTTTGGTAGTTAATGACTGTCGCCCTCCCTTTCTTCATCATAACTGTCTGGTAGTCTTGCAGGTTGAGGTACACATCTAGCCATATTCCGAGCCATCTTGTCGCTTCCTTGTTGAACGGAATTTCTTTGCTACCTGCCGTGACTGCCGCCGTGGGACCCATTCTCTCTCTGCTAAATAGCAATGCCTCGCTCTTGCCGTGGTCGAAGGTCACCCCATTCTTGCTGGCCCACTCGCACGCCACCCTTATACTTGGACAATTTTTCCGCCACTTCCCCTCTGCGCCCCCAGGGTCTCAATAGTCTGGCCGGCCCGCGGGCTGCCCGCGGGCTTATGGGACGGTCCAGTCCGGGCTGGGCTTTCTAATGACCCAGTCCTGCTGGGTGGTCCCAGTGGCCGGACTGCCTTGACCTAAGCCGGGCGACGGTCGCCTGCGGGCTAACGCTAGTACTAGGGGTTAAGAAATATCGTCTAGCTTTTTTTTTGTTTATTCATACTCGCATGCGACCTATGTAGATCATGGCGGCGTGCATTTTGTCCAGTTTTCCTGTCCGCAGCCCATCAAAATATCGTCAAGCGTCGCCGCGGGGAACCGAAAATCATCCGCTCGCAGAGCCCTGAGGAGGACACCGGAATGAGATCGGTGCTGGAATGTAGGGAGCGATAGAGATGAAGATGGTTGATTCGATTAAAAGATACATGGTCGTATGCAGTTCATTCTGTCTATATACAAAGGGCCTCAGCCAGGGCGGAGGGCAGAGGAGAGATTGGGCCTAATCTTCTCGGTGCTTTTTCCGGCGTATACGATTTCTGTCTGTTGTTGTGGTGGTAGCCGAAAACCCACGAGCAACCAAAGAAATGCCGATCGGATTTCACTTTCAGCTCCACCATCTCTTCTGCGATTAACAGATTTTTTAGATAATCTTGTTCGCCTTATCTTTCCGGTGCTTGTCCGAGCGTGTACGATTATCTGTCTGTTGTGGTGGTGACCGAAAGTTCCCAGTAATCGCCGAAAGACACTCCCCGCCCAAGATATAGTAAGACGCTAGGGATCATGAGATCTCCCTCGTTTGCCCGGCCAGCCGGCGTGTCCGACCCAGTCCAGACCAGGCCGGCTCCAAAAAAGCCCGTGGGCCAGCGGGCCGTGGACTAGCGCGGACTGCTTCTCGCAAACCAGTCCAGGCCGAGCCCAGGACTGGCCCGGCCGGACTGTTGAGACCCCTGTGACCCCCCTTCCGACCACCACGAGATGTCATCCGCAAACGATAGCGCCTTCAAAACTTCACACCTTCGCTGCATTTCTCCGAAATCCCTGAGAGGTAGGCAGTGAAGAGGACTGGGGGTGCCGGTAAGCCCTGCAGCACACCTGTCTCCACTCGCGCGCCCTTCCTTCCATTCTTGTTGAGATATCACTAGATTAGCACCGAATCAGAGAGTGAGGGAGGGTTCACGGCGGGGTGAGGAGATGCTAGAGCTTAGCAGTCTATTGAGTCGAGATGTCGGCGAGGCGGGTCGAGATAGATCAATTCAAAAAAAACGGCTCTCAATTTCTACCTTGTATCTTAGTGCTTAAGAGAAAGAAGGAAAGAACGAGGAGAAAGAACTAAGTACAGAACGCCTAGCTATTACACAGCGCTAATCACAATCTGGCTCCCCATTGCCACGGTGTTGCTACGGCGTCTCTCAACTATGGGGTCGCCGAATCCTCTGTCCGCACGCCGTGCCGGAGCGGCGAGAAGTATTTCCAACAATTCCGCCTAGAACCAGCTTCACCTTTCTCCCCGTAATGAAGCTCATTGCCCACCGAATCAGGTCTGCCTCCACCACTACCTCCTCTAGTCGTTTCCCCAGTAGCCCTCTGTTCGCGTTGTTGAAGGCCGATTGAGCGTTCATCGGTAGCATGCCTGCAAGCTTCTTCCACCCCCCTCCAGGCCTGCACTGTTCGATCAATGAGGACTGCCACTCACCGACTGTTGCCCTTCACTTCCTGCACCCGTATTGTCCTTCGTACAGCCCGTTGCTCCCCTCCAAGTCTCACTTATCACGTGCGCCGCCGTCCTTTCCGCCAGGTTGCTTGTGGCATCCAGTAGTGAAATTAAATAGCCGGGCTTGTTTGCCTTCGGTATCACCACTCTTGTTACCGATTTCCACAGATCCGGGAGGTAGGCTAGTCGAATGCAGCTCCTAACTGTTAGGCCGCGAGGCTTAGGGCTTGCTCCCGCAACCGTTGAGTGAGTGAGTGAGTGGAGGATATTCGGGGGCTAGTGCTTTTAGTTCTTGTTGCGTCGTCTCCTGTAGCTAGACTTCTTACTACTCCTTTGAAGAATAGACACGCTTTCATCTACTACACGATCACTAACCAGCCCGACAAACAGCACTGTCTTCGTTTCCAGATGTCAGAATAATGGGCGTCCGGAGATGACGGACCGGAGGCAACATGTCCGGAGATGACAGCAGCCTTAGTCTCCGAGCACCGGCTCGGGAGACAGTCTTCCGTCCTTTCCCCTTGGCGAGTCCCTCAGGCGCGTTGTATATAGAGAGAATGTTTTTCCTTCGACCTTGTATCAATCAATCAGTTCACTATCTTCGTCTCTATCGATCCCTATATTCCAACACCAGAGGCCTTCAGGATGCCCGCACTGATCTGGTCTTCCCCTAGTCATCAGATAGCCCGCTCCGGGCTAGACCGTCCCAAAAGCCCGCTGGCCTGCCGCCGAGCTATTGAGACCCCTGCTAAGAAATAAATAGATCCACGAGAGCACAAATCTCAAATCACCATCACAGATGCCAGGTCCGAGCAGATATCGGCGTCCCACACTAGTGATAACCCACGACCGACATCAGTACACCTAAGAAAAGAGCTACTACACGACCGAGGTACCAAAACCTGGAAGGAATGTTAGTGCAGTCGGTAAATCGCATAGGTAGACTGACTACACTCTATCTAGTTGCGCCTGCTCTTCGCAACCGCTCTACAACCGCAAAGTGGCCCCCCCACGATGCTCCCTGTAGGGCTGTTCCGCTCCCACCTCCAGCCTCTGCGCTGACGTTGGCCCCCTTCTCCAGAAGTCGATCCACTACCGCAAGATGGCCCCCGGCCGATGCTGCCTGTAGAGCTGTTCTTCCGTACTCGTATCCTGCTGCATCGTTGATGTTGGCCCCCTTCTCTAGAAGCATATCCACTACCGCAAGGTGGCCGCCCTCCGATGCTGCCTGTAGGGCTGTTCTTCCGTAATGCCGTGCTGCCTCTGCATTTATGTTGGCTCCCTGCTTCAGAAGCCGATCCACTACCGCAAGATGTCCTCCCTCCGATGCTGCTTGTAGGGCTGTTCTTCCTTCATCAATTCCTCCCGCTGCGTTGATGTGGGCCCCCTTCTCCAAAAGTCGATCCACTACCGCAAGATGGCCCTGCTCCGATGCTGCCTGTAGGGCCGTTCTTCCGCTAATCCCTGCTGCCTTTGCGTTGACGTTGGTCCCCTTGTCCAGAAGCCGATCCACTACCGCAAGATGGCCTCCCTCCGATGCTGCCTGTAGGGCTGTTCTTCCGCTAACGCCGCCTGCCTTTGCGTTGGCGTTGGCCCCCTTCTCCAGAAGCCGATCCACTACCGCAAGATGGCCTCCTTCCGATGCTGCCTGTAGGGCTGTTCTTCCGCCGGACCGTCCTGCCTCTGCGTTGACGTTCGCCCCCTTCTCCAGAAGCCGATCCACTACCACAAGATGGCCTCCCTCCGATGCTGCCTGTAGGGCTGTTCTTCCGCCGGACCGTCCTGCCTCTGCGTTGACGTTCGCACCCTTCTCCAGAAGCCGATCCACTACCGCAAGATGACCTCCCGCCGATGCTGACTGTAGGCCTGTTCTTCCGCACCACAGTGTTGCCTCTGCGTTGACATCCGCCCCCTTCTCCAAAAGCCGATCCACTACCGCAAGATGGCCTCCCTCCGATGCTGCCTGTAGGGCTGTTCTTCCCCCCGACAGAGTTGCCTCTGCATTAACGTTCGCTCCCGTCTCCAGAAGCCGATCCACTACCACAAGATGGCCTCCCTCCGATGCTGACTGTAGGGCTGTTCTTCCACCAGACAGTGTTGCCTCCGCATTGACGTTCGCCCCATTCTTCAGAAGCCGATCCACTACCGCAAGATGGCCTCCCGCCGATGCTGATTGTAGGGCTGTTCTTCCTCGATCATCTCCTGCCTCTGCGTTGATGTTCGCCCCATTCTCCAGAAGCCGATCCGCTACCGCAAGATGGCCACCCTCTGATGCTGCCTGTAGGGCTGTTCTTCCGTCCGACAGTGTTGCCTCTGCGTTGACGTTCGCCCCACTCTCCAGAAGCCGATTCACTACTGTAAGATGGCCCCCCGCTGATGCTGACTGTAGGGCTGTTCTTCCGCCGGACCGTCCTGCCTCTGCGTTGACATTCGCACCATTCTCCAAAAGCCAATCTACTACCACAAGATGGCCCCCCTCCGATGCTGCCTGTAGGGCTGTTCTTCCGCCTGACCGTCCTGCCTCTGCATTGACGTTCGCCCCATTCTCCAGAAGCCGATCCACTATCGCAAGATGGCCTCCCGCCGAAGCTGATTGCAGGGCTGTTCTTCCGTCCGACGGTGTTGCCTTTGCGTTGACGTTCGCCCCACTCTCCAGAAGCCGATCCACAACCGCAAGATGGCCTCCCTCCGATGCTGCCTGTAGGGCTGTCCGCCCGTCCGACAGTGTTGCCTCTGCGTTGACGTTCGCTCCATTCTGCAGAAGTCGATCCACTACCGCAAGATGGCCTCCCGCCGAAGCTGCCTGTAGGGCTGTTCTTCCACCGGACCGCCCTGCCTCTGCGTTGACGTCCGCCCCATTCTGCAGAAGCCGATCCGCCACCGCAAGATGACCTCCCTCCGATGCTGACTGTAGGGCTGTTCTTCCGCCGGACCGTCCTGCGTCTGCGTTGACGTTCGCCCCATTCTCCAGAAGCCGATCCACTACCGCAAGATGGCCTCCCTCCGATGCTGACTGTAGGGCTGTTCTTCCGCCGGACCGTCCTGCGTCTCCGTTGACGTTCGCCCCATTCTCCAGAAGCCGATCCACTACCCCAAGATGGCCTCCCTCCGATGCTGACTGTAGGGCTGTCCTTCCGCCCCACCGTGCTGCCTCTGCGTTGGCGTTCGCCCCCTTCTCCAGAAGTCGATGCACTACAGCAAGATGTCCTCCCTCCGATGCTGCCTGTAGGGCTGTTCTTCCGCCGGACCGTCCCGCCTCTCCGTTGACGTTCGCCCCCCTTTCCAGAAGCCGATCCACCACTGCAAGATGACCTCCTTCCGATGCTGCCTGTAGGGCTGTTCTTCCGTCCCACCGTCCTGCCTCTGCATCGACGTTCGCCCCCTTCTGCAGCAGCCGATCCACGACCGCAAGGTGTCCTCCCTCCGATGCGGCCTGTAGGGCTGTTCTTCCTTGCTCATCACCAGCCTCTGCGTTGACGTTGGCCCCGTTCTCCAGGAGGCGTTGAACAAGATCTTCATTGCCAGCGGCAGCTGCATGTTGCAATCCCGTCTTTTTCCCGTCATGGAAATTGACATCAGCAATTCCAAGACTCATGAGATGTTTTACCATTGCATCGTTTCCCGAGCGGAATGCCTGAATGAAGGGCTGGTTGTATCGGGGATCCGCGATGGTCGAAGAAATCTGACATTCCGCGTCCGAAATTTTAGACTTGCTTCTGAGCCAACGAATCAGTTCGAGTAAGCCGGCGATGACACCCTCGGAGTTTCCGATGGCGTTTTTTAGACGCTTTAGTAATATGACCCCCGGGAAGTTTGCGATGCCGTTCTTCAGGTTCTTCAGTATTATTATCACCGCCATCACGACTGCAAATACTGGCACGGCAATGAAGAAATAGGTAGTCCATCTGGGATTATTCGCAAGTGCATCCACATTCATGCCGTACAAGCTCTAGCAGTCGTCAAATAATAGTTCTCAAATCTTCGGAGAGGGGTGGCCTACCGCGACGAATAGTAATGACAGGAATATGAACTGTGCGAACTTCATGGTTAGTTACATTTGCACGGGCAGGCGGGTAGGTAGTAGTACGGTGATCCACGACAGCCTCTTGATGCTGGAATTCTGCTCTCGGGCTTTATATGCCTCGTCGATGGAGACGATGTTGGATGCCTAAGCTCAACTTGTTAGATGGATCGTTGCTGAACAATTTCATGGAATATGTACTCTTTGAAGCAAGATGTCGATTCTCTTGACCAACCCGTTCTCTAAGGCGTTGCTGACACCGGCAAGCCGTTCCATCGCTCTCATCAGATCGCCGCCGACTTCTCGTTCTCCTTGTGCCGCCTTGCGCTCATGTTGCCGACGCTTTCGTAGAACTCTCACTGGCACCCATCCGAAAAGCGGGCTGGCACGTAACGGCCTATAGTTTCCATAGGGATGTACCGGGCGGCGGGAGCGGTTCGGATGATAACGGTTGCTCTGGATCTCCACGTCGGAGATTTCATCTACTTCTTTACCAAAGGCATCGTCGTCGATCCCTAGACGTTGATCCCACTTCATATCAAGGACCCTAGCGAGCTGCCGGGTGCTTTGAATTTGTTCGCGCTGTGCAGTTTCCAATCGGGAGGCTACGTCGGCGATGCTGACCAACGACCGAATGAAGTGTTGATAGTTCAACTCACGATCGCTCATAATTTTCTTGCTCTAACATAACTTCAGTCTCGTACATTATGTAGTTATTGTAGGCATCGAAGACGTACTGCTTCGGCAAGCAATTGCTTGTAGCAATCGATCAGCTTGTCCCAGTCATCGCACACACCATTGAGACAGGAGGCTAGAATCGATGCAGGCGTGGTTGCGGGTATAGATTGGTGTTCGGTAGCCTTCCAACGGTGGTTGAAGAAATACTTGCGGCCGGCTTTATCGGTCAGGAACCAGAAGGCAAGGCGCTTGCGTCGGATGAAATTTCGGCTTCATGTCGTCAGAACGTTGTGCGGCCGCCCCGGTCCACAAACTCACGTTGAATTATCGGTATACAACGATATCTGCTCTTCTGTTGAGGTGATATGTGGCAATGTGACGCCTGTAGGTGCCTGTTGCCCCGCGCGGGAGGGTATCTCCTCGTATGTCGGAATTTGTACCCAAGAAACGCGATCTTTTTGATCAGTGATGTCGACAGCAAAACACGTCAGGGCACTTACCGCAGCTGGGCGTGAGATCACCAGGGCATTGTGTGCAGTTGCAGTCCCCGAGTGGGAAACCACTGTAGTTACATGAGGGACTCCTAAGACATCCAGAGCACGGTTTGCAGCAGTCGGGCTTTTCGTACATAGCCGAAAACGCTGCACGATCGTCTGTTTCTGGCGCATTCACAGAGCCCGGAATTAAGGGAATCCTGACTAGCCCCAAGGACACCCCGAACCGGGAGAAGAGGGGGGTTAATAAATCTGCCCTTAGGTCCTGTGTGAAGCTATATAGACTAAGAATATGGACACAGAACCAGCACCTGTTGGGAGATACGAACTTGAAGACCACCGATCCATTTCTCTACGTGCTCGTCAGCGATGGATCATGGAACATCCGAAGCGGCACTCGCTCTCCGCCTACCTTGTCGATATCACGTAATGCCACTTCCAGCTCTTCTCCGGTGCGGATCTCGTAGCGCTCGCTTCCTATCCACACTTCCATTGGGTACCGAGTGGACATTTCGTGAGGCTTTGACCAGTGTGGAGATACGGAGCGTTGAAAGGAGTTACTGCGGAACGAGGACGCGTCTTTGTTGACGGTAACGGAAGCGGGCTAAGTTGGGTAGGCTCGTGAGATTAGAGGGAATACTGAAATTTTGTGGAAGAGTCGGCGCGGTATAGGAGGAGGGGAACGTTCTAGGGAGTCCACCAGGTGTGGAGTTGTGTTTTACAATTTATTTTTCACGTACGCGTTATAGGAATTGTGGCTTGCTGGAACCAATGTGGGGTGCAGTGGGACAATTCGGCATGTGCGTGGAGATGGCAATATTTGTGCCAACGAGCAAACAGAGTTCGATGTACGCAACTTACAGCCGTCACCTATGATATGGGCCAAGCGGGGCGTTCGGCGAGGCGCAATTTCTCAGACGACGTGGTGACATGTTTCGCATTCTGATGCACTGCCCCAAAGACGCGCAAAAAGTACGTCGAAAATTGTTCTCGAGCAACAGTGGTTACGATGTACCCCTCGATCTTCTGCAGCTCCTCCTCAGCCTCCAGCTAGTACTTCGCCGGCCGCGCCCACGGCGGGGGGGGGGGGCCTCAATTTTATTTCGCATCTGTAAGCCTTTCCAGACTACGGCTGGCCGGACTCCTTGCACAGCTCGCGCTCGCTCCTGTAGACGCTGCCGCTCGCCAGCGCTCGCCAACAGTTGACGCCGCGGCGGGCGGCCTCGCGAGCGGCCGGAGACGTGTCGGTCAGCGCTGCTGGGGAGGAGGAAAGGGAGGAAGGGAGAAATACGCCCCCGCGACATGTCGCCCTGAACGAACCACTCGGACGCACACGCCTCCTCGAACTCGGGCGCAGCCACGCCAGCTGCGGCAGCTGCTTGCCGACCATCCGGATCCTGGACGCCAGCTTCTGCTCGTGGACGTGGCGCGCGAGGAAGCGACCGATAAAGCCTGCGCGGGGGAAGAGCTGGGCTGTGGACGCGTTGACGGGGGGGCCGACCGAGGCCTCCGATGATCGAAACACTCGGACGACTATCTGTCATTGTGGCGGGGCATTGGTGATGGGTAGTGGATTTGTCATGTGGTGGTAGTGGTGATGCGGAGCGTGGTGGAATATGTGGGCTGGGAGGGTTAGCATCGAGGTTTTGCAGGTGCGTGCACCAGTGGTGTTCACATGCGCTTGGCAGTCCAGAAGTGCTGGGGTCTACATATGCAAAATCTGCAACCGAAGACCTCCGATCCCCACACCAGACTCAACCTTCCTACCTCACAACAAAGAGCAGTAACAATTTGAAATTCATATCTGGTACAGTGAATGCACTAGAACCGAAGAGTAGGAAAAATAGAAGGAAGTCGGCTTTTCTTGTGGACATTTTCAGTTGATACAGACTGCACCCCGCGGTGTAGTCGCTTGTCAGCCAATCAGGTGGCGTTTAATCTTAGCAAAGAGTGCCCGCTCAGCTTCCGCGCTAAAGTTGTGCAGAGCATTAATCCCTGCACAAACCCCTGTGTTGCGCTGTTGCTGTGGTGAATTATGCATGCACAGCCCAGCAAAACCTCGATAATAATGGAGATTGCGGTGGTGGGTGGTCCGTAGTAATAGCGCCGACTGCTGGGATCGCGGAGAAGCCGGTCAATGGTAATGATGCTCGACTCGATGTTGAGGCGGGGGCTCTGCTACCATTCAACACTTGGGTACATACCAAGGGTTTGCACAAGGTGATACTGGCGGATGGTGTCCAATGGCACTCTCTCATCGTAGAAAACTACCAACCTCACTATCGGCCACGATGGTCAGCACCAGCCAGCGACACAGCCGAAGAATCGCTTTCTTTCCTGTTTCCCTTCCTCTTGTCGCATTCGCTCACAGGAGGGGCCAGTCTCGGCACGGGGGCTATTTTACCCGGGTGAGTCGTGGATTGCTCGGTTCGGCTCTGGTCGGCTGTGCAGCGGTCTGCCATGTTTCGGTCGATCGACTTTGGCGTCATGCATAGCTGCTTACCTAATCATCTAGCTGCCAGGCAGTCTTGTGATTTCGGTGCTTTTTGAGCTGCAAAAAGTCGGGCGCACCGCCCCACCCGCCTCCCAAACATCTCCCTATGGGGGATGGGCCCCAAACAACCTTAGAGGGGGCGTCGGGGATTCGAATGTGCCAGTAATACAAATGCCGAGGCGCTAAGGGGCTTAGCGCCACTTAGTGTACTACTAGCGTTGCTTGGCATGAGCTATCGTGGGTGAAGCTCTGCGGTCACGCGCCGCCATAGGAGCCGTCTACGTACCTGAATTGCCGCAACATCCTGAGTTTTCACCAAAATGACACAAGTAAGGGTTTGAATCCATCCTCAGCCTATGCAATCAAAGTAGATTTCCGGAACAAAGTCTCAGAAAAGCCACCTCTAGAATTAAATAGAATACATATGTAATTTCAAAACAGAATCTAACTCCTCCCGATCAGACTCATTCTCATCTCCACTTCCATCTTCTCTTTCACTCTCACTTCCCTCTTCCAGCTCTTGCTCCAAATCGTGTATATTCCTACCTTATCTTTTGCAGGCGGTCCACTTCCTTTTGTTCATCCTCCTCCGGACGAGAAACAGATCTCCATGTTGCCGGAAGTTTCTAAAGCACGATGCTTCTCTTTCTTTACATACAGCTCTCGTATTCGAACATCCAACTTCTCTGCCTTTTCCTTCAACTTCTGCAGCTTACTTGACTTTGACTGCACCTCTTTGGACTTCGCTTGCAGTTCATCAAAATGCTGTTGTATTCTGCCTTATTGCGAATAAAAAAAGAAAAAAACAATTTTTAATTAGCGCCTTAGCATTCGTATGCCTGGCACATTCGAATGCCCGACGCACTCGCTATGGTTGGGGACACCTTTGACCGACACCAATCCGACCACATTTTCATCCCCGGCTTTTCACCTCCGCCACAACATCTAAATTAAAAAGAAGAATGTCATGCAATAGAGCAAAATCGAGAGTAGGTCGTAATAGTCCGATCCAAAAATAGGGTGCGTGGTGAATGAGAATATAGCGCTCAAAGATGAGCAGTTTGTGTGGCGAGGGTCCGAAATGATACCCCTAGCGTTTACACTAAGTGGCGCACTAGCTATTCCTGGCGTTTGTCTAAGCCGATTTAGGAAATTTGAGTGCTCTTCCTTGAACCATTAATGGAGTGACTAAGTAGAGTGTGAGGTGAGATTCTCAGATTGCACTGGCAAATGTACTCCTATACCGGCATTCTACCACTTGCTCTTATCCACCACCTGTCTGTACCCTTTATATAGACCTTTTTTTTTCTTTCTTTATGTTGGCTATTCTAACAGCTCTCGCAGCACGTAACTGCTGCATCCGTCTGTTGCTTGCCTGCAGCCATAGGACGAAAATAGGGGTGTTCGGGTCGGTTCGGCTGTAGTATACTAGCTGCAACGGGTGCAGAAGGTCCCAGCAGTGGTATCGGTTCGGCTGTAGTATACTTGCAGGTAGTGGCGCAAAGTTTCTCGGATCGACTCGGCAATAGTACGGTTGTGATGGACTTGTCGTGGTGATGATTATGGTAGTTTTGAATTCGGCAGGCACTTTGAATATGTGGTGAAAGCCAAGCTGCGGAGTCTGCATCGGCAGCATTATTGGTCACTCGCTGCTTAGTCACTCAAAAAACGAATGATACCCAGGTGTCGGTTAAAGTGTCGCCAACCATACATACATAGTCTCGCTCGACCCATCGCCAATACCATCATTACTCATCAACACGCTAGCGATCTCTAATAGGGAGGTTCTGCAAAAGTAGTGTGCACTACAAACACCCTAGCAGTGGTGATGAATTAGGAATGGCTATGTAGTTCAAGTTGTGAGATGTAGTGGCAGTGGTAGTTTTGGAGGTTTGGCGGTTTTGTGGTTGTCGTCTGAACGATAGAAAAAAATTTCGTTAGCCCCATCGCAGAATCATCCACACCATCTGCCCGAATTCACCTGCCCGAACCCACTCACCCGAATCCGCCTGCCCTAATCCACCTGCCCGACGCCTGCCCGTCCTTGATCACCTGTGTAGGCCCGCATAGGAGAGCAGCTACATGATTACTGACCATCTGAAGATGTATGAGGGCGTACGAGGTGGTAGGGTCCAGCATCTCGAGAGCGGCGATAATTCGTCGTCTCTCAGTGTGCGATCGCGGCATGGTGGAGGTGGTTTTTATTTATTTATTCATTACTCACGTGCGACCTATCTAGATCATGGCGGGGATATGTGCAGTCCGTTTCCTGTCCGCTGTCCGCGCAGTGGCGGCTCGTTGCAAGCACCCCTTTTTGCCCTCCGCCCAGGATGGTGGTTGTGGTGATAGTAGGTAGAAGACGTTCTCGCGATGTTTTTTTTTCGAGACAATTTAAGTCACGTGGTCATCAGCTGATGCTGTGCTCAACCAATCAGAGCCTTTGTTCACATGTAAACAAACCTCGTAGTTCAGTCGTGGTTCAGGCTAACGCTGCACTTCTATAATGCACACTGTGACAGAATTCCTCTTGAACGATAACTTGAGCGATAATTAGTGGCTCTTGGCGTTCACTTTTGGCCTAGTCCGCTCAGACCCCTGCCGTTACCATGGAAACCTGTTTTCAAAAAAGCTGCAGAACCTCCCTAATGGATAAATTCTGATGCATGAAATTACTACTCGCTGCTCAGGTATGGGATGCCAGGGTCGATTAGATGAGGCTCCGTTGGATTGTGGGAGGAGCCGGATTAGAAGGCGTCGTGTAACAGAGGATCATTCTGTACTTGGGGTCTACCACCTGCACCCCCATACCTCGGGTTTCTGACGAGCTGACGGTTACCAAAGCTGCAGGTGCAAACTCTCATCTCACCCGACGAACCGTTCGGCAACCCAGATATTCAACAGCGCGTCACACTTTTATATCATGAAGGTTTGCTAGTTTCTGAGAGACTTTCCGGAAACCCGAACCGGCTTTTTGCAGCGGCGGCGTGGCCCTTCCTGTTTACCCAGAGACTCAGCGGACGACTCCTCCTATCCACAGGTACCAATCGCGCAGCGCCAAAAAATTTTCCGTGTGCGTATGCGGAGGATATCAACCGCGCCGGCTATTCGTGATCTCCAGAAGATGCTCGGCGATTTTTCCCAGTCACCGAACGGGAGTCGAACATAGTAGGCGCGATGGTGGGTTGACTAGGAGACCACGCTGGTATGTATTGGTGGTTGTTAGTAGAATTTATTTGTATCTATTGTGGCTCAGTCGACAATATGCAGCTTATCAAACGAGGTGGTTTGCCGAACGCTGACCCGTCGCCCGGAAACCCAAGGTTTCAAGCTGCATCTAAATTTTGTGTGGTAGATTCAAAATGCAGTGGCCACCGAACAGGCCCTAAGGTTATATCTGCACTGTCTACATAATTTCTATCCTCCAAAAAGCCAACCCCGGCTCACTCGCCTTCCATTCGCCACACCCCGGCTCTAGGTATACTCGGAGGGTATACTCGCCAAGAAACACCTTGAAGCTCATGATGTCAACCTGGCTTCCCCCCATTTCACATGCCAGTTCCCCCATTAACCGCGAAGAGCATCTGGGCGCGGGACCAGACGCGGACCTAGTTCTCCACTTCGTAAGCGGCCGAGTGATAAACAATGACGGCGCCCGGGGAGCGGGGGTAGGTAATACAAAGTATACATCGACTTGTCCGAGCGGAGACCTGACGTAGACGAGAACTCTGGGTGGCGGAGGGGAATAATTCCCGGCATCGGCCAGGACGATATTGGCCTGCTGGGAGCCAAAGCCGTGAAGAAAAAATACTGTTGAATTGGTTCGCCAGAAACACTGTGTATAGGTGCAGCAGCACGCCGTACATTAAAGAATTTATTCCAAGTCATGACAGAAAATGGAAGAATCTGCAAACCATCCGACCTAGTACATACATGCAAAACAAAGATTGAAAGATACACTTGCTCAAAAGGTTTTGCGCATATTTCGGGAACACATAAGTATAAAAATGAATAGATCCACTAGAACAGGAATCCCAAATCACCACCACATACTCACCGCCGTCGTCTATGCCATGGCCCCTCACCAGCGGTAGCCCTCGGCCGTTATCACCGCACCCTTGAACTTGGGTACTCTACCGAGTGCAAAGACCTGAAAGGAATGTCAGTAGTCCGTGATAAGACCACTTCTGGGAGACGGACCACACTTTATCTAGTTGCACCTGCTCTCCGCAATCGCCCCACTACCGCAAGATGTCCCCCCTCCCATGCTGCCTGGAGGGCTGTTCTTCCGTAATGCCGTGCTGCCTCTGCGTTGATGTTGGCCCCCTTCTCCAGAAGCCGATCCACTACCGCACGATGTCCTCCCTCCGATGCTGCCTGTAGAGCTGTTCTTCCGTAATGCCGTGCTGCCTCTGCGTTGATGTTGGCCCCCTTCTCCAGAAGCCGATCCACTACCGCAAGATGTCCTCCCTCCGATGCTGCCTGTAGGGCTGTTCTTCCGTAATGCCGTGCTGCCTTGGCGTTGATGTTGGCCCCCTTCTCCAGAAGCCGATTCACTACTGCAAGATGGCCTCCCCTCGATGCTGCCTGTAGGGCTGTGCTTCCGCTACCCTCCCCTACCTCTGCGTTGACGTTGGCCCCCTTTTCTAGAAGCCGGTTCACTACCGCAAGGTGGCCTCCTCCCGATGCTTCCTCTAGGGCTGTTGTTTCTTCATCTGCCGTTGCGTTGACGTTGGCCCCCTTCTCCAGAAGCCGATCCACTACCGCAAGATGGCCTCCCTCCGATGCTGCCTGTAGCGCTGTTCTTCCTAGATGATGCCATGCCGCTGCGTTGACGTTGGCCCCGTGCTCCATTAGATGTTGAACAAGATCTTCATTGCCAGCGGCAGCGGCATGTTGCAACCCCGTCATTTTCCCGTCATAAACGTTGTCATATATATTGACATCAATAATTCCAAGACTCAGGAGATGTTTGACCGTTGCGTTTTTTCCTGAGAAGATCGCATCAAAGAAGGGATTGTCGTATCGGGGATCCGCAACGGACGAAGAAATCCGACATTCGTCGTTAGAAATTTTCGACTCGCTTCTGAGGCGACGAATCAGTTCCAGTAAGCCGGCGATGCCGTTTTTCAAGCCCTTCAACAATATGACCACCACCACGACGATTGCAAACACTGGTGCGGCAATGAAGAGATAGGTGGTCCATCTGGGATAATTCGCAAGCACATCTACATTCATGCCGTACAAGCTCTAACAGGTTGTAAGATTATAGTACTCAACCCCCCGGCGAGAGGTGGCCTACCAGGGCGGATAGTAATGGCAAGAATATGAACTAAGCGAACTTCATGCTTAGCTATATTCACTGGAGTGGTATGGCAGGTAGGAGTACAATGATCCACGATAGCCTCTTCCTGCGGGAACCCTGCTCTCGGGCTTTATATGCCTCGTCGATGGAGGCGATGTTGGATACCTAAACTCAGATTGTTAGGAGAACCATTGCAACAGAACAACCCCACGGAACACGCACCCCCCGAAGCAAGGAGTCGGTTTTCTTGATCAACCCGTCCTCTAAGGCGTTGTTGACACCCACAAGCCGTTCCATCGCTCTCATTAGATCAACGCCGGCTTTTCGTTCTGCTTGAGGCGGTAAGCTCTGGCTCTCCACTTCGGAAATTTCGCCTTCCTCCCGCTCATGGGCCTCGTCCTCGATCCCCAGGCGTTGATCCCACTTCATATCAAAGTCCTTAGCCAGCTGCCGGGTGCTTTGAATTTGTTCGCGCTGCGCAGTTTTCAATCGCGAGGCTAAGCTGGCGATGGTGACCAACGACTGGATGACGTGTCGATAGTCCAACCCGTGTCTGATCAATATTTTTCGTTCCTAACACCAACTTCAGTATATGAAGTTATTCCAGGCATCAATGACGTACAACTTCGGCAAGCAATTGCTTGTAGCAATCGATCAGCTTATCCCAATCACCGCACACATCATTTAGACAGGAGGCTAGAATCGATGCAGGCGTAGTTGCGGGTATAGATTGGTTTTCGGTAGCCTTCCAACGGTGGTTGAAGAAATATTTGCGGCCGGCTTTGTCGGTCAGGAAGAAGAAGGCAAGGCGCTTGCGGCGGACGAAATTGCGGCTTCATGTTGTCAGAATTTTGTGCTGGCCACACTGGTCCACAAACTCACGTTGAATTATCGGTATACAACGATATCAGCTCTTCTGTTGAAGCAACATGCGGCAATGTGATGGCAGTAGGTGCCTGTTGTCCCTCCTGGGAGGGCAACTCCTGGTATGCAGGAATTTGTACCCAAGAAACGCGATCTTTTCGATCAGTGACGTTTTTGGCAAAACGCTTTAGGGCGCGTACCGCAACTGGGCGTGAGACCGCCAGGGCACTGTTTGCAGTCCCTGGGCGGGATATCACGGTAGTCACACCAGCGAGACCGAAGGCACCCAGAGCACGGCTTGCAGCAGGTGGGACTCTCGTACATAGCCGAAAAACCAGCACGATCGCTAGATCCCCGCACACTGTCAGAACCTGGAACCAAGGGTATCCTGGCCTGCGTTAAGAACACCTCGAATCGGGAGTAGAGTAGAGCTAATAGATCTGCCTCGAGGTCCTGTGTAAAGCTATAGCGAGTAAGAATATGGACACAGAACCAGCACTCGTTAGGGAGATACGAACTTGAAGACCACCGATCCATCTCTCTGAATGCTTGTCAGCACGCAGCATCCGAACCTCCACCAGCGCTCCACCTACCGTGTCGATCTCAAGTAGCGCCGCTTCCAGCTCTTTATTGGTGCGGATCTCGTAGTGCTCGTTTCCTATCCACACCTCCATTGGGTACCGGCTGGACATTTCGTGAGGCTTTGCCGGTAAGCGTGAGTGTACTATAGAGAGACGGAGCGTTGAAAGGAGCTATTGCGGAATGAGAACGAGTCTTTGGCAGCGGTAACGGAAGAGGGCTAGTGAGATCAGAGGGAAGACCGGAATTCGTGGGGAGGTGGGTGGGGTATAAAAGAGGGGGTAAGAGGAGAGGACCACCCAGGGCCAGTCGAAGCTGGGCGACGAGACAATGACAGGCGAGTGGGTGCAGGGTTGTGCTGTACAGTTTACTTTCACGTGCTCTATGTATGTACGCAACTGAAAAGAACTTGCAGCTGTGGACCTATCAAACGATACATGGGACCAAGTGGGGCGTTTGGCGGATCACATTTCCGCAGACGTCGCGGTGACATGTCTACAGAGCCGCGCAAAAAGCACGCCGCAAATTGCTCTCGAGCGACAGTCCATACGATGCACCCCTCGCACTTCTGCAACTCCTCCTCGGCCTCGAGCTTGTAGTTCGCCAGCCGCCCCCACGGCTTGAGCCGGTCGGGCTCCTTGCGCGGCTTACGCTCGCTCCGGTAGACGCAGCCGCTCGACAGGTCGACCCAGCACTTGACGCCGCGGCGGGCGGCCTCGCGCGCGGCCGTCACCGACAGCTGCAGCGAGCGCTGCTTGTAGATCTCGTCGTCCTGCGAGAAGCGGCTGTCGCCGCCGCAGCTGAAGACGTAGCCCCACGACGACCGTCCTGACGCGCAAACACCTTCTCGGCCGTGTCTGCGCGGACCTTTCGGTCAGCGCAGCTGGAGAGGAGGGAGGGACGGGGAAATCTCTCCCGCGACATGTCGCCTCGAACGAACCGCTCTGTCGCACACGCCTCCTCGAGCTCGGGCGCCAGCCATGCCAGCTACGGCGAACTGCCCGTCGACTATCCGGATCTCGGACGCCAGCTTCTGCTCGTGAACGGGGCGCGCGAGGAAGTGACCGATGAAGCCTGCGCGGGGGAAGCGATGTTAGAGCTGGGCCTGGTGGATGCGGGGGCGGCGGGGGCCGGCCGAAGCGGGGCGACGAGAAAATAACACTTGGGCGACTGACTGTCATTGCGGCGGGGCGTTGGTGATGGATGATGTTTTTGTCGCGGTGGTGGTAATACGGAGCGTGGTGGATGTGGACTCGACGTTGCGAGCGGTGGTCGAGTGGGGGTTACCGGAGATTACGGTGGCAGGATCATACTCGAGGGTGGCGTGGGGGCTGGAGCCAGCAGCTCTGCTACCAGAGACACTTAGGCAAGAGTCGATGCAGGTTGGCGGGGAGACGGTGGCCAACAGCCAACTTTCAGCCTCGCTCAGCATCGGCGCATACGATAGCACCTACGGAGCCATCCTGGCCAGCGTGTTGCAATATCTCACTCGTTCAGCTTTGTCACGTGTAGAATCACGTCATATACGTGTATTCAGACTTTTCACTTTTCCTGCCTTTCTCTCTAAGACAAGACAATACACACAAGACTTCATCGTTCCATCAAACTTCCATCATAATCTTGACAGGTTATGAGCCCGGGTCAGCGCAATACCACTCTCGAATTCATATCCATTTAATCTATTGATTACCGTATTATCTCACTCATAAGGTCCCCCCTATAAAAACCAGTAATATAGGTACTGGCGCGTTGGCGCGCGCTAGAGCGCATATAGTTAGCGCGCCGAGCCTTTTTGCAACGTCAGGTGATGAGCGCAGCTCAGCTGAATAGGGGTGCAGTGGCAGTATCACCAACTACACGGTATCTCTACAGTTGGGAAGAAAAATGCGGCACTCCATCATCGATGACCGAACGTCAAGCTCTACGCAGCCGGTAGAACTCCTCGCAACAATCTTCTCGCAAGCTTCCTTACAGCCGACCGCCAACACACCTCGAACCCCTGACAAGCGTTCACCAGTTAAGGTCAAACAACGGCCAGGGCCTCGCAAAAACCCAATTGCAGTGGTCCCTCGCTGGGTTTCTTTGCCAGCGGTCACTCCTTCCAGGGCCAGACGATGCAGAACAGTTGAGTTTAAGCTCAGAGTTTTGTCCTGGGCAGAACACGGACGGGTGGACGATGGGAATGGTGGGCAACGGAAACCTACACGTGAGGAGGTACGAGTACGGTTTGGACTCAAGCAAAAGAACCAAGTCCTGAAATGGAAGAAGGTACGCTACACTGTACGATCATAACGTTATTACTATATGTTACTAATTAAGTCTTTACAGAACGAGGCATTGCTACTTCGAGCGAATCAACACACCGTACGTATACGGCGTAGCAACCCACGATGGAAGGAACTTGAGAAACAACTACGTGCTGCATTTGAGGAGCAGCGGAAACTGGGGCGTATTGTACGTCGCAAATGGTTCGAGCGTACCTCGAAGCGGCTATTCACGGAGATTTATCCTTTTTCGACGATTGAATTCTGCTTTTCGGATGGCTGGTTCTCTCGGTTCCTTCATCGTAACGATATCACACTTCGTATCATCACAAACCAAGCTCAGGAGACACCGGCACATCACTGTGAGATGATCACGAACTTTCTGTGTTTTAATCGTCGGAATTCACAACTACGAGATAGCGAAGACGCTGTCTATGCTGTTGGCCGGTATCTCACCTCCAACATCGTTAACATGGATCAAACACCACTACCATGGGAGTATCTGGAGGGAAGGACCTATGAAATGAAAGGGAACAAAACTGTGTGGGC
>Ga0307508_10001948_pt1 | contig 22593 bp, 19 predicted proteins | sample 9_EM_MG_FD_203089 | JGI IMG/M metagenome (GOLD analysis project Ga0307508, IMG submission 203089) | Populus trichocarpa ectomycorrhiza microbial communities from riparian zone in the Pacific Northwest, United States - 9_EM | ecosystem: Host-associated > Plants > Roots > Unclassified | place...
TAGGGAACGAGGGCGCTGGCGTCTGCCATGGCCTCTTGGTCGGCCTCTTGCTCCACTTCTCTCGTTCTCCCGACTGGGAGCGGTCTCGTCGGCTTGCTGCTGTCTGGTATACTGAGCCTGCCTGTCGTGTTGGCTTCTGCCCTGACGTTGACTGCCGCGTTGGCTGCCGCACTGGCGCTGACTGCCGCGCTGGTTGAAACCTCCTCGGTAGCGCGGTCGCTCCGGGGCGTGGCTATGCCTTTCCGGCAAACGGGTACGTTCGGTGTACTCTGGTATGTAGCTGTCTGCGCTCTGTCTCTGTCGGTTCTCAGTCACGAAACTATCCCAACCAATGACGGACGGAGTAGGAGAATGTGGGGTTGGGTCCGGTCCGTCAGCTAGCATCTCCGAGTCCTCACGAGAGCGTGTGGGGCGCTTGGGGGATGAGGATGGGCGTCTTGGGGTCGGCGGGGTACGGTTGGCGGCGCGAGGGGACCGCAAGTGTAGTGGCCTCTGTCGGTACTCGGAGGTGTCCCTCCGCAGCGAGCGGGAGCGCGAGTGGGGTCGGCGGTGACTGTTGTGCTGCCGACTCTCTCGCTGCAGAGAATTGAAAGCCTGTAGCTGTGCCTGAGCGAGATCCAGAAAATCCTGATTCACTTGTGGGAGTCTATTAGTGAGCTGGTTCACCTAAGTAGCCACACGCCTCTGGTCTCGTTCCTGCTGGGTCGGTCATAGCAGGCGCTGCTGGGACCTATCGCTCATGGAGCGGACGGAGAGAGAAATGGGTGTCGGTGGGGGGGAGCGAGGCGAGAGAGAAACAAGTAGTGGTGGGTGGGGGGAGCGGGGGGGAGCGGGGCGAGAGGGAAAAGAGTGGGGGGAGCGGGGCGGAAGCTAAAACTCAGCGAAAAAACAGTTTCTGGTGGACTGGAATGGTCCTGGTGGTCCTTCAACTGGTTTCGGTGTTGCTACCAATTGTCACGCAGTGCGGACAAGAAAAGAAGAGAAGAAGAAAGTCATGTCATTCTATCTACGAGTGGGAGGAGCTTGCTTCTTATATACCCATTGCCAAGCCCTTCCTTCGCCACCCTTCCACTTCCGGCGGTGTGCCGCTTCCGTGTTTGCCGGCCCGCTGACCTCCGGCCAGGTGCCGATCCGGCGAGGTGCGTCCAGTAAAGTGCTGTTTTGGCATGGTGCCGGCTGGCATCCTGCCGTCGTGAGCAAACATACACCTCCACGAAACTACCCGCATTCCTATGCCCGGTTTAGGGTCACACACGCCTTGCGTGGGTTCATTGTTCTCACACGCCTTGCGTGGGCTCGTTGTTCTTGCGGTATCCGTCACGCCCGGCATGGTCTCTTCGCGGCTCTTCTCACACGCCTTGCGTGGGTTCGTTGTTCTTACATGCTGTGCGTAGGCTCATTGTTCTCGTGGTATCTGTCACGTCCGGCGTGGTCTATTCGCAGCTCTTCTCACACGCCTTGCGTGGGCTCCTTGTTCTCGGGGACTGGTGGTCGCAGCGCCGGTCATGGGGATAGAGAGGTAGGTCTGTGGAGAGAGATAATAGATTGTGTGGAGAAAGAATCTCCAGACTAGCTACCGCGCCCTTCCTTTATACCGTTTCCTCCACTGTGGAATCACAGCCTCGCCCGCAAGACTAACACAGAGTTTTCCCGTCATGACCGCACCCAAGGAAACACACGATCCTACTCGGTCCTTCGTCCTTCCGCACCCAGCAAGGCAGACACACACAACAGTAGGGAAGCAACAAGGTAAGCAATAAACATAACACAGAGTAGAGCGAGGCAGACATGCAGACAGTAAGGAAATGTCAAGAGCAACAAGGTAAGCAATAAACATAATACAGAGTAGAGCGAGGCAGACACGCAGACAGTAAGGAAACATCAAGAGCAACAAGGTAAGCAATAAACATAATACAGAGTAGAGCGAGGCAGACACGCAGACAGTAAGGAAACAAGCAGGGATACCCTGGGTGGCCTGCGACCAGGTTCTGAGGAATATCGCTACCGGCGCGATATAGGCAGGGGCGGGGATGTTGCGCCTAGGCGCGTAGGATGACGGTGGCCGTGGCGGCTGGGCTTGAAGTTGTTCGTTCATTCGCTGCTGCTCAGTGATGATGGCTCCCAGGGTCCGGGCCATTCTCTGGAGTTGTCGTTGGTCGGCGTCGTGTTGGTCGCGCATCGTCTGGGCCAGCAGGCGCTGGATCCCGTAGTTATGGTGGGCTTCCTGTATGACTGTGTTCTGTACTGTGGTGATGATTTCCGCCAGTAGGCGGATTTGGTTGTCCGGGGGTGCGGCTGCTTCGGCATCAGGGTTTTCTTCCGCGGGGGCCTCCTGTGGTGGGGTGATATTGGCTAGGGGAATGCGGGGGGCTGCAGCGCTGCAGTGGAGTTGGTGGTTTTCCATGTTCACAAGGAACCGGCATTCGGGGCAGACCCGCTTTCCTCGGTGCCAGTCCGCGCATCCTTTGACGGGGTTGAGATGCCGTTCACGGGTTACTTGGAGTAGTTCATCGGGGTGGGAAAGCGGACAGTCGCACATGAGCATCCGGCGCTGGCGGCGGCTCTGGCGGGGGTAGTCGTTGTTGTCCTTGCTCTGGCGGTACGTGCCGCAGTAGTCATTGTAGCAGGCGGTCCAATGGAGGGGGGCGTGGTCGTCGATACGGGGCTGTCCAATAGCGGACATCGGCGGGGAAGGTGCGGCGGGGGGAATACCCCAATTGTTGTCAGGCTCAGTTGTGGTAGGGAGTTCGGGTGCAGGGTTGTTGTCGTCGGGGAAGGTCCAGCCTTCGTTGGTGTCGACCGTGGCGGTAGTGGACATGTTACTAAATTTTGGGGGCGGGTTTCTCCGGATATTCCTCGTGGAACTGTTGGATATGGTTGGGTGAATTCTCAAAATTGCGGGCTGGATACCAGGTACGATCGGGGTCGTGGAAGCCGGTCCACTTGACTCGATACTGGATCTGGTTCCTATGGCATCGGGAGTCGAGGATTTTCTCTACTTCGCACTCTTGCTGTTCTTGGATGACGATCGGAGGTGGAGGTGGCTGCAGGTGGCCGGGGATTGGTTTGGTACTGGCTGTGGGTTCGAGGAGGCTGATGTGGAAGACTGGGTGGATTCTGACAGTGGCCGGCAGGTCCAGTTTATATGCTCGTGAGCCCACTTTCTCCAGGACGGTGTATGGGCCGATCTGCTTGTGATCCAGTTTATTCGACGGCCGGGTTGTTCGGATGTTCCTTCATCGGAGCCAGACCTTATCCCTGGGTTCTGTGACCGGGTCCGGATGTCGTATGCTGTTGGCTTGCTCAGCTTGAGCCATTTGTGCGTCCTTGATCTCTGCTCGGAGTTCTTCGTGGAGTTTTCTTAATGCCGCGACATATTCTGATACTTTCGGTGTTTCGTCGTTCCGTGGCCCGAGATCCGGCAGGAATCGAGGGTGATATCCATAGTTGGCCCAGAAGGGGGTTATTCTTGTGGTTCCAGTTTGGGTGTTATTGTAACAGAATTCCGCGATTGGCAAGAGTTTCTCCCAGTCATCCTGTTGATAGTTGCAATATGCTCTAAGGTATTGCTCGAGTGTGGCGTTGGCTCGCTCCGTCTGTCCATCGGTTTGTGGGTGAAATGCCGTGCTGAGGTTGCGTGATATTCCGAGAGCTTCCGTTATCTTCTTCCAGAAGTCCGAGGTAAACAAGGACCCTCTGTCTGACACAATACTGCTCGGCAGTCCGTGGGGCCTGACTATCTGCTGGATGAAGTGGTCTGCTAGGTCTTTGGGGTTCATAGTGCCCTGGCATGCAACGAAGTATCCCATCTTTGTTAGCCGGTCAATTATTACCCATAGCGCGTCCTTCCCATTGCTTGTTGGTAGTGCTGTGATGAAGTCCATCGATATCGCGTCCCAAGGGGGGTATGGTAGTTCCAGCGGTTTGAGCAGTCCGAATGGTGCGTGTCGGATTGGCTTGATCTGATGGCAGGTGTCACAGTGGTCCACGTATCTGTGGACGTATCTTCGTTGTCCTGGCCAGTAGAAACTTCAGCTAATGAGTTCCAGGGTTCTTGCTCGGCCCGGATGTCCCGCGGCTTGCGCGTCGTGGTGGTCTTTTAATATGCGGAGTCGCAGGGTATCGTTGTCAGGGATCCATATGAGGCCATCATACATTAGTAACCCGCTGTTCTCCTCGTATAATCCTAGCGTGATCTTTCCGTCGCGGGTGGTCCTGTCGCCTTCTTTCTCCGGATTTCTTGGATTTCCTTGTCTGCGGCGCTTAGTGCCCGTATTTCCCTCAGGAGTTCTTCGTCTATCTGAAGATTGATGGTTTCGGTTGTGCTGGCTTGTAGTGCTTCGAATGCTTCCTCCGGTAACAAGATTCGGCCGTGGTTCTGCCGATGCTTCATATCCCCTTCCCAGGGAGAGTCTCCTGACTCTCTAGAGAGGATGTCCGGTTTGCCGGCCAATTTCCCGGGTCGGTATTTGATTGTAAAGTCGTAGTTGGCTAGTCGCTCGCCCCACCGGGCTTGCCGTAGGTTAAGGTCCTTCTTTGTTTTCCAATATTCGAGGTTTTTGTGGTCCGTCAGAATCGAGATCTTGGGTCCCGTGGTTTTGCAATAGGTGTCCCATTTTCGCAGTGCGTACACGATTGCCAGTAGCTCTTTGTCATGGATATCGTAGTTGCGCTCTGGGTCTTTGAGTTTCCTTGAGTAGTATGCTACAGGATGTAAGATCCCCTTTTCGTCAGGTTGGGAACAGATTGCTCCTATGGCATAGTCTGAGGCATCTGTTTCGATGGTCACAGCTCGCTCCGGGTTGAAGTGCTGTAGTATTGGTTCCGTGATCATTGCTTTTTTGAGTGTCTCGAATGCCTCTTGCTGTTTATCACCCCATTCCCATGCTTCCTCCTTCCTTGTTAGGGAGGATAGGGATGTTGTAATCTTGCTGTAGTCCTTGATAAACCGTCGGTAGAAGTTGGCAAAGCCCAGGAAACTCTGTATTCCTTTAACATTTGTTGGTTCCTTCCAGTCTTTGATCGTTCGGATTTTTTCTTCATCCATCCTTAGCCCTCGTGGTGATATGACGTATCCTAGGTACTCTGTCTCTGTTGTGTGGAATTCGCATTTGGATGCTTTCAGTGTTAGTCCGGTGTCCCGCACCTGCATGAGTATGGCCCGGACATGTTCTCGGTGTGTTTCCTCGTCGGGCGAGAAAACCAGGATGTCGTCCAGATATGCTACACAGAAGATGTCTAGGTAGTCACTTAGGATTTCGTTCATCCATCGCTGAAAGGAGGCAGGGGCGTTGGTGGGTCCGAATGGCATGACGCAATACTCGTATAGTCCGTATCGAGTGCGGAACGCTGTTTTCCATTCGTCGCCTTTTGCAATGCGTAGAGTGTAGTATGCGTCTCAGATGTCGAGTTTGGTGTAGATGGTGGCGCTGGAGAGTTGATCGGGGGACTCGCTGATCAGTGGCAGCGGTGTTCGATCCTTGATCGTAATGTCGTTTAGTTGCCGGTAATCCACACACAGACGTAGTCCTCCATCCTTCTTCGTTACAAAATATATCGGGGCTCCCTCCGGGGAGGTGGATGCGCGGATCCACCCCCGTTTTTCGTTGATCTCTAGGTACTTTCTGAGGGCCTTCATTTTGTTTTCGTTGAGGGGGCGCAGGGGCTCATACGGGGGCGTCTTTCCTTCCTCTAGTGGGATATGATGGTCCTGAGTGCGGTGGGGCGGAGGGGCCACTGGTTCCTTTTCAGTGAATACTTCGAGGAATTCGTGATATTCCGGGGGAATTGGTTTCTTATTCGTCCTGGAGGTTTCTTTGATTTTGTCGATTACTGTCTGGCATACCTCCCAAGGGTCTGTTTCGCCGATTTCCCAGTTCTCTTCTTCGGCCGGTGTTTTCTTATAGTACTGCTCTGTGGCCTTTTCTTCTGGGACGGTGTTGGCTCTTGGTGAGCTGGGTAAGCACCTGTCGGCGCAGTGGTCCGAGTGGAACTTCACAGTATGGTTTTTCCATCCTATCACCGGGTCGTGGAGCTTGAGCCATGGGAGGCCTAAGATGATCGGGGCGTTCCCGATTGTGATACAGTGTAGCCGGATATCCTCCTCGTGGTGGTTGATGGTTAGATGGATTTGAGTGTCGTGGGTTACTGACCCGCCGGTGACCTCGCTCCTGTCGACTGTTAGTACTCGGCGTGGCGTAGTTTTCTGTTGCATGGGTATTCCGCTGGCTTCTGCATAGGCTTTATCGATGAAGTTTTCTGATGCCCCACTGTCTACCAAGGCTGTAGTGGCGCATTCTTTTCCGTTCGTTCCTTGGATTCGGACTTTGATCATAATTTTCTCTTCCCGGTCGTATCGGGCGGTTCGTACTAAGTATGGGAGGTCTTCTTCCGTTTTGACAACAGGTATTTCCCTCGGGTAGTGGTCGTCGGCACCTATTCCCGAGGGTTGTCGTTTCCCGCCGGTTCGGAGCCTTGCGCGCCGGGGTCTTCTTCTAGTTCTTCATAGTTGGCTTCGGCGGCCCTGTATGGTCGTCTCCATGGAATTCGTTCTTTCCTGGGCTGGGGGCATTCTTTTGCAAAATGTCCTTTCTTTCCGCAGTTGTAACATTCTCCCATGGTTACTCGTCGTGGGAATCGGTTCGGCATTCCCCTTGCGAATTTGAATCGTCGAGTGGCATCGAGGTCTATCAGATCTCCCGGGGGCGTCGATGGAGGCTCTTTTGTGTGGATCTAGAAGCGCGCTTCTGGGTTGGTGGTAGGTCGGCGATTAATGACTCCGAGGTTGCATAGGCGGCTATCCGTTTTGATGGCGGCGGTGGCGTAGTCCACGAAGACTGTGGCGGGGGTTTCACTCATGACTAGGTGCCTTTTTACCTCGGGGTGTAATCCGTCTCGGAATCGTACAATGCATACGTTGTCCGTGTATGGGAGATCTGCTTTGATTCGCTGGAATTCAGCCCAGTAGGTGGCTGCTGGTCAGTTTCCCTACTGGATTTTCTGGAACTTTTCGAACGCTATTTCCTCGGCGTCTACCTGGCCGAAGGCATGCTTCATGTTGTCTTTGAGTTCGGCCCATGTCAAGTTGATTCCCCCTTCCTGGTTTAGGAAGGTTTCCACCCAATTCCATGCTACTCCTCGTAGCAGGGAGGATGCAAATCCTGTTTTCTTTTCATCGTCGTTGAACCGGTTTCCTTCCGTTCTGAATTTGAGCTCGCATTGGGCCAGGAATGTTTTGAATTTTGCTTTGTCTCCTTCGAATGGTTCGGGGTCCCGTAGCTTTGGGTAACTACTTCGGGGTGGGTTCCTGGCTGCGAGAAGTTCTCGTAACATTTCCGTGGTCAGCAGGTGGGGTCCAGCCCCACCTATCCTTGTTTCATCGCTCATTCTTTGGGTTTACTCTGGGGAATCTGGTGTCTGTGGTCTTGATCGGGGGTCCGGGATTACCGGGCTTGGAGATCGGTGGTCGTCGGGCGACCCTCATAAATTCTCTGAGGGTGAGGGGATCCTCGGTGTTTTCGTCCACGGATGCCACATTGCTACGTCAGGTGTTGATGGGGGAGACGCAATCTAGTGTCAAGATCCTGCCTCGACTTCTCCGTGGGGCTCGACAGGCAACGTAGGCTGGGGTTTGTGGCGCGGCGGTCCTACTCACGCTTCCAGTGTACTCACACTTCCGGCGTACTTACACGCTCGTTGTGGACTCGTTGTTCTCACACCTTGCGTGGGCTCGTTGTTCTCGCGGTATCCGTCACGCCCGGCGTGGTCTCTTCGCGGCTCTTCTTACACGCCTTGCGTGGGTTCGTTGTTCTCACACGCCTTGCGTGGGCTCATTGTTCTCGCGGTATCCGTCACGCCCGGCGTGGTCTCTTCGCGGCTCTTCTCACACGCCTTGCGTGGGTTCGTTGTTCTCACACGCCGTGTGTGGGCTCGTTGTTCTCGCGGTATCCGTCATGCCCGGCGTGGTCTCTTCGCGGCTCTTCTCACATGCCTTGCGTGGGCTCATTGTTCTCGGGGAGTGGTGGTCGCAGCGCCGGTCACGGGGATAGAGAGGTAGGTCTGTGGAGAGAGATAATAGATTGCGTGGAGAAAGAATCTCCAGACTAGCTACTGCGCCCTTCCTTTATACCGTTTCCTCCACTGTGGAATCACAGCCTCGCCCGCAAGACTAACACAGAGTTTTGCCGTCATGACCGCACCCAAGGAAACACACGATCCTACTCGATCCTTCGTCCTTCCGCAACCAGCAAGGCAGACACACACAACAGTAGGGAAGCAACAAGGTAAGCAATAAACATAACACAGAGTAGAGCGAGGCAGACACGTAGACAGTAAGGAAACATCAAGAGCAACAAGGTAAGCAATAAACATAACACAGAGTAGAGCGAGGCAGACACGTAGACAGTAAGGAAACATCAAGAGCAACAAGGTAAGCAATAAACATAACACAGAGTAGAGCGAGGCAGACACGCAGACAGTAAGGAAACAAGCGGAGATGCCCTGGGCGGCCCGCGACCAGGTTCTGAGGAATATCGCTACCGGCGCGATATAGGCAGGGGTGGGGATGTTGCGCCTAGGCGCGTAGGATGACAGTGGCCGTGGCCGCGGAGACAAGGATTAGCCATAGTGTGGCAAGGGTGAGCGCGACGCCCGCGGCGGTGCCTAGGAGCCTGTCGCACCAGGTTCGTGACACACACTACCGCCAACTGCAGGAGTAAGAAGAACAACAAACGAGCTCGAGCTCAGGATGACTGCTACCATTGCGGAGAAGAAGGGCATATGAAGAATGACTGCCCGGCTAGAAGAAAGGGACAAGCTGCACGAAACAAAAGAGGAAACAGAGGTGACCATGGTGGAAACGGTAGAAACGGTCACGAAGGAAATGGATGCGATGGATGCAACTGAAACGGACACGACCGAAACAGATGTGACAGAAACGGAGGCAACGGAAACAGACACGACGGACAAGATGGAAATGGACGTTCTCACAATACATCTGGTAACCAGCAATGACTTGTAGTATCTACCTCCCTCAGCTCGGGGGTAATGGTGGCGTCACATTGATCGGCAATAACAACAAGGACCTGGGTAATTGATTCCAGAGCATCTCACAATTACGGCAACAACCTTTGAGACTTCTGGAAGAACTCAGTTAAGGAAACGAATATGATCATCAAGTTGGGAGATGATCACCAAATACAAGCAAAGAAGAAAGGAAGTGTACGTCTGGGAGGAGTAGATATTGAGGCGTTCTTTGTTCCAGAATTTCGAATATCTCTTCTATCAGTAGGACAACTCGACTCACAAGGATACACGATGATATTCCGATCAGGGATATGCTCGATTGTCGATGCAAAAGGACAGAAGGTTCTCGGGGCCAATCTTGAAGATGGCCGATACACACTATCAACGGATGAATCGGCACATATTTCCGAAATCAGGATGCTGCGAACAGCTTCAAATTCACACACAGTCAACATATGGTATCGGCGTCTCGCCCACCTTAATCATCAGGACTTGAGACGACTACTGGAACCCTCGGGCGAGCGTATTAGGGATCCTATGGACATCGAGCTGATGACGGATCCCATGGACATCAAGTCGGTAACGGACCCAATGGATGTCGAGCCGCCAATCGTGGACAAGCCAGACAAGCCTCGCTGGGAAACACCGTGATTGTGTCTGATCTGCATTCATACGAAACAACAACAATATGTCATACGTATCAAGGCATTCCGGACATCAATGCCGTTCGAGCTTGTACACTCAGATCTCTGTGGGCCTATAAAGTACAGTATCAGAGGTACCCAATATTATATCATCTACATTGATGACTGTACAAGATATACAGAGGTATACTTTCTGATCACAAAAACTACGGAAGAAATATCAGCCAAGTTCCAACATTATCAAGCATGGGTGGAAACACAGGGATTCCATATCAAACGCTTCCGTAGTGACAATGGATCTGGAGAATACAACAACTCGATATTCCTAGGATTACTGGGAGAAAAAGGAATCACGTTTGAACCCTTCCCTCCGTACACCCAACACAAGAACAGAACGGCCGAACGGATGATCCAGACACTGAATGCAAAGGCACGAAGCATGATGTTGGATGCAAACATGCCGATAATATTTTGGCCAGAAGCCATAAGGACGGCATGCTACCTGCATCGAAGGTCACCTACATCGAGTCTAACAGACAACCGGTCACCATACAAAGCATTGTATGGCACCATTCCAAAAATCAGACACCTAAGACAATTCGGATGCCGAGTATACAAACATATTCCACCCACTCAGAGAATGGAGAAGAAATTCGGAAACTGCTCCAGTATGTCCATGATGCTGGGATATGTTCATAACACCACTAAAATCTGGAGAATTTGGGATTTCAAATCAGGAAAAATCGGACGAGCAGTGGAATGCTCAAGTGTAGTGTTTGACGAAGAAGAAAATGCATACACAGAAGAGCAGATGAAAGCCATTGAGTTTCCAGACACCACCGATGAAGCGCAGACCAATGAAGCGCAGACTGACACAGCGTAGGACAAGACACATGAAATGAATGACGTACACAGTCTAGAGAATACCAGTAAGTAACAAATATCCGATTTCTTTCGTCAGGCAGTGAAATCGCTCTATGTGTGGCTGGGCAATATGTGTTATTCCTGCCGAATTCAGCGAATATGCTGGGCATATACCTGCTGAATTCAGCAAATGCTGGGCAGAAAACTGCTGAATTGAGCAAATGCTGGATAGTGTGCCGAATTCAGCGAATATGCTGGGCAGATACCTGCCAAATTCAGCGAATATGCTGGGCAGATACCTGCTGAAATCAGCGAATGCTGGGCAGAAGAAGTCAAGAATATCTTGCGAAAGCGATAACTGGTGACTTATATACTGAATTCAGCGAATATGCTGGGCATTACCTGCTGAATTCAGCGAATACTGGGCAGATGCCTACTGGATTCAGCAAAATGCTGCGCAGAAGAAGTTAAGAAATATCTCGCGGAAAAGCAAGAGCTGGTGATGTGGGTTCCATATGATTGAGAACAAGACTGATTGAAATAGCAGACAAGAATGAATATGTTTCTGCACGGACACGTAGCAAGGTACGTCTTGAAAGCAATAAAGCGATTATGAGCAAGGCTCATGAAGAAGGGGGTGATGTGACGTCTTCAGAAGACCTTGCCTCTATCTTTCTGTTGCTCAAGATTACCAAGATATCGGAAGACGAAATCGAACCAATCATCAAGTCTGTCACTGTTGAGTACGGGGCTGAGCGCGAGCTGCTCACCTACAAGGCTACATTGTGAAGCCATCAAGCAAGAGAATGGCAGGACGCCATGTGCCAGGAATGGCAGGCATTGATTGAGAATCATACATTCGATATCGTGGCAAAAGGTAATACCGTCCACACACCAATGACTGACAGGACAGTAGAGAAGCCTATCGGATGCAAGTGGATCTACAAGAGGAAGATTATCCGGATGGATCCACTTGGTACAAAGCACAACTGGTCATCAAGGGCTACAAACAAAAAGAAGGCATCGACTACAATGAAACTTACGCACCAGTGTCCAAGATGGCAACATTCTGATTGATACTGGTACTTGCCGCTCAGTATGGCTGGGACGTCGATCATATGGACGTGGTGACGGCCTGTTACACCCTAAATATTCTAAGTACCGGCAAGGGCCAGGAAAGCGCAAGTGCTGCTGCAGAGAAAGACAACCTTCGTGGTCATCAGACGGACAAGCAATCGGAAGGAACGGGAACGTAAGAAGTTGTGAGTCTAGATCGCGGAATAGGAGTGGGGTTGTTTCCTGAGGCATAGTGCCTAGAGGAACAACACCACAAGTAGGGAATTGCTGTATCATCTCAGACAGCTCGAAGGCCCGAGGCGATATCATGGCACCCCATTGTCAGGAGATACGAGGGATCACATTACCACCCTCATCCTCATCATTGACACCCGATTATGGCGATAAACTCTGGGCTTTGCCAGCGTACGGAAGCATGAACATATCCCCACTTATCCGAGAGGCTTACAACGATTATGATGCAGGGTATACGCCATACCAAGGTGAGGAACAATGAGTCGAGCCGAATACGGAAGTGAAGGCTTGACTTCAAGCCAATACTGTCGCGCTGGGTAGCCCCCAGACCAAGTAACAGCTCATGATTGGGAAAGTGCAAGCACCGCTACAGGACCGCAGCATAGGAACAGGTCAAAAGTCTATTGGAAAAGATATGGGACGGAGCTATACCTTGATGCCGTCGCGGCTGAAGAAAGGATAGCTGGTACGGTTGAGGTTTCATTGCTCCAGCTCAGGTTGAGTAGTGTAATCAACCCCACGCAAAGCCCATATCATATTACCCAATCACGACGAGAGAATAGAGGACCTGCACCGGCCACTCTCAGGAGGATATGATATGTGGAAGCACTACTTTCCGATCCAAATCGAGAGATTATCTGTGATACGCTGATGAAGTCTAATGCCAAGGTGAAGAGTTTTCACGTCGTGGTGCGGGGTAATTTCCCCGAAGCACGTGACTTTGACGAGCCGGATAATTATACGACGATCCACCGACAAGCGGTGGGGAACCGGTCTTCATTGGAAAAATCATCGGTATCCTCAGCAGAATCATCACCTCAATCGTCTAACGATCAACAGACCATCTACCGGTGACCAAGACATCGGGTCAACGACTATCGCCCTATGGGCAAGTCGTCGCCACGGATCCATGAGCGATCACCCGCCGCGATATGCGCAATCCTCCCGCGGCTGCCGGACCTGCGCCCTGAATCGACAATACGTCTAAGTGGCAAGCGGGATGACAGGTGATCGGGAAGGAGACGGAAGGATACGTGAGGAGCTCGAGAGTCTAGGTGTGAGATAGGAAGGGTCTGATGGGCAACACGTTAGTCGGCACGGATAGGACCCCCATTGAGGGTATAATCCCTGAGGCTGTAGCCAAGGGCTAACGTGGGGTCGTGACTTGAACCCAGCTATAAGCTGAGGGAATGGCACGGTCCGTGATACCATTGGGCGGATCCTATTCTCAGACCGACCAGGACGAGTAGCTTCGGGCTCCGGCCCGCACCCAGGATGGTCTGGTGTGTGAGCGTATTCCTTACCTTATCTTACTTGTGAGGCAGTTGTCGAGCGAGCCGTTTGGCAGTCACCGAAGCGTCAGACGATATATCAAACCGAACGATCCACCGAAGCGTAGCTACCCCTAAGTGCTGCAAGCGGGACGACAGTTGATCGGGAAGGAGATGGAAGGATACGTAAGGGGGGCTCGAGAGTCTAGGTGGGAGATAAGGAATGGGGTAAAGGATACAGCCGAGACACCGGGCATATGGATTACTCTGGAGAGCGGGGCCACAGCAAACCGGGGGAGTGAGAGGAAGGAGCTAGGACGAAATTCTCCAGGGAACTCGGTTGAGGCTCTCCAGAGAGCTCGTCTGCCATAGCGTCCAAACTCCAGACACCATCCGGGCTGCAGGACAGAACTTGGTCCAGAGCTGAGGGAATTCTGCAGTGCCAATAGGACCCCACTCTCTCTTATCGTCAGACCGACCAGGACGAGTAGCTTCAAGCTCTGGCCCACACCCAGGAGGATCTGGTGTGTGAGAGTATTCCTTACCTTATCTTACCCATGAGGCAGTTGACGCGCAAGCCATTTGGCAGTCACCGAATGCGTTGAACCATCCGCCTCGAACCATCCACCAAAGCGATACATGAGTGAGCCGTCGGGCAACATGCTGGGCCTATCTCAATCCGAACGATCCACCGAAGCGCCACAAGCAAGCCGTCAGGCAATACGCTGGGCCCGTCTCAATCCGAACCATCTGCCAAAGCGATACACGAGTGAGCTGTCGGGCAAGCTGCTGGGCACACCTCAAACCATCCGCCGAAGCGATACACGAGCGAGCTGTCAGACAAGATGCTGGGCCAGTCTCAATCCGAACGATCTGCAGAAGCGCCACGAGTGAGCAGTCGGGCAATACGCCGGGCCCGTCTCGATTCGAACCATCTGCCGAAGTGATACACAAGCGAGCCATCGGGCAAGCCACTGGGTCCGCCCCGAACCATCCACCGAAGCGATACACGAGTGATCTGTCGAGCAAGCCGTTGCCATGGAGCCGCGTACAATCCAGCGCTCAAGCTGCAGCCAGTGGGTGCCGCAGATACCAAACCAAACCCCTTAGATTATTCGCTGTGAATCCCCTAATGGTGGGCCAACTTGAAAGGAGAGTCATTGGGGAAGTTATTCTTGTATAATAATTGAACGCTGGCAAAGACCGTGTGCGCACCATCTCCTTCGTGACTATCGAGAAACCTGACTAGTTCGATATTACCGTCACTCCGACGTTGACCGGATGTTCCAGTGTCACCCTGCTTTCCTAAATCCAAGGATTGACCAAGACAACATCTACATGGAAATGCCACTTGGAATTGACTGGTTCAGGTCGAACGGAAGCATGTCGAACAGAAGCGCATCAAATGGAAGCACATCGAGCGGAAGCGTTTTAATCCTCCAAAAGGTACTCTATGAACTTAAACGGGCACCCAGACTTTGCTATGAGGATATCGATGGATATTTGCAATCCATAGGATTCCGACGATCTGCAGAAGATCCAAATCTGTACCTCCAACAATGAGTCCTTCTAGTACTATACGTGGACGATCTGCAGAAGATCCAAATCTGTACCTCCAACAATGAGTCCTTCTAGTACTATACGTGGACGATCTGCTTATTGCGCACAATGGTACAGAAGGATGGAGATACCGAATCAAGCAGTTGCTGCAAAAGAAGTACAAGAGGTGCAACTTGGGTGCGGCAAAGCGGTTCCTAGGAATCGAGATCGAGAGGACCAACGATGGAGGATTCAGTATCTGTCAACGAGGTTACATCAACACAATCATACGACGATTCGGGTTGATGGATGCAAAACTGGCTAAGTCTCCACTTGATCCTCAAACAGATCTGGCTAATACCCGCTGTGAGGACAAACCGGCCAATCGCAAAGAATACCTGTCAATGGTCAGATCCCTCATGTATGTGGCACTCGGAAGTTGACCGGACATCACCTTCAGCGTCACTACCCTCATTCGATACAACGTGCAACCTCTCGAGATGCATACAACAGCCGCGAAGAGGGTGTTACGATATCTTAAAACTACTTCACACTTCCAAATCCACTACCGACGGTTTCCATCCCACTCACAATTGATGAATACGCGTCCTTACAACTCACTTCCCCACAACACGCCCATCAACATTATCGGGGATATTGACTCAGACTGGGCTAGAAACTCTACGACTCGCAAATCGGTTGGAGGATGTGTTTTCAGCCTGGGGCATACCAACACCAGCGAAGAACTCATCATGGCAGGACTGATTCATTGGCAAGCCAAGTCTCAGAGCGTTGTAGTGCTGTCAATACGTGAAGCAGAATATATCGTCTGTTCGCATACGACACGGGAGAGTCTCTGGCTAAAGCGAATGATGAAAGAGGCAGTGGAAGGAATGGCAGTAAAGATATATGATGGACCGGTGCCGATTGGATGCGATAACCAAGGTGCAATCAAATTGATTGCCTCAGGAATCGTGCGGTAAAAATCGAAGCATATTGATGTGAAATATCATCATGTTCATGATGAACAGATGAAAGGCTCAGTTAAGTTTCAATACGTCACATCTGCATCCAATCCTGCCGATTTGTGACCAAACCTCTTACAGCTCCCCGACACCAGCAGCTACTGCAACTCACTGGACTCACTTAATCGACACACACAACGAAATCCGAATACGATGAGACCGATCACGAAAAGAAAAAGGGGGTGTAATTCTCTGGCGAAGAAAAGGGGGTGCTAGCGACAAAGGAGTTGGAAGGAGACAAAAAGTTCTTGTTACCAAGTGTGTTCTTGCATCCTGTCAGCAAGGGTGAGTCGGCACTCTTTTTCCTACTAGCAGGTGTTTTTCCCATGTGGTTTTTACTACAGAAGTTTTAATGAGGTTGACGAGGTTTAATGGGATTGTGTTGATTTGGTGAATTTCTGTTTGGTACAGAGTGCGAGAAGAGGGGGTGTGTTGGAATTGCTCCTCGCCGCTCCGGCATGGCGCTCCGGCGTGGCGCTACGGTGTGGCGCTCTGGCATAGCGCTCCAGCGGAAGCAACATAATGGCAATGGCAATGACGGGGGGACCCTGGTAACGGCGGCTTGGCATTCTTCCATAGCAGCATCTTTAGCATACTTTCTTCTATACTCTTAGACCCTTCTGAGGCTTTCCCGGTATTTGGCGGTGCTGCTGGTACCACGAGTACAGAGTCTTTGCTGCCAATTCTGACAAAGGCTGCCATAGTCTGCTTCGCATGCTGGATCGCCGTAAGCGGTCGGTCCTTATCCCCCCCTTTCCAGGGCGGTTCTCCGAACACCCTGAATAAGCGCCAAGTTTGCCATTCTGGCTACTGGACCGATGTTGATATATTATCGCTGATACCAGCGGGATGCTATAATCGGCGAGCCTGGCGTCGGTTGAATACCCCATTATACAAGGTTTGCTCGTCGTATGGTATTCCGTGGGTTCGTCGACTGACGTCTAATTGCCCGGATGATGTGCGATTGGTGTTACGCTCCATTCAGGAGCTGTCTCGCAATGGGTCGGTGATGGCGATGTCAAGAAATAGCTCCCAGTGCGAACTCCCACATGTCGAACGCAGCGAATGCCAAACTCCGCAGCTCAGAACAGCTGGAATGGTGTCCGGAACGTGTATTCTAATGTATCCGGAACGACCTTACCGGCTTCGAGTGTGGATTTCACACGTTGGATGTAGCGAATACCCAGTTCTATGGCTCGGAATAGCTGGAAAGGTGTCCGGAATGTGTATTCTAACGTATCCGGAACGACTTCACCGGCTTCAAGTGAGAACAAGTGCTGGTTCCTTGGTGAACTGGTGGCCACTGTTACCCAAAAGGACTGGATTTTGGGGATTTTCGTATGGTTTCGGTGAAAAACAGGAAAAACGAGCTCAGTGGCACTTCGAAGTCCATTGAAGCCCAGAAATACCTAGATTTTGGTGATTTTCATCTGGTTTCGGTGAAGAACAGGAAATGAGCTCAGCAGCACACGAGGTCTGTTGAGGCCCAAAACAAAAAAACCCTTGTCATTTGCCTGCCCAGTAGCCATCGTGAACTGCGTCTCTGGCAGGATTAGCTGATTCTTCGGTACCACGCATGCGGTACGATGGACTCCGTCATCGGAGCTGTTGCAGTGCGCTTCAGGCGGTTTCCGTGGTTATCGTCGACCGCTGCTTGGACCGGCTCTCAATGCTACTTTCTTGACCTGACCTCCCAGTTACGGCTCATAGACTGGCTGGGGGTCTTTCTCTCCCTAGCCTATCGGCTTGACCATGTCTGCTCGGCATAATGGCCGGCAATTGGTCTTTCCTTCCTTGCACTTTCGGCGCGTTACCAGGCTCCGTTGAGCTTCAACTCGACCCCTCACTATCCAAACTTCCTTGCTCATCGTTGGCGTAGAGCAGGACCTTAATTCTCTTCACACATCAGCCTCGTGTCGACTGGAGGGAGAGTGAGTAGCTGACAATCGACGTCGTCTGAACGTCGAAATTCTCGAGAAAGGTGACTTGAACCCTAGATTATAGTGTGACACTGGGATGTCTGCTCAACATCAGAGTGACGATAATATCGAACTAGTCAGGTTTCTCGATAGTCACAAAGTAGATGGAGCATGTGCGGTCTTTGCCAGTGTTCAATTCTTCTACAAGAATAACTTCCCCAATGACCCTCCTTCCAAGTTCGCCCACCGTTAGGGAATTCACAGCAAATAATCTAACGGGTTCGGTTCGATATCTGTGACGTCCGCTGGCTGTGGCTTGAGTGCCGGATCGCACGCAGCTCCGTAGCAATGGCTTGCTCGACGGATCGCTCGTGGCGCTTTGGCGGATCGTTCAGATTGAGATGGGCTTGGCATCTTGCCAAACGGCTCGCTCGTATATCGCTTCGGCAGATGGTTTGTGATGGGCCTGGCATCTTGCCCAACGGCTTGCTCGTATTGCTTCGGTGGGTGGTTGGAGGTGGGCCTGGCGGCTTGCCCAATGGCTTCTTCGTGTATCACTTTGGCGGATGGTTCGATTCGAAACGTGCCCGGCGTCTTGCCCGACCGCTCGTTCGTGGAGCTTCAGCGGAGGATTCAATTCGAGACGGGCCCAGCGTCTTGTCCGACGGCTCGCTCGCGGTGCTTCGGCGGAGGATCAGATGGAGATGCATTCGGTGACTGCCAAATGGCTCGTGTATCAACTGCCTCACGCGTAAGATAAGGTAAGGAATACGCTCATACACAAGACCCTCCTGGGTACGGGCCGGAGCCCGAAGCTACTTGTTCTGGTCGGTCTAACGATAGAATTCCACCCAATAGTTTCACAGACCATGCCATTCTCACAGCTTATAGCTGGATTCAAGTCACGACCCCACGTCAGCACTTGGCTACAGCCTCAGGGATTATACCCTCAACAGGGGTCCTATCCGTGCCGACTGACGTGTTGCCCATCAGACCCCTTCCTACCTCCCATCTAGACTCTTGATCTCCTCACATATCCTTCCATCTCCTTCACGGTCAACTGTCATCCCGCTTGCAGCGCTTAGGTATATCTGCACTTCAGTGGATCATTCTGTTCGGTGGCGCAAGATGGATTGCTTGACAGATTGCTCGACAGATTGCGGGACAGATTGCTTGACAGATTGCTCTACAGATTACTTGACAACTGCCTCACGGGTAAGATAAGGTAAGGAATACGCTCACACACTAGACCCTCATGGGTGCGAGCCGGGGCCTGAAGTGTGACACTGGAACGTCTGGTCGACGTCGGAGTGACGCTAATATTGAACTAGTCAGGTTTCTCGATAGTCACGAAGGAGATGGGGCGTGCACGGTCTTCGCCGGCATTCAGTTATTATACAGGAATAACACCCCCCATGACAATCTTTCCAAGTTCGCCCACCGTTAAGGGATTCACAGCGAATAATCTATGGGGTTCAGTTCGATCTCTACGGCTCTGTGGCAATGGATCGCTCGACGGATCGCTCAGTGGATGGCGCTTGCCCGACGGTTCGTCCGCGGTTCTGCGGTGACGGCTCGTTCGACGGATCGTAGGTGTTCGCTCAGTGCATGCCTGGTGGCTGCCCGACAGCTTGCACGTATCACTTCGGCGGATGGTTCGATTCGAGACAGGCCTGGCATCCTGCCCGACAGCTCGCTCGTGGCGCTTCGGCCGATGGTTCGGATTGAGACGGGTCCGGTGTATTGTCCGACGGCTCGCTCGTGTATCGCTTCGGCGGAGGGTTCGATTCGAGACGGATCTGGCGTACTGCCCGACGGCTCGCTCGCGGCCCTTCGGCAGATGGTTGGATCGAGACGGGCCCGGCGGAATGCCTGACGGCTCGCTCACGGCCCTTCGGCATATCTGCGCTTCGACGGATGGTTGGATCGAGACAGGCCCAGCTTACTGCCCGACGGCTTGCTTGCGGCGCTTCGGTGGATGGTTTGAGGCGGGTCCAACGTCTTGCCCGACGGCTCACTCGCGGCGCTTCGGCGGATGGTTGCATCGAGACGGGCCCGGCGGACTGCCTGACGGCTCGCTCACATCACTTCGGCATATCTGCGCTTCGGCGGATGGTTTGACGTATGCCCGGTAGCGTACCAGACGGCTTGCGTATATCGTTTCGGTTCGAGACGGGCCCAGCTGCTTGCCCGACGGCTCGCTCATGTCGCTTCGGTGGATCTGTGCTTCGGCAGGTCGCTCGAGGCAGGTACAGAATATTCGCCACATGACTCCTCTTGGTCGAGAGTTACCTCGGGTGTAAGAGCTCACCGGTCATGTCACGGATAGTCGTAGCCCCTGATCCCCACGGGATCAGTCCACACATCCTCATTGGTCCTGGTCGGTCTAACGATAAGCCAACTGAACCCCACACCGCATATTTCCCTTAATGAGGGATTACTGGCCTATCAAAGTCTGGCAGATTTATCTGGCCTCAAGGGTCCAGGCCTCCTCGCTCTGCATAGTTGCATTTGCAGCCCAACCAGAGATAAATCCCTTACGACTGGTACGTCCGTAAGGCTCTAACTCCGGGCTTATCTCCCGCCTAGACTCTCTGAGACTGACTAACTCGTTCTCTTTCCGATGGGTACGTACCCCTCGTGACTGTCTGTCCACTTGCGTGCGTATCGTCAATTCGAGGCGCAGGCCCGGCGGCGTGCCGGGGACTTGTGAGTATCACTGCGGCGGTTCGTTCAATGCAAGCCCAATGGCGGCCTGACGGCTTACGCACCTTACTGGTGCGGCTTGGGTGTTGGATCGTTTGCGGCTCCGTGGCGACAACTCGCTCGACGGATCGCTTGTAGTTCCGTGGCGATGGCGCATTCGATGAATCACTCGGTTCCGTGTTGACGACTCGCTCGACGGATCGCTCGTTGGGGGAAGCTTGGTGACTCGATGTCTGGGTCACCGGTAGGTGGTTCGTTGATTGTTAGACGATTCAAGTGGTAGGTGATTCCGCTGATCATTCCGACGATGTTTAGCCGATTCAGGTGATGATTCCGCTGATGATGTCGATGTCATTACCAACCGCTCGTCGGCGGGTCGTGGTATAAGTATCCGGCTCGGCGAAGTCACATGCTGCGGGGAAATTACCCCACACCGCGACATGAAAACTCATCGCCTTGGCACTAGACTTCATCAGCATAAAGAGGATAACTCGATTGGATTGGACAGTAGCGCTTCCACGTATCCTCTGGAGAGTGGCCAGAACAGGTGCCTCAGTTCTCTCGTCGTCATTGGGTTATGCGATTGGGTTGTGTGCGTGGTTGATTACGTTACTCGACCTGAGCCAGAGCAACGAACTCTCAACCGTACCAGCTATCCTTTCTTCGGCCGCGATGGCATCAAGGCATAGCTCCGACCCATATCTTTCCCAATAGACTCTCGAACCTTGAGGTGCGGTCCTGTAGCGGTGTTTGCACTTTCACGAACACGAGCCAGTACTTGGTCTGGGGGCTGCCCAGCGCTACAGGATTGGCTTGCGGACAAGCCTCCGCTCCAGTATTCGTTCAACTCGACGTCCCTCACCTTGGTGCAGCGTATGCCCTGCATCATAATCGCTGTAAGCATCTCGGATAAGTGGGGGACACGCTCATGCTCACTGTCCTGGCAAAACCCAGAGTTCAGCGCCCTAATCGGGTGTCAATGATGAGGATGCGAGTGGTAGCATGATTTCTCATGTCTCGTGACAATGGGGTACAGCAGTATCGCCTCGGGCCCCCGGCAGTCTGCAACGATACAGTGATTCCCGACTCGTGGTGTTGTTCCTCTGGGCCCTGCCTCTGGAAACAATCCTGCTCCTATTCCGCGATGTAGACTCGCAACTCCTTGTGTTCCCGTTTCCTTCTGATTGCTTGTCCTTCTTATGATGACCACCAAGGTTGTCTTCCTCCGCGGCAGCGCTTGCGCTTTCCCGGTCTGCGCTGGTACTTGGCCCAGGGACCTCCTGGTGCCACAGAGTCGGTTGACCCGAGCCAAGCCCAGACGCTGTCGGTTGCCCAGTCTCAGTATACCGTCCTAAGACCGTGTGATGAGTTTCCGATACCTTCCTGTCTGGTCCGTATCCGTATTCCGGCCCTGTAGTATTTAGGGTGTAACATGAAGCTACTCATCCTGGTCAGTCTAACGATAGGATTCTGTGCAATGGTGTCACGGACCGCACCATTCCCTCAGCTTATAGCTGGGTTCAAGTCACGACCCCATGTCAGCCCTTGGCTATAGCCTCAGGGATTATACCCTGAACGGGGGTCCTATCTGTGCCAACTGACGTGTTGCCCATCAGACCCCTTCCTATCTCCCACTTAGACTCTCGAGCTCCTCACATATCCTTCTGTCTCCTTCCCGATCAACTGTCATCCCGCTTGCCGCTTAGGCATATCATCGATTCAGGGCGTAGGCCCAGCGGCTACCAGAGGATTACGAGTATCGCGGTGGCAGATCGCTTGTTATTCCGTGGCGACGACTCGCTTGTAGGACCCCTTATGGTTCCATGGTGACAACTCACTTGTAGGGGGATGGTCGTTGACCCAATGTCTTGGTGACCGGTAGGTCATCCATTGATGATTGACCATTCTGTGGTTCCTGGTTCCACTGATGATTCCGATGATTCTTCCGATGAAGCCCCACTTCCTACCACTCATCAGTGGGTCATCGTATAAGTATCCGGCTTGTCAAAGTCACGTGCTGTTGGGAATTTACCCCACACCACAACATGAAAACTCTTCACCTTGGCATTAGACTTCATCAGCGTATCACAGATAATCTCTCGATTTGGATCGGAAAGTAGTGCTTCCACGTATCATATCCTCCTGAGAGTGGCCGGAGCACGTTGTTGGGGAGCCAAGAGAATGGGCACTGTGTGAGATTCTTCTGTGGAAGGAGGAAGGGCCAAACCCAACCAAAAACGAGTAGTATTCGCGTCAAAGTGGGGGAGAACGTCAAGAGAAGGTATGAATT
>Ga0307508_10001949_pt1 | contig 22585 bp, 17 predicted proteins | sample 9_EM_MG_FD_203089 | JGI IMG/M metagenome (GOLD analysis project Ga0307508, IMG submission 203089) | Populus trichocarpa ectomycorrhiza microbial communities from riparian zone in the Pacific Northwest, United States - 9_EM | ecosystem: Host-associated > Plants > Roots > Unclassified | place...
GTCGAGATCCTCGCGGGTCGGATAGTGATAATGCACCCGCGTGTTGATCGTCTTGTTCTTGCCGAATTCGCCCGGGTAGCGGAGCGGATACCAGAGCGAATTCGCCTCGAGCAGCGCGTCGATCAGCCGCTTGCGATAGTCTCCGGTGACATATTTCGGATCCTTGGTCGCCTCGGTGACGGCGGCGTAGAAGGATTGCGGCGAGGCGTAATGCTTGCCGATCAGCTTCGCGATGCTCGCGGGGAAGCCCTGCCCCCGCAGCGTGCGTACCGACGCCTCGGTCAGGAAGCCCTTGAACGCCTCGGGCAGGATCGCGCCGGTCGACGGGTCCTCCGGATGGTAGCGCTCGGCCGGGAAGTCCCACCAGGGCATGGTCACATCGGGGCAATGATCCTGCAGCGCCTGTTCGAACTCGTAGAGATAGACGCGGTGCCAGGGCAGGAAGCGCTCCCAGCCATGCTGGCAGTGATTCTGATGGATCAGCGCGAGGTTGTTGTAGCTGCGCTTGTCGCCGACCCATTTGTTGAGATTGTAGAGCTCGCGAAAGGCGCAACGCAGCCGCTCGATCTGCGGCTCGGACATCGCATCGATGTCCATGCGCTGGCGCAGCTCGCCCTTGGCGTGGCGATAGGCGCCGGGATCATCGGCCGGCGAAAAGACGGGACCTGCAAGGCCAGTCACCGCGATGCGGGTCTCACCGGGCACGCTGATTTCGCTGGCGACGGGCAGCGAATCCAGCAGTGCGCCAGGGCAGCCTTCGTCGATCCACGCTTCGATCAGGTCGATATCAGCATCGCTCACCTTCGCGCCGCCCCAGGGCAGGCGCGGGAACTGAGTGCCGTCGAACGGAGACTGGCCACGCAGGCCGCGCACGAGCGCCGATCGCGCTCCACGCTCCGCCGTCCCGCCGCTCTTGCCGCAGCAGCTTCCGCCGGCCTGTGCAGGTTCGATCAGCGGCAGGCCCATGACATTCGCGCCGAGGAATTCCGACAGCGGCAAATCCCAAAAGGCGCCGAGCGAACCGATGCCGCCTTTCTTCCCGGCGGCGCTGCGCAGGATCTCTTGGACATCGGCATAGCCGAACAAAGCCGCTTCGGGCGCCAGGGTGGCGCTCACCGGCCCTGCCCGGGAAGCAAGAGCGCGGGCAGACCCTTGATATGCGGCCCCTCGATATGCGGCATAATGCCTCCCTGCCAGGCCTTCACGATATCCGCGAATGGCCGCTCATCCTGTCCTATCGGCCGCCGATGAAGTCCAGAGACCCGGGGCAGAGTCGGAACCGTTTTGGCTGCGATGGTGCCCGGCTCTTTTGCGGTGCCCACGCGTTGTTCGCCGACATGATAAAAATCGAGAGGGACGGCATGCTTGAGGTGGATCGCGGAAAACACACCCCTCCCGGGCATTATCCCTGGAACACCGGCCCAAGCGGGCTCGGCTCGACGCGGTGCACCTGGTGCGATCGCATCATTTACGCGCCGGCTGTTGCCTGTTCGGTCGCGCCGCCCGAGGGGCTGATGGACATGGAGACGTCGCCGGGTCTTGGCGACCGGTGCAAATGGGAATTGAGCACCCGCATAGCGTCGTGAAGCGACTTCACGCCTCCCGTTTTCACCCTTGCAACCTATTATCATATTTATGTGGACGCTCGAAACACCGGACGTTACCTTTCCCACCAGGTCATCTCCGGCAAACCGCGATGCAACGCGCGACCGAGAGCAGGACATTCGGGGGAGATTTTCGTGTCTGATCGCAAGCTTCGTGTCGTGAAGAATATCCTGTCGGCGACCATGCTCGCCACGACCTGTTCGAGCATGGCGCTGGCCGCCAATGTCGAGAAGGTCGCGCACGGCGTGGTGATCACCCCCGACAGCGGCCCGGCAAAGCGGGTGCGCGTCATCGCCTATGACGACCGCAGCTTCCGCGTGACGGCGGTGCCCGATGCAAGTCTCGACCTGCCCGACAGCCTGATGGTCAACGAGCAGCCGCACGGCGATGTCACCATCACCCAGGCCAAGGGGATCGTCACCCTCAAGGCCGCGAAGGCGACCGCCGAGATCCGCCTGTCGGATGGCCATGTCCAGTTCCGCAACGCAGCCGGCCAGATCGTTCTGAACGAGGCAGCGCGCGGCGCCTTCACGCCCGTCTCGGTCGAGGGCAAGCCGTATCTCGCGACCCGCCAGCAGTTCAACCGCGGCACGGACGAGGGCTTTTACGGCCTCGGCCAGCACCAGAACCGGCAGATGAATTACAATGGCGAGGACGTCGAACTCGCCCAGCACAACATGGACATCGCCATTCCCTTCGTCGTCTCGACGAAGAATTACGGGCTGCTTTGGGACAACAATTCGATCACCCGCTTCGGCAACCCCAAGCCCTACGGCCTGGTCGGCGCGGACATGAAGGTCTCGAGCGACGGCAAGCCCGGCTGGAAGGCGCAATATTATCTGGGCGACAAGCTCGCCGTCACCCAGACCGAACCGACGATCAACTATCAGTTCATCCGCGACCAGGCGAAATGGCCGGCGGCCGGCAAGGCCTCGACTATCGCCTCCGCCGACAGCGGCCAGAACACCGCCGGCGTCACCACCCAGACCCAGCATGTCGTCTGGACCGGCATGGTCACGCCGGGCGCGACCGGCACCCACAAGTTCCGGCTCTATTCGTCGAGCTATGTGAAGGTTTACGCCGACGGCAAGCTGGTGATCGAGCGCTGGCGGCAGAACTGGAACCCCTGGTTCCACAATTTCGAGCTGCCGATGACAGCCGGCAAGCCAGTCGCCATCCGCGTCGAATGGGAGCCGAACGCAGGCTATATCGCCTTCTTCCATAACGATCCCCTGCCCGCCCCCGACCGCCACTCGCTGTGGATGTCGTCCGAGGCCGGCACGGCGACCGACTATTATTATGTCGGCGGCTCCAGCATGGACGATGTCATCGCCGGCTATCGCGGGCTGACCGGCAAGGCGGCGATGATGCCCGAATGGGCTTATGGCTTCTGGCAGAGCCGCCAGCGTTACGAGACCCAGGACCAGCTGCTCGGCGTGGTCCGTGAATATCGCAAGCGTGGCATCCCGCTCGACAATATCGTCGAGGACTGGTTCTACTGGCCCGAGGACCAATGGGGCAGCCACGACTTCGACAAGAAGCGCTTCCCCGATCCACAGGCGATGGTCGACGAGGTCCATGCGCTGAACGCCAACATCATGATCTCGGTGTGGCCGAAATTCTATCCGAACACCGCTAACGCCAAGGAACTCGACGCCAAGGGCTTCCTCTATCACGGCAATCTGGACGCGAAGCGCAAGGACTGGGTCGGCCCGGGCTATCTCAACACCGACTACGACCCTTACGCCCCGGAGGCGCGGCAGATCTATTTCCGCCAGGTCCGCGAGAAGCTGGTGAAATATGGCTTCGACGCCTGGTGGCTCGATGCGACCGAGCCCGATATCCACTCCAACCTCTCGATCGAGGAACGCGCCGCGGCGATGGGCCCGACCGCGATCGGCCCGGGCGCCGCCTTCTTCAACAGCTACCCGCTGGTCCACGGCCAGGGCGTCGCTGAGGGCTTGCGCGCGGCGCGACCTGATGTGCGACCCTTCATCCTCACCCGCTCCGGTTTCGGCGGCCTGCAACGTGCGAGCGCGGCGGTGTGGTCGGGCGATCTCGCCGCGCGGTGGGACGATCTCCACGATCAGATCTCGGCCGGCGTGAACCTCTCCATGTCGGGCCTGCCCAACTGGACTCACGATATCGGCGGCTTCGCGGTCGAGGATCGCTACACGCGCCAGCTCCCCGAGGCGCGGGCCGAGTGGCGCGAGCTCAATCTGCGCTGGTTCCAGTTCGGCGCGTTCAGCCCGATCTTCCGCAGCCATGGCGAAACCCCGCACCGCGAGATCTACGAGATTTCCGCTGACGACCCGGCGATGCAAAGCTCGATGATCTGGTACGATCAGCTCCGCTACCGGCTGATGCCCTATATCTACACGCTCGGCGCCGACACCTTCCACAAGGACGGCTCGATCATGCGCGGCCTGGTGATGGATTTCGGCGCCGACAAGAAGACCTGGGGCATCGACGACGAGTATCTGTTCGGCCCGAGCCTGCTCGTCGCGCCGGTCACCAGCTTCAAGGCCCGCGATCGCGACGTCTATCTGCCGGCCGGCGCCGACTGGTATGATTTCAACAGCGGCGCGCATTATGCCGGCGGCCAGACGATCAGGGCGGCCGCGCCCTATGAGCGCATGCCCCTGTTCGCCCGCGCCGGCGCGATCATCCCGACCGGCCCCGCGGTGCAGAACACCCGGGAGCAGCATGACGGGCCGATCGTGCTGCACGTCTTCACCGGCGCCGATGGCAGCTTCTCGCTCTACCAGGATGACGGGGTGAGCCCCGGCTATCTGCAGGGCAAGTTCGCCCGGGTGGCCGTAAGCTGGAACCAGGCAACCCGCACGCTGACGATCGGCCCGCGCGAGGGGGGCTATGACGGGATGCCGGGCAAGCGCGCGATCGCGGTGCGCTTCTACGGGCCGGGCAAGGCGGTGGCGCCGGACTTCAGCGAGGAGGGCGCAACGAGCGTGGTGTATGAGGGGAAGGCGGTCACGGTTCGGGAACCGTGACCTGCAAAACCTCGCACGGCGGGGATGACGAGGCATCCGAGGCGGGCCATAAGGGCGGGGGGTTGGCCGATTAGGTTAGCGGAATATGGGGGGTAAATGCACCGTCACCGCAATCTTCAAGCGACATTCGACAGCCGCATCCTTCAAACCGCCTGCTTCCTCCTGTTCGCGCTTGCCGCGCGGATCTCGACATTTGGCGACCTCAACTATTTCCAGGACGAACTGTTTTTCTTCTACACCGGGCAGCGCATGCACGATGGCCTGCTGCTCTATGTCGACATCTGGGATCGCAAACCCCCGGGCCTGTTCGTCCTTTATTACCTGATCGCAGGGATTTCCCGATCGGTTCTCGCCTATCAGATTGTCGCGTGGCTGTTCGTGGCGATGACGGCGCAGGTGATCAATATGATCGCCGAACGGCTGGCGAGCCGCATGGGCGCGATGTTGGCGGGCGCCCTTTATATCTCGCTCCTTCCTCTGTTCGGCGGCGGCGGCGGGCAGGTCGCCATATTCTATAATGTGCTGGTGGCAGTCGCCGCATTGCTGGTTGTCGGGCAGATCGAGCGTCTGCGTAACGGCGCGATCGGTTTGCCAATTCCGCTGGCAATGGCCTGTGCTGGGCTGGCGATCAGCTTCAAGCAGACCGCGGTGTTCGAAGGCGCATTTCTGGGATGCTTCGTCCTCTGGCACTATGCCCGGGCGGGGGCTGATTACAGGCGCGTCGCCTCGTTGGCGTTCGGGCTGGCCCTGATCGGCGCCGCGCCGATGCTGTGCTTCGCGGCATATTACGCGGCGATCGGCCATTTCCCCGAATTCTGGCATGCCATGGTGCTGGCCAACCTGCACAAGGCCTATAATCCCGGCAACGATCTGCTCATCCGGCTCGGCATATTCGCGCTGATGCTCGCACCATGCCTGTTCTTCGTCCTGGCGAGTTTCGTGCGGGCGCGGGAAAACCCCACATTCCACGCGTTGCGATATTTCATGGCGGGCTGGCTGGCGGCCGCCTTCCTGGGCTTCTGCATCGTGCCGAATTTGATCGATCACTATGCCCTGCCCGTGCTGGTGCCGCTGAGCGTTGCGAGCGCACCCTTCCTGCAGCGTCGCGCCATCGGCATAATTTGCGGCATCGGGCTGATCGGCTTCAACCTGATCTCCGGCCACGCCTTCGATTTCAGCGCGCGCGCCAGATCGCTCGCCGCGATGATCAGCCTGACCGAGGAAATCCGCAAGCGCGATCCGCATCCACGCCTGCTGGTCTATGATGGCCCGGTCTATCTTTACGCCCTGACGGGCTCGCATCCGCCATCGGCTTTGGTCCTGCCGCTGCATCTGGACTATCTGCCCGAGGCCAATGCCAGCCACCTCGATACGGTGCTGGAATTCCACAAGATCCTCGACTGGAAGCCGACAATAGTCGTCATACGGCGATCCAACGGCGCAAATCTGATCAATCCCGCCACCAAAAGCCTCATTGAGGACTATGTAACGCGGAATTGCCGGTGGACCTTCAGTCGCCCGGTTTACGATATGTTCGGCCAGTCGATCCTGGATATTCACGGCGGCTGCACGAACGGGCGGCAGGGTGGCGAATGAGGGCAAGGCGATTGCAGTTCGAGAGCCGTAACTGCTGGCTTCGCCTTCACGATCCTGCGCAACCTCACCCCTTTCCGTCATGCCGGACCTGTTCCGGCATCCATCGCGCCGCAAACGCGCCGGGCTCTGGTTTATGGACCGCAGTCACTTCCCGACCAGCTTGCGATATATGACTCTGACCCCTTTTCTCCCCTGGCGCCCGGCCCGTTCCGGGGGCGTTTGATCTGGCTCGAGGAACTGTCGATTGTTGGCATGACCGATTTCTCCGGCCATTTCCCTGCGCGTTGCCAACTAAGGTTTCGTTGCGGCCTGACAATGAGTTGGGCGGCACTTCACCACCCGGAATCCGATACGGGGCTTTCCGATGTCATCAGGTCTGCCGGCTGCGGACCTTCATAGGCATTCGGCATCGAACGGCTGAGCGAGGGTTTGCACCAGTCTCTCGACCGGCACGGATGCGCTTTCCATATACTTGATAAACATCGCCCCAAGCGAGGCGACCGAGCGAGGATTTGGCGGGGTGTGCTCGCCGGCTTCGCCCTCTGCGCGAAGCACCAGTTCTGCAAACTCCTCGGCGGTTACCATTCCGGTCGCCGGCAGGAGATCCGTTACCTGCGCTCCGCTGCAATAGCCATATCCGTGACATATGTCCCATAGCAGGCGGTCGAATGCGTTCGGGCGGATGATTTCGACCTGCCGGTTTTGGCTATAGCACCAGAAGCTGATGCTGTTCCTTTCAATGTAGGAGAAGGTGCGGTCTACCTCTCCTTCCTCGAATGAATAGCGCACGCCGACCCTGGCGAGCGGCGGCAACTCGTACCGCGCGCCATTTGGGTACAAAATGAAGTATATGTCTTCTTTGCTGCTGTTCTCGAACACGGATATCGGCATCGAGACAGGGTAGCATATGAGCTGGACGCTCGGGAAGGGCGGAGACAGGTGCTTCCACCGCATCGTACCGATGGCGGCGCGGCAGCTCTGAACCTGATTGCGGGCGTGGCCAGCTAATTGATGCCGAGCCCGGTACTCTGTTTGCGGAGTTTGTTCGACCATTCCGCCTCAAACAGCTCGCTCCAGTCGAGAAGGACGTCGTAGAATTGGTCGCTTTCGATCCATGGACCGATCTGGCGGTCTCCTTCGAGTACCCCATGTTCCGGAATGCGATCAGGCGGACCCTGTCTTCGACATCGAACTGGGCATTAAAGGGACACTATACTTAATTGCATTTGGCAGACGGCGATCGCGGCCATTCCACAGGCCCTCGCGACATCATCCTGGAACGGCGAACGACCTTATCATTTCCATACCAAAACATATATAATTGATTTATAAAGATAATTGTGCAAACCTCATCCCACCAAAACAGTCAGAACCCTACTGACATTTTGCCGCCGCCCGCCTTGATTCAACCCCAACCCCACCCGCGCTATCCACAGCGCCATGATCTACAAACCAGAATTCGTGGAGCAAGCCCGGAGCATGTGCCGCCTCGGCGCGACTGACGAAGAGCTCGCCGAGCATTTCGAGGTCTGCGTCCGGACGATCTATCGCTGGCGCAACACGCATGAGGAGTTTGCCGAAGCCGTGGTGGTCGGCAAGGAACATGCCGATGCCCGGGTCGAGCGCGCGCTCTATTCCCGCGCCGTCGGGTGCAGCGTCGAGCGCACCAAGGTCTTCAAGCACGCCGGCGACGACAAGCCGGTCTACGCCACCTATAAGCACCATTTCCCGCCAGATCCCAACGCCGCGCTGCACTGGCTCCGCGTGCGCCAGCCGAGGAAATGGCAAATCCACGAGGAGGTTAAGAGCGATCCGAATGCCAAGGAAATGATCGAAAGGGCGCTCGCCCGCGTCGCGGATCACCAGCCGCCAGTCATACCGCTACGCCGCCCTCCGCCAGAGGCCGCCGCGCCGGAGCCCTCGCCAGAGCCGCAGCCACCACCCGAGCCGGACGCCAGGCCGGCGCCACCGCCCGACCCACCGCCCGAGCCCGACCCCGCGCCGGAGCCTCTGCCCCCGTCAGAGCCCGGGCCGGTGTTCCCCGGGACGACCTCGCCCACCTCTGCCCCGCGACCCGGCTGCGCCATTATCTATGCCCCCGTCTACGCCCCGATCCCATGACGACAGCCTTCGACGCCTCGTCCTCAACCACCCGATCGAAGGATCCGCTGCCGGAACTGGTTGGGTGTCAGCGCGGTCGCGCGGCGGAAGGCGAGCGCGAAGCTCGATGTGGTGGCAAAGCCGATCGCGGCGCCCACCGCCTTGATGCTGTCGCCGCCGCTGAGCAGGCGCTTGGCGGTCTCGATGCGATCATGCGCGATCGTGTCGCCGATGGTACATCCCCGGCTGGTCCGGTAACCGCGCGAAAGCTGGCGGATCGAGATACGGCAGAGCACGGCGAGTTCGGCGAGATCGGGCGGTGGACCTTCGATCCGGAGCCGTTCGTCGATCAGCCTCAGCCGCCAGGAGGCCAGGCCGCCTTGCACCGGCACATCCTCGATCGGGGCAAAATAGCGGCCGAGTTCGATGGCGAGTTCGCCGGCCAGCAGTTCGATCAGCGCGGCGCTGTCCTCACCCGACGACCGTGCTTCCTGGGCAAGGTTTCGCAGCAGCCGGCGGATCGCGATGCTCGCAATGTCGAGCGCCGCCTCGAGCCGTTGGTCAGTCCATTCGAGCGGCGCGAGCCAGCGCTCAACATAAGGCCCGGCAAGCGCGCAGACGATCGATGCGGTGTTTGACGACCCGTCCGATCGGATGTGCAGTTCGTGACCGGGCGGGATGAGCACGATGTCGCCGAGGCGCTCGAAATGGTGCGGCTCCCACGCATTGGCGAAGCACCCGCGCATGTTCCGCGCGCGGGGCGTTACGCACAGTTCGAGCCTGAAGGATTCGGGGCTGAGGACGAGATCGAGCGCTTGCGCCGACTCGGATCGCGCAAGCTCGATCGTGGCCGAGGCGATCGGGCCGGTTTTGCCGGGTCGGGTCGGGCGCAGGGCCATGCGAAGCTCCTTTGTCGTGCGACCTATGTCTCTTTTGGAATGTTATGGCCAGCATGAAGCCCAGCCGGCGCTTGCCGATGATCGTCGCCCGGCCGACACAAGGCGCAGGAAACAACGGCCGCATCAGGGCCGGGAGGATGGGATGGCAACGCAAGAGCTGACACCAGAGGAACAGGCGCTTGAGGGCCTGATCGATCGCGAGCGGCTGAATGACTGGATCGCCGGACAGGATCTGCCCGGCAACGGGCCGGTCACGAGTTTCACGAAACTGAAGGGCGGATTGCAGAACGCAGTCTTCCTGGTCGAGCGCGACGGGGGCTCGTTCGTGCTGCGGCGCCCGCCGGCGCGGCTCCGCGATGGCCATAACGCCACCATGCTGCGCGAGGCGCGTGTGCTGAGGGCGCTTGCGGGATCGGCGGTGCCGCACCCCTCGGTCTATGCGGTGTGCGAGGATGTCTCGATCATCGGCGCCTGCTTCTACCTGATGGAGCCGATCGAGGGGTTCGCCCGGTCCGGCGAGCTGCCGGGAAATTACGCGACCGATGCGTCATGGCGCCGGGCGATGGGCGATGAGCTGGTCCGCGCTGCGGCGGCGCTTGGCGCGGTCGATCATCAGGCGGTCGGCCTGTCCGATCTCGGCAAGCCCGAGAACTGGCATGCGCGGCAGGTCGAGCGCTGGCGATCGCAGCTCGATGGCTATGCTGTCGCGACACCCGCCTATGATCCGCGGGCGCTGCCCTATTTCGATGAGGTCGGGCGCTGGCTGTCGGACAATCTGCCCGAGGACCGGCGGATCGGCATCGTCCACGGCGATCTGCAATTCCCCAATGTCATGTTCTCGCTGAAGGCGCCGCGCATCGCGGCCGTGCTCGACTGGGAGCTGGCGTCGCTTGGCGATCCCATGCTCGATCTCGGCTGGATCTTGTCGAGCTGGTTCGAGGAGGGCGATCCCGAGGGCAAGTCACCGATGGTGAAGCCATGGGACGGGTTCCTGTCCCGCGCCGAGCTGATCGCGCTGTACGGCGAGCTCAGTGGCCGCGACATGCGCGCGGTGCCGTGGTTCTTCGCGCTCGCCTGTTACAAGCTTGCCTGCCTGTTACAGGGCACGGTCGCGGCGGCGAAAGCCGGCAAGGTCCCCGAAAAAGTCGGCGATTCAGTGCACGCCTATTCAGTCTGGCTGACGACCAAGGCGCGCCAGATCATCGCCGGTTGAACGACACACCCCCAACGGGAAGAGATATCATGGATTTTGCCGTAGAGCCTGAATTCCAGGCAAAGCTCGACTGGATGAACGCCTTTGTCCGCGAGGAAGTCGAGGCGATGGACCTGTTGTTCCCGCAAGGGAGCGAGCAGTTCAACATCCGCAACCGCAAGGCGCGCGCCATGGTTCGCCGCCTGCAGGCCAGAGTGAAGGAACAGGGCCTTTGGGCGTGCCATCTGACGCCTGAGATGGGCGGCAAGGGCTATGGCCAGGTCAAGCTGGCGCTGATGAACGAGCTGCTCGGGCGGACATCCTGGGGGCCGGTGATCTTCGGCTGCGCGGCGCCCGATACCGGCAATGCCGAGATCGTCGCGATGTTCGGCACGGCCGAGCAGAAGCGCCGATATCTCCAGCCTTTGCTCGATGGCGAGATCTTCTCGACCTATGCGATGACCGAGCCGCAGGCCGGCGCTGACCCCAAGGAGTTCAGCTGCCGCGCGTGGCGCGAGGGTGACGAATGGGTGATCGAGGGCGAGAAATGGTACGCCTCCAACTACAAGAATTCGTCCTTCGTGATCGCGATGGTGATCACCAATCCGGAAGAGCCGCCGCATCAGCGGATGTCGATGTTCCTGATTCCCTCGGACACGCCGGGCATCGTCGATATTCGGGACGTGGCCGGGATGAACGATCCGGCTGATAATGGCCACCACGCCTATCTCCGGTTCGACAAGGTCCGAGTGCCGCTCGACGCGATGCTCGGCGCGCCGGGTGAAGGGTTCAAGCTGGCCCAGGCGCGGCTTGGCGGCGGGCGCATCCACCATGCGATGCGCGTGGTCGGCCAGTGCCAGCGGGCGCTCGACATGATGATCGAGCGCGCGCTGTCTCGCCGCACCCAGGGGCGCGACCTTGGCGACCACCAGTTCGTCAAAGGCATGATCGCCGATTCGGCGATGGAGCTGGAGATGTATCGCCTGCTCGTGCTGAAAGCCGCCTGGACCATCGACACCCAGCCGCACGGCGCGGCGCGCACGCTGATCGCGATGTCGAAGGTCGCGATGGCGCGGGTCTATCACGACATCGTCCGCCGCGCGGTGCATCTCCACGGCGCGCTCGGCACCACGCATGAAACGCCGCTCGCCAAGATGTGGATGGGCATCCCGATGCTCTCGGTCGCTGATGGGCCCACCGAAGTGCATCAGGTGCAGATCGCCAATGCCCTGTTGAAAGCGGGCACGCCGGCACCCGGCCTGTTCCCAACCGAGCATCTCCCAACCAAGACCGCGGCCGTGCGTGAACGCTATGCGCCGATGCTCGCCGACATCGAGCGCGAGATCGGCGTGGCGGCGTGAACCGCTGATGCGCAGCCTGTTTGACCTGACCGGGAAGGTGGTCCTCGCGACGGGCGGGGCGAGCGGGATCGGCCTCGGCTTCCTTCAGGGCTGTGCCCGGCAAGGCGCCTCAGTCGTGATCCTCGACCGCGACGCGGAAGCGGCAAAGGCTGTCGCGCCGCTGCTCGCGGAAATGGGCGCGGCGGCGGTGCATATCGAGACGGTCGATGTCGCTGATGAGGCAGCGGTCGGCGCCGCGTTCGCCGCGACCATCGCCACCCTGGGCCGTATCGATTGCGTCTTCGCCAATGCCGGGATCAATCTGCGCGCGCCGTCCTTCTCGGAGCTCACCAGCGAAACCTATCACGCGCTGCTCGACGTGAACCTGCACGGCGCCTTTCATACGCTCCAGGCGGCGGTGCGGCATATGAAGGCACGAGCGGAGGCCGGCGATCCCGGCGGATCGCTGGTCGCCTGTGGGAGCCTGTCGATCTTCCACGGCGTGCCGGGAATGCAGCATTATGCCGCCGCCAAGGGCGCCTTGCTGGCGATGATCAAGGGACTTGCGGTCGAGATGGGCCCCTATGCGGTGCGCGCCAATATGCTGGTGCCGGGCTTCATCGTGACTGGCCTTACCGGCAACGGACCCGAGGCGCAGAAGGTCATCGAGCGCTTCGCGGCGATCACCCCGCTGGGCCGGCCGGGCGATCTGTCGGACATCGAGGGGCCGGCAGCCTATCTCGCATCTGACGCCTCGAAGTTCCAGACCGGCCAGACCCTCGTCATCGACGGCGGGCGGCTGGTCAGGAATATATAGGAGAGTGGCGGTGGACCCTGTCTTCAATCTGGCCGGCCGGGTTGCGGTCGTCACCGGCGGCAGCCGCGGGCTGGGGCGCGCGATCTCGCAGGGCCTGGCGCGCGCCGGCGCGACGGTCGCGGTGGCCAGCCGCAAGATCGCGAGCTGCGAGGCGCTGGCCGCAGAGCTGATCGCGGCGGGTGACCAGGCGTCGGCCCATGCCTTCGATGCCGCAAGCTGGGAGGATTGCGACCGCCTGTTCGCCGAGGTGACCGCGCGCTGGGGCGGCGCGCAGATCCTGGTCAACAATGCGGGCAAATCGCCGGTCGAGCCTTCCTCGGTCGAGACCAGCCAGGCCGCATTCGATCACATCGTCGCGGTCAATCTGCGCTCGGCATTCCGGTTGTCCGCGCTGTTCGGAACCCAGATGGCCGCGCGGGAAGGCGGCGCGATCATCAATATATCCTCGACCGGATCCTTGCGGCCCGAACCCAGTTTCGCGCCCTATGCCGCAGCAAAGGCGGGGCTGAACACGCTGACCGCGTGCTTCGCGAAGGAATATGGGCCCAAGGTCCGCGTCAACACCGTCATGCCCGGGCCCTTCCACACTGACGGCACCAAGAGCTGGTCGCGGTCCGATGGCTTCGCCAGGCACGCCGAGGCGAACATGCCGCTCGGCCGGGGCGGCGAACCCGAGGAGATTGTCGGCGCGATCCTCTATCTCGCGAGCGACCTTTCGTCTTATGTTACAGGAGCTTGCCTTACAGTGGATGGCGGCCACGCCATCTCACGGGGGTGAGGTTTCGGCCTGAACCCTCGCCTCATGCCGCTCAGCCATATGGCGCTTCCACCGCCTCCTCAGTTCCCCCGGCCGCAACCCGTGCCGTTCGTCGAGGAATTCAGCGGCAGCGACGCGGTCGGTTCGAAAGCTGCGGAAATCCTGGCGCAGCTCGCACCATGCGGCGAGCATGCGCACCGCGTCGAAATAGCCGATGATCACCGGCCAAACGACGCGCTTACTCGCATCGCCGCGTTCGTCGCGATAGGTGATGCGGATCTTGCGGCCGGCGTGGATCCACGCCCTGGCCCGGGCGATATCGATGCCGTCAGCCGCGATCGCCCATCCCGGCCGCGTGCCGATCGCCGGCTCGGCGATGAACGGGCGGAGATGTTCGGGCACGACGCTGTTGATCTTCGCGATCAGGTCGAGCGCCGCGCCGGCCAGCACCGGATCGCCCCGGCCCGAGACCCATTGCGCGCCAAGCACCGCCGCCTCGATCTCGTCGGCGGTGAGCATCAAAGGCGGCATGTCGAAATCGCCGTCAAGCACATAGCCGATCCCCGCCTCGCCGCGGATCGGCACGCGCTGGCCGATCAGATCAGCGATGTCGCGGTAGACGGTGCGCTTCGAGGTCTCGAGCTCAGCCGCCATGCTGTCAGCGGTGATCGGCTGGCGGGATCGCCGCAGGATCTGGATGATCTGAAACAATCGGTCGGCACGGCGCATCACACTTCCTCACTGCTGACATCATGCTGTCAGCAGGCCCCGGCTACAAGCCAGTCCGTCGCGCAAGGACAAGCCTCGCGCAGCCCAAGCCAAGGAGTTTGCATCATGATCACCCTGTATCACGCACCCCAATCCCGCTCTTCCCGGATCATCTGGCTGCTCGAGGAAGTGGGCGCGCCCTATGAGATCCACCCGGTCTCGGTCTTCAGGCCGATGACCGGGACCGGCGCTCCCGATCCAGCCAACCCGCATCCCGACAAGCAGGTGCCGGCGATCGTTCATAAGGGCGAGCTTGTCGCTGAGTCGGTCGGCATCGTCCTGTACCTGACCGAGGCCTTTCCCGAGGCCGGGCTTGGTCCGGTGGCCGGCGCTCCCGGGCGCGGCACGTATCTCACCTGGGTCACCTGGTATGCAGCGGCCATGGAGCCGGCGATGTTCGCGGCCATCACCGGCGAACTCGAGGGCGCGCCGCTGAAGCAGCGCGGCTATGATGCCGTGATCAAGCGGATCGAAGGCGCGCTGGCGCAGGGGCCGTATCTGCTCGGCGAGACCTTCTCGGCGGTCGATCTGCTGGTCGCCAGCGCGATCAAGTTCGCACGCCATATCTTCCCGGAAAGCGCGGCACTCGATGCCTATGTCGCGCGCTGTGCCACCCGCGGAGCGGCGATCCGCGCGGCCGGGCTGGACGATGCCAACGGGCTGCAGCGCGCGGCCTGAACGATAGCGGCGAGAAGGCGGTCAGCTCCGCCAGTCGTCGCCAAGGCGTTGGCCGGTCAGCTCTTCCCAATGCCGCGCCTGCTCGGCCCGGCGCCGGCGCCGCGCTTCGCGGAGCTGGCGCCGGTGCCGCGCCTTCAGCGCACGCTGAGCCACAAGGGATCCGCCCACGAGGAGCGCCATCAGAAAGAGCCACGGTTCCATTGCGAGGTCGTAATGACAGGGGCCGCATGACAAGGCGGTGACGGGCGCCTGAATTCAGCCGGCGCACATTGGCGGCCTTAAACCAGCCCCAGGCCCTCGATCGTCACGACCGGCACGAACTCGCCCGCCTTCGCGCCCGGCAACGTCAGCTTCAGCCCCGCCTCTCCGCGTTCGATCCTAACCGGCCCACCGCCAACCAGGGTCACGCGCTCGATCGTCGCGCCGGGCAGCGCCCGAGTCCCCAGGCTCGGCACCGTCACCGGCCCCTCGGGCCAGTGCAGCAGCGCCATGAACAGCCGGCCGTTCTTCACCGTGAAGCGCACGTCCTCAGCTGAGAAGGCGCCGGTCTTGCCCTCGTTCATCTGCCCCGCGCCGATCTTCGCCGGGCCCTCGCCATAGATCCGCCACGGCCGCGAGCCGTAGATCGCCGCCTCGCCGTTGCGCGCCATCCAGCGCGTGATGCCGGCGACGATCTTCTCCTCCTCGCTGTCGATCGTGCCGTCGCCGCGGACGGGAATCGAGAGCAGGAGGTTGCCGTTCTTCGAGACGACGTCGCACAGCCGCTGGATGACCTGCTCGGCGGGAACATAGCTTTTGTTGTCGAAGCGGCCGCGATTGTAATGCCAGTCGCCGATGCAGGTGCAGGTCTGCCACGGCTCGGCGCGGAGATGATCGCTGAAGCCGCGCTCGATATCCTCGACCATTGCGCGGCGCTGATAGGGCGAGAGCAGCTTCGCGGTCGCGACCACATCGACCTTGCCGTGCCACGCTTTCGACTGCGCGTAATAATGCGCCAGCGCTTCCACCCCGATGGACCCGAACGGCAGAGCGCTATCGTCGAAATAGACCATGTCGGGCCGGTATTTCTCGATCAGCTCCTTTTGCCGCAGCAGCCAGTTCTCGGCAAAGCCGCGCGGTGCCGGCGGCGAATCTTCCATCCAGCGACCGTCATGGACGTCGTGCCAGGCGTCCATCGACGCGATCGAGGTGATGCCGTCGGGCGGCACGAAGGAACCGCCGGTGTAGAGCTCCTGCGGATCCAGCCCGTCCCACCATTTGCCTACGCCATCCGCCTTGCGCAGCTTGTACGCGTCGTAACGCTGGCCAGCGCGCGGGCCGGTCGCGTCATAGCCGTACGCCGTCTGCCACCAGTGCCAGGCGTGCGAGGTGTGGTTGCTCACCCCGAAGCGCAGGCCCTCGCGCCGGACGATCTTCTCCCATGTCCCGATGATGTCGCGCTTCGGCCCGACGCGCAGCGTGTTCCAGGCGTGGTGGCTGCTGTCCCAGGTGTCGAGATTGTCGTGGTGCCCGGCCAGCGCCATGAAATATTTGGCGCCGGCTTTCTTGTAGAGCGCGATCAGCGCCTCGGGATCCCAATGTTCGGCCGTCCAGCGGTTCTCGATCTCGATGAAGCCGGTGTCGGCGGGGTGGCCGTAATTCTTGAGATGATGCGCGTACGCCGGGTTGCTCTGGACGTACATCAGCCGCCCGTACCAATCGCCGAATTCGGGCACGCACTGCGCGCTCCAATGCGCCCAGATCCCGAACTTCGCGTCAGCGAACCAGCGCGGCGTTTCGAAGGCGCCAATGACCGACGACCAGTTGGCCTCGACCTCCGCTGACTGCGCGGTCGCGGCCAGCGATGCTCCCGCGAGGCCGGCGGCTCCGGCCATGAAATGGCGGCGATCGATCTTCTGCATCGTCATCCTCGATTCAATTCCCGGCGGGATCGCCGTACATCACTCCACGACCGTCAGTCCCGATATAGACCCGGCCGAAAATGCGCGGATCGCCGCTGATCACCCGGAAGCGCAGGCCCCATTGATGCTCATCGTCATTGATCCGCGCCCAGGCCTTGCCGCCGTCGAGCGAACGATAGACGCCCTTTTTTCCGTCGAGCGTGCCGATCGCGTAGATCGCGGCGATCCTGCTGCCGGGTGCGGGCTTTCCGAGACCGAACAGGTCGATGCTGAGCGCGCCGCTCACCGGCTCGAACGCTCCGCCGCCATTATCGCTGTGATAGAGCGCGCCGCCGATATGGAACCACAGGTCGCCCGCGCGATAGGGGCTGGCGACGAGCCGATATTGCTGCTCGCGCCAATGGATCCTGCCCGGCCCGAGATCGGCCGGCAGCCCCTTGCCCGCAACGGGCGCGAAGCTGCGCGCGCCATCGGTGCTGGCAAGGAGCCGGTTTCCGGGGAAATCGACTGCATAAAGACGCTGCGGATCGACCTTGTCGGCGATCGGCTGCGCGTCGCGGTTCAGCCCCCGCACCTGTTCCCAGCTTGCGCCATGGTCGCGGGTGACGAGCGGCACCGGGGTGCCGACGATGAAAATGCCGCCATCCGCCGAGGTGATGATCGCGGCATCACCCGTCAGGTCGTAGCGCTTTGCCGGCTGGTCGTTGGCGGGGCGGATCGCCGGGGTGCGGACTGGCTGCCAGGTCATGCCGCCGTCGTTCGACCAGGCGAGCGTCGCGTCGCGCGGACGGTTCTCATAGAGGCTGCCGCTGCGGACGAGGATCGCCGGCGCCTGGCCGGCATAGTCGATATTATTGGTGTTCGAGAGGTAGGGATTGACGAAGCTGGGCTGCGGCGACTGGCTCAGGTCTTTGTGGACGAAGCCGGCGAGATCGCCAAAGCCGGAGATCAGGTGGGCGCCACCGGTCGGGCTGGTCAGGGTGATGATCGCGGTCTGCTCGATGCCTTCGGTCCAGGGCGCCCATTTCAGGCCGTTCGCTGCGCCGAATCCCGGCGTCGCATAGAGCGTGGCGCCGGTCGTATAGGCGGCGTGCTCCGCATCGAACGGATCGATCGCGAGACCCGCGATCCAGTGGCCGAAATCGCCTCCCTTACCCTCGTCGCGCAGGAACGGTGTCGCGCTCACGTCGCGCGTGCTGCGGTCGCGCAGATTGCTCCAATGCGCGCCATTGTCGGCCGAGCGCCAGACCGTGTCGCCCGGATTCCACCGATCGATGCTGCTGACCGCGATCATTCCCGGCGCGGAATGGGCAACGCTCACCCCCATGAAGCCGCCGCTGATCCGGTCGGGCGGCGATATGTTCGCCCAGCGCCCGGTCGCGCCATCGCGCCGCCACACCGCGCCATTGGCGATACCATTCGGCCCGATCGCATCGGCATAGGTGGCGAAAAGGGTGCCCTGAGCATCGATCGCCGCCTTGACCGGCAGCAGCGATGCGCCTGCTCCATCATCGGCCTGCCAGCTCGCGCCACCATCCATCGAGCGGAACAGATGGTGGGCGCCAGGATCAGCGACGCCGGCATAGAGCGTGCGGGAGCCTTGCCCGGTCGATCCGCTCGCGGGATCGAACAGGACGAAGCTCACTCCGCCATGCGGCCGCCGCGCCGCGGATGCGCCGAGGTCGGCTGCCGGAAAGCCCGCAACTTTCGCCCAGTGCGCACCGGAATCCTCGCTGCGCCAGAGCCCGTCATGGCGCGAGCCGAAGAACAGGGTGGTGGTGCGGTTGGGGTCGATCGCAAGCCTTTCGCCGAGGCCGCGACCATTCTCGTTGCCGCCCATGCGGAACGGCACCGGCACGGTCATCCAATGCACCCCGCGATCGGCCGAGCGAAGGATAGCGGCAGGCGAACCCGCCCCCATGCCAGCAGCCAGATAGATGATGTTCGGATCGACCGGGTCGGGCGCGATGCTCTCAACGCCCATGTAGCTGCCCTCGGCCATGCCGTCCTGCAGCGGCACCCAGCGTGCGGCGGCGGTATCCCAGCGATAAGCGCCGCCCATATCGGTCCGCAGAAACGCCAACCCCGGCTCGACCGGGCTGAAGACGATGCCCGGCGCAAACCCACCGCCGCCGACTTTGGCGTTCTGCCAGTGATAGGGCGCGGGCGGCAGGTCGTTAGCAGAGGCGCTCCCGCAGGCAAGCACCAGCGCGGAGGCTGCCAAAACGACCCTGCGCATCATGTTGCCTTCACCCCTCAACGCCCGCCCCTGCCATCGGCAAGTCTAAGACACGCCAGCCGCCGCGAGCCCCGGCAGCCGCGCTACCTCGGCATGCCCGGCCGGCACCGGCCGATGCTCGAACTCAGCCAGCGTCGCAGCTTTCATCTCGATCGAATAGCCTGGCGCCATCGGCGGCATATAGGCTGCGTTGCGCACCACACAGGGCTCGACGAAATGCTCATGGAGATGGTCGACATATTCAGCGACCCGGCCCTCGGTCGTGCCCGAAAAGCACAGATAATCGATCATCGAGAGATGCTGGACATATTCGCACAGCCCCACGCCGCCGGCATGCGGACACACCGCGAGGCCGCGCTTCGCCGCCATCAGCAGCACCGCGAGCACCTCGTTCACCCCGCCGAGCCGGCACGCGTCGATCTGGACGACATCGATCGCCTCGCGGCTGATGAACTGTTTGAACAGGATGCGGTTCTGACACATCTCGCCGGTCGCGACCTTGATCGGCGCGATGCCCTCGCGGATGCGGCGATGGCCCTCGATATCGTCGGGGCTGGTCGGCTCCTCGATGAACCACGGGTTGGCGAAGGCGAGTGCGTTGACCCGCTCGATCGCCTCCTCGACTTCCCACACCTGGTTCGCGTCGATCATCAGCTTCGCATCGGGCCCGATCACCTCGCGCGCGATCGTCACGCGGCGGCGATCATCCTCGGCATTGGCGCCGACCTTGAGCTTGATGAAGCCGAAACCTTCGGCGATCGCCTGGGCGCAGAGGCTCCTGAGCTTCTCGTCCGAATAGCCGAGCCAGCCTGCCGAGGTGGTGTAGCAGGGATAGCCCTTTTCCATCAGCGTCGCGATCCGCTCGGCCTTGCCGGCCGACCGTTGATCGAGCAGCGCCAGCGCTTCGTCGGGCGTGATGAAATCGGTCAAGTAGCGGAAATCGATCTGGCGGACGATCTCGGCAGGGCTCATGTCGGCGATCAGTCGCCACAAGGGCTTCCCCGCCTCCTTTGCCAGCAGGTCCCACACCGCATTGACCACCGCTCCGGTGGCGAGATGGATCACGCCCTTTTCAGGGCCGATCCAACGCAACTGGCTGTCGCCCGTGATATGCCGCCAGAAGCGCGCGCCGTCCTCGCGGATCCAGTCGAGGTCAAGCCCGACGACCAGAGGCGCGAGCGCCTCGATCGCGGCGCAGCAGATTTGGTTGCCGCGCCCGATGGTGAAGGTCAGTCCGTGCCCGCTCAAATCCGGGTTGCTGGTGTCAAGGATACAATAGGCAGCCGAATAATCGGGATCGGGATTCATCGCGTCCGAACCGTCGAGGCGCAGCCCGGTCGGGAAGCGAATGTCGAGGACGCGTACGCCTGTAATGACCGTCATCGGCCAATCCGATCACTGGCGCCAGGCGTCGCCATCCGGCGATGCGGGAGATCGACAATGACTCGCAAATTACCCCTCCCGCCGAACTGACGCGGCGTTTTCACCGCTCCCGAATTAACGTTCGCGGGTGTTAGAGGTTTTCATATTTGTAAAAACGCCGTCGCGCAAGCGCGCTGACACTTCCGTCAGTTCCGGAAAAATCGTGCGCCATGGCGGCCGCTTCTCAAACCCGGCTGTCGCCCTCGACAAGTTGTTCGGCAATGCGATCCGCCGCCAGGCGAACAGCGCGCGCGGCCACCGACTTGGTCACCATCGGCTCAAGCTTCTTGAGGAACGGCACGGTCAACGCGGCCGCCGCATATCCGCCGCGCAGGATCGGTGCCGAAATGTCGGTTACGCCCGCGACAAACTGGCTCGGGGTCAGCTCGACATGGCGTTGGCGCACCTCATCCGCATGCGCACGAAACGCGGCGAGCTCGTCGTTGCCGAGCGGGGGCCGCATCATCCCCTCCCAGCGCCTGCGGATATCGTCAGGCTGAAACGCGTAGAGGACGACGCCCGACGCTGACTTCACCAGCGGCCGGCGGTAGCCGACCCGCACCGAGAAACCGAGCTGTTCGCTCGATTCCATCCGCGCCACGACCACCATCTCGCCCAAAGTGTGCAGCGCGAGGTGGCAGGCCTGCCCGAGATCGAGCGAGAGCTGACGCATGATCGGCAGCGAGATCTCGATCAGGTTGCGCGTGCGCGGCTGCTGCATGCCGAGCGAGAACAGCCGGTCGGTCAGCAGATAGCCGTCGCTCGTCTTGTCCTGCTCGATATAGCCGCGAAATTCGAGCACCTGGACCATGCGGAACAACTCGCCATGCGAGCGGCCAAGTTCGTTGACGATCGCGGTCAAGGTCATCGGCTGCGTCGCGGTCGCGAGCAACTCGAGGATGTCGAGCCCTTTTTCGAGCGCGGGCGCCTTGTAGCGGCGGTCCGCATCGTCGGTATCGCTCTCGTCTGCCGCCACGCTCTTCCCCCTTTTTTCGGTTTTCGAGGCCATAGACCGATAGATCATGAGGCGACAGTTGCGATCTTCATAACACGGCCGCGCGCTATCGCTTCGGCACCGCCACCTGGAACCGATGCTCCTCGCCGGCAAACGCGACCCACACCGCCACACTGGGGGTCTTGCCGCGTTTCAACTTCGTCGTCACGACCTGCCCGCCGTCCACCGCGCCCGGCTTCAACACGATTGGCTTGAGCAGAACGGCGTCCAGCGCCGCGGTGGCGGCGCTCGGCTTGCCGTTCCGCGCCAGCACCGCTTGCGGAATGCCCGCCGTTCCTCCGTTGGCGGTGCCGGTAAAGCCGGAGACGTCGGCCTGGCCAGACGTCGTGACCGGCATCTGGGGTCCGGCATAGGCCTGGCTGGTCTCGACACCGACCTGGCCTCCCCCCGCCTGTTCGGCCAGCAGTTCAGCGCGCGGCACAAGCGCGATCACCACGCCCTCGGGCGACGTGACCTTCACGTCCCCAGGGGCGAAGCTCGCAACGGCGCCGCTGCGATTGACCACCACGATGCGCAGCACCAGCCGCCCGTCCGCAAGCTTCGGATCGATCGAAAGGTGCACCTCGCCCTTGGCCTGGCGCGACACCAGGCCCGCCACGGCGTCGCCAGTCGCGTCCTGCGCCATTGCGGCGGGTGCCGAGGCGACGATCGCCGCCGGCAAAAGCGCAAGCTGCCAGATATTCCTCATGTCCTGGTCTCCCCAATCGTCGGCACTGGAGCCCTGCAATACCGTTCGATGAACTGGGCGTGCCCCGGCATTTTCGCCGCAGTCTGCGCGATCACGTTACGCATGCCCGACAGGACAGCCCGCGCCTCGCGCGCGGGGATCGCATCCGCCAGCCGGTCATAGCCCGCCGGCTCGATCCCCTGGCCGAGCAATACCGCAAGCCAGCTTGCCTCGTGGAACAGATCCTTCTCGCGTTCGAGCAGCCGCCCAGAGCCGCGGAACATCGCGATCTTCTCCGCCAAACTTGCCGGGATCTCCATGTCCCGACACGAACGCCAAAAGGGCGAATCGTCGCGTTCGGTCGCGTTGTAATGGAGGACCAGAAAGTCGCGCACGGATTCGGACTCGCGCACGACCTGGCGATTATATTCAGCCGTCACCGCCGGATCGAAGCTGCGATCCGGGAACCAGGACAAGAGCTTGGTGATGCCGGTCTGGATGAGATGAAGGCTGGTCGATTCGAGCGGCTCCATGAACCCCGACGAAAGCCCGATCGACACCACATTGCGAAACCAGGC
>Ga0307508_10001950_pt1 | contig 22583 bp, 14 predicted proteins | sample 9_EM_MG_FD_203089 | JGI IMG/M metagenome (GOLD analysis project Ga0307508, IMG submission 203089) | Populus trichocarpa ectomycorrhiza microbial communities from riparian zone in the Pacific Northwest, United States - 9_EM | ecosystem: Host-associated > Plants > Roots > Unclassified | place...
TGCTCGAGCAGCTTGACATCACGCGCGTGCAACAGATTGCCGCCTGGACCGAGGCCGACGTGCTCGCCTTCGCCGAGAAGCTGAAAATCCGCGCGGATCGCATCGTCAAAGACGACTGGGTTGGCCAAGCTCGGGCGCTTGATCCCGATCCGGTCGACTGACCTGTGCGCTCTACCGGACCTGTCGAGCCAAGTTTTGGCTGGCAGTGCTAGTTTCGAGCCGGCTCAGCTTTCCTTGTCGGTCTTCGCGCGCGCGACGAGGCTTTCGAACTCTTTGATGAATTTCGCGCCGTCGTGCGTCTTGGCGATGGCGCCGATGGCGCCGGTGCGCTCGATGACGGGCAAAAGCGACGCTGCCGCCATGCTCGAGTGCAAGATCACCGCGGTTTGGTTGGTCGAGGTGCTGCGCTTCAAGAGCAGGCCTAGCTCGCCGCCGCTGAGCGCGGGCATCATCACGTCGAGCAGGATGAAATCGGGTTGCTCGCGCGCCACCCACTGAGACGTGCCGATCGCGTCGAGTCGTACGTACACGGCGTAGCCGGCGGCTTCCAGCCGCTCGCGCACGACCTCCAGAATGACGGGATCATCGTCAACCACCAGAATTTTGCCGCGCCGGCGCGGCTGCATCGACAGCGACGGAGCCTGCTCTTGGCCTGCGGAGCTCATTCTGCGGCAAGAGGAACGGCCGCTTCGCAGCCCGACTTAAGCGCCCAGGGCTCGCGGGCGCTGCCCTTTCGGCGCTTACGCGCGCCGGCTGCTGGCCGTTGCCGGGGCCTGCGATAGCCTCCGAGATCCAGCCATGACGGTTCGCCGCTCCCTCGTCCCGCCGCTGTCCTTGAGCGCCGAAATGGCAGAGCGCTCGGAGCGCGGCCGGCGGCGACTGCTCTCCACCTCGCGGCTGCGCCTGGCCTTCACGCTGTTCGTGGTGGCGCTGCTGCTCTCGCTGTCTGGGTTGAACTTCGTGCTGGTGTCGCGCATTTTCGACACACTGAATCCGAAGGTGCAGGCCGACCTGGAATGGAAGGCGCGCCGCGGCGCGGGCGAGCTCGTGCACACGACCGAGCTTGGCATCGTGACGGCCGACGAGCGCGAGATCAAAGGCTCGCTGGTTGGCTACGATCGCGATCCGGACATCTCCGCGATCGTGGTCACGGACATGGATGGCAAGGTGCTGGCGACGCACGGCTCGCCGCCGGAGCCCACGGCGCGGCTGTTCGCAGGCCCGGCGCGGGCGCTGCGCAAGAGTCCTGGCTACTACGTGTCTTGGGCCGAGGCGGCCATCGAGGGCGGGCCCGTGGGGCGCGTTGCGGTCGTGGTGTCGACGGCGCGGCTCAAGGCCGGCGACGAGCTGAAGGGCAGCATCTTGTTCAGCGCCGGCGCGGGCGGCGTGGTGGCGTTTTTGCTGGCGATCCTGTTCGTCGGTTTTTACATCGGGCCGATCATCGTCGTGACCGAAAACGCTTTCGCCAAGCTCGAGAAGACCACGGCCAAGGCGCTGGAAGCGGCGCGGCTCAAGAGCGAGTTTCTGGCCAACATGAGCCACGAAATTCGCACGCCAATGAACGGCGTGCTCGGCATGATCGAGCTGCTCTCGCGCTCGCCCTTGGACGAAAAGCAGAGCCGCCACCTGGCCACGCTGCAGACGTCGGCCGGAGGCCTGATGTCGGTGCTCAACGATATCTTGGATTTTTCCAAGATCGAGGCCGGCAAGCTGGAGCTGCGTGAGGAAAATTGTCGCGTGCGCGCGCTGGTCGACGAAGTGACCGAGTTGTTCGCGCCGCGCGCCGAGCTGCGCGGCGTGCGCATGCTGGCCGAGGTGGATTTCGACGTGCCGTCGCAGGTCGAAGCCGATACGGAGCGGGTGCGGCAGGTGCTGTCGAATCTGGTCGGCAACGCCGTGAAGTTCACCGAGAGCGGCAGCATCAGGCTGCGCGCGTCGGTCGAAGAGTCGAAGGGTCAGCTGTTTCAGCTGCGCTTCGAGGTGACCGACACCGGCATCGGCATCGATCCGGCGCTGCAAGGCAAGCTGTTCGAAGCTTTCTCGCAGGTGGACGGCTCGCTTACGCGCAAGCACGGCGGTACGGGCTTGGGTTTGGCTATCTGTAAGCAGCTGGTGGCGCTGATGAAGGGCCGCATGGGCGTCAGCAGCGCTGCGGGCCGCGGCTCCACGTTTTGGTTCGTGCTGCCGATGCGCCGCCTGGAATCGACGGCCAGCTTGGAGCTGCCGGAAGCCGCGCGTCCGTTTGCGCCACCGTCGTCGTCCAACGCCGGAGTCGCGCGCAAGATCTTGGTGGCGGAGGACAATCCCATCAACCAAGCGGTGATCCGCGAGCTACTGTCGGAGCTGGGCTACGCGGCCCACATCGTCGAAAACGGCCTGCTGGCGCTGACGGCGCTCGAGCAGGAAGCGTTCCCGGTGGTGCTCATGGACTGTCAGATGCCGGAGCTCGACGGCTACGGCGCCGCGCGCGAAATTCGGCGCCGCGAGCTGCAGGGGCGGCACATACCCCTGATCGCCGTGACCGCGCACGCCTTCGAAGGCGAACGCGAAAAAGCGCTGTCGGCGGGTATGGACGATTACGTGACCAAGCCGATCAGCGCCAGCGTGCTCCGCGAGGTGATTCAACGCTGGTGGCCCAAGTGGGTCAGCTTGGAGCCGGAGTCGGGCGAGCGGTTGGCAAACGTTCTGGCGCCGGTCGCGCGTGAAACGTCGCCTGTTCTCGACGCCAGCGTGCGGCGCAGCGACGCGGTGGCCAAGGTGTTCTTGAAGCACGTCCCGGACCAAGTTGCTTCGATCGGCAAGGCGCTCGAGTCGGGTGACCAGGCGACGCTGAAGAACGCAGCGCACAAGCTCAAGGGCAGCTGTCTGGCGGTCGGGATCCCGCGCATGGCCGAGCTGTGCGCACGCCTCGAAGATGGCAGCGCTGCCCCGGAGGCAGACTTTGCCCAGCTCCGGACCGTATACGGCCAGGCCGAACGCGAGCTGTCGGCGCAGCTCGCGAGCAAGTCGACCAGCGTCGTCAGTTAAGCTGGGCGGCTACGGCGAATCCCTGAATTGAGAGCCCCGTGTCCACGGCTTCTGGCTGATTCGCCTAAGGCGGCAATTGCGTGGAGGGCGGATCGGGAGGACGTTCAGGCAAGCAAAGCACGACGAGGAACGCGAAGCTCTAGGCATGGTTACCGAGGGCTCCGTAGAAGTCGACCAGCGTCGTCAGTTGAGCTGGGCGGCGAGCACTACCCAAGTGGCGAAGTGCGCTCGACGAGTTGAAGCGGCATCAAGGATGCGGGCGTTGGCTTCGGCACCGTTCTGGTCGACGCCGGCTATGGCGCCTGCACGGACTTTCGCCAAGAGCTGAACCGAGCGCCCCCCAATCGAAAAAGCGACGCCGCCAGCTCACGGAGCTGGCATTTCAGTTCGTGCGCTGGGCGCTCGGCCAAAATAAGCCGGCGGTGCGCGAGCGTGTCGCTGCGGCGAGCGTTGCCTTGAAAGCCGTTGCTTCAGCCGCCGCGCATCAGGTCACGCTCCCGTGCCTCGAAGCGCTCTTGGCCTGAGTCAGCGGCAGTGGATCGGCGCTGGGGTGCCTGCCCGACCGCGGCCCCGAGGACTGGGAAAGCGCATCCGCAGGGCGCGGAAAGCTGCCGCGCACTAAAATGCGATGCGCACGCCGGCGTGAGCGTCGAGCGAGACTTCGGGGCGGTCGCGGGTGATCCAGACCATGGGCTCGAGCGGGATGAGCTCGAAAGACACGCTGTCCGTCGCCGAGATGTCGAAGCCGCCGCCGATGCGCAAAGTGGGCCCGTTCTTGGGCAAGAAGCCGAGAGCGAAGCGCACAGGCATGCCGACGGTTTCGCCCTTGAGCGGCACGCGGTACTCGGTCGAGACCTCGGGCAGCACGTTGCTCACCCGCCGGTCCTTGCCCTTGAGGTTGGCGTAGGCGAACGCTGCGCCGAAGGCGAAGCGCGGCGTGAAGCGATAGTCGAGCCGGGCGCCGACCAGCTGATTGAAGAACTTGGCGTGAGTGACGCCGAACGCCGACGTCGACGTGAACGAGAATCGCAACGGCTTGGCGACGGCATTGTCCGTGGCCGGAGCGGGCGGCGGCGCCGTGCTGGCAGCAGGCTGGGCGGCTGCCGGAGCGGCGACGAAGACGCACGAGAGTGGCAATAGCAGTCGCTTCATGGGCTGGGTCTGGGGGCGAGGCGTTCGGCAGCGTCGAGCAGCGCTTTGGCGTAACTCGGGTTGTGCACGTCCGCGGCGGGATCCTCGAGCACCAGCAAGACGTCGCGCAGCGCGCGCGTCTCGGGCGGCGTGGGCAAGAGTAGCTGATAGCTCGCGTGCCAGGGTGTTTCGGCGTTGCCACGGCTGCGCTCTGGATCGAGGCGCGCGAGCAGCGCCCGGGCGCGCGCAGCGAGCGAGGGATCGCGGCTTTTGGGCGCTGCATGACAGCGCACGCAGACATCGTCCGTGGCGCGAAAGCCGTGGCTTTTGCCGAGCAAAAGCTGGCTTGGCCCCGAATCGTGGCAGCTCAAGCAGCCTTGGGCAGCTCGAGCGTGCGGCGCTCCGAGCGCGAGTCGGGCGCCGGTTCGCGGCTCCAGGCCGCCTTGACCGGCCACCATGGCCGCGGCGCTGGCTTCCGGTCGCAAGATGTCGCTGGTGGGCGAATGACAGCCGATGCAGACGCGGCTCACGCCGAAAAACGACGCCGGCGGAGTCGGCAGCGTGGGCGGCAACGCCAAGGCGCGCAGCAAGCCGTCGTGGCTCGCTACGTCGCGCGCCGCCTCGCTCGTGACGGCGCGCGCGCCGGGGCCGTGCGGGTGCACGTCGTGACAGGTCGGGCAGGTGATGCCCGACGGCGCGGCCTCTGCGGGCGGCGCGGGGCGGCCGAGCGCGCCCCAAGCGGTGTGGCAACGCGCGCAAGCCGCATTGGACCGCACCGCAGCTGAAGCATCGGCGTGGCCCATGCGCGAAGCTTCGAGCGCCTCGACGTGGCCGTAGCGCGGCGGCGCGTCGTGACAGACTGCGCACACGTCGTTACGCAGCGTGGCAAAGCGCGCGTCGGGGTCGGGGATCTTGGTGGGGCCGTGACACGCCATGCAGCCCACTCCGCCCAGCCGCTTGAGCGCTCGCGGCAAGTCATCGTGCTCGGGCGGCAGCGCCGGCAGCTCCAGCTCGGCCGCGACGTGCGTGAAGCCGCCATCTGCCGTGCCCGGCTCGCCAGTCGCGTGGCAGGCGCTGGCGCAGGCGGCGTCGTCGAGCGCGTGACAGCCGCCGAGATCCGACGCCAAGACCTGCGTCATCGGGCTGTTTTTCAGGCTTTCGGCGATTTCGGCGTGGCAGCCCGAGCGCCCGCAATCGAGCGGCATTTGGTCGTAGCGCCCGCTGTGAATCGTCAGCTGCTTGCCGTGCGCGTCCTCGACTCGATATTGGCCCGGCAGATCGGGCAGCAGCTCGAACAGCTCGCCGACACGCCGCAGCCTGGCCTTCGAGTCAGGCGGCTGCTCGAGCAGGGTCCAGGCACTGCCGCCGACCAGCACCGGGTGCCCGAGGCCGATGTCACGTAGGCCGCTGCTGCGCGCCACCGCCGAAATGCCGAGCGCGCGCTCGAAGCCTGCGGCCCCGGGCAGCTGCACCCGGAACGTGATTTCGCTGCGCAGCTGCCGCTGGTCGCGCGCTGAAACTGGAACGACGCCGTAGCTTACTCCTTTGTCGGGCGGCAGCGGGCGCGTGCGAGCGCTGAGCGTGCGGCCGTCCGGGGCGAGCTCGACGTCGTCGAGCGGCGCGCCCCCGGCGACCACGAACGAGGTTCGTAGTTGCTCGGCCTCGCGACAGTTGGCGGTCGCGCGGAGCTCGAACGTTTGCTGCAGGCCGACGACGCGCTCGCTCGGGCCGACGTCGAACAGCGCTTTCAACGCCCGCGTGCTCACGCCGAGCTTGGGCAACTCGCGTGTGTCGACCACGAGCGGACAGGCGCCGGGCAGCAGCAGCCGGACTTTGCCCGCGCCGCGCTTCAGCTCGAGCCCCACGACGCCCGCGCCCACCTGGCGCTCGGTCTCCGCGATTTGTGGAGAAACCTCAAGATTTTTCGCGGCTCGGCCGAGCTCGGGTGGCAGCTCGACGCGCAGCGTGACTTGCTCGGTCGGCACGTAGCAACCGGCCGACAGTGCCAACAAACCCAAGCTTGCGAGCCTCACGGCGAAGCCTCCAGGCACAGGCCGTTGGCGCAGCGCCCCGTCTGGCAGTCGCCGGGGGCCGCGCAGCGACAGGCTCCGCGATCGCAGGTTCCGGAAGGGCAATCTCGATCGAGCCAGCACGCCGGTAGCGCCCGCTCGGCCAAGTCGCCGCCTGCCTTCGCGTCCACCTTCGCGTCAGTGCTGCGGCAGACGCGAGCGACGCCCTGCTCTTGCTCGAAACGACATTGATAGCTCAGGCTTGGATCGCCTGGATAGTCGGGCTGCCGCTCGATGCATACGCGCTCGCCCGCGCCGGTGCCCCAGCGTGGCCCGCAACGAAAGTGCCTATCCGGCGGCCCGCCCACGACACCGGCAGCGGGCTCGCCGCCCGCGCACCAAACCACGTGCTTGGATTCTGCGCAGCGCCACTCGCCGGTGTCCGGTAAACGCGGCTGCTGTTGTCGACACGTGCCGCCCTGACACGCAAAGCGACTGGCGGCTCGCGGCGCGACGGCTAACGCAAGCGCGCTCGGCAGGCTCACGGCTCTCGTCGCGAGCGGCCGGTGCGGGCGAGCTTGCGGCTGCCGACATCCGGCTGCCGCAGCCAGCAAGAGCAGCTCACACAGCGCGAAGCGGCTGCCGCCCAAGGCGTCCTCGTCGCAAAAACACCAGGCCAAGCAGCCACAGCGAGAACACCGAGCCGCTCGGCGTAGGCCCCGCGCCCAGCGCCGCGCTGCCCACGGCGCAGCCTGCGAAGAAGGGCGGCTTTTTGGTCTTGATGCACACTTCGCGCTCGCCTCCGCCCGACACGTTGCCCACCAAGTCTTGGACCACCGCGGCGAAGCAGGTGTCGCCGGCTTGGGTGGTGGGGCGCCGCACCTCGATGCTGCTGTCGGCCGGGAGCGCGCGCACTCCCAGCTCGCTGGGCCCCGTTTGCTCCGGCGCGCTCGGATCGCGCGTCTGGAAGATCGTCAGCGACAGCAGGTCGGTCGCCAGATCGTCGGCAGCGGCCCCGACTTGCAGCTTGAACACGAAGCGGTCTTCGAGTTTGTCGAGGCAGGGATCACGCTCGCGCGACAGGTCCCAGTCGATGCCGGTGAGGCCCGAAAAACTGGGCGGCGCCTCGTCTGCCGCGCTACCGACCAAGACGCTCGTCATGCTGCCGCGACCCACGCCGCCGCTGCCGCTCACGCCGCGCAAGGCCGGCCACACGATTTGCAAATGCCCGCTCACCAGCTCTTGGCTCGGCGTGGCGCGCAACGTCGAATCTGCGGCGTCGAACGTGGCCGTGACCGCTACGGCGTTGCCGTCGGCGTCGGTCACGTCGACAGGCTCGTCGTTGTAGAGGGCGGGCGCCGCGTAGTGCGCGGACAGCACGGCGTTCGTGGGTACGTTTTCTGCTTGATTGGGCGGAAACGTCAGGTCGACGTCGGGACGACCGCACGGCGCCGCCGCGACCCCGCCCGCCAATGCAACCCCGTAACAAATCGTGGCGAGCGCAGCGACGCGCGACAGCCCGTTCTTCATTGGCAGACGATGTCTCCGCACGCTCCGAGCACTTCGGCGCGGTCGCCGTCGCCGTCCAAATCGTGCTCGTCGAGGCAACAATAGCCGTTATCGATGCAGCACTGCTCGAGCTCTTTCGAGTTTTTGTGCTGCTTGGCGACGCCGTCGCACTCGGGCGGCGGTGCGGCTTCCTTACAATTGCCGAAGCCTTGCCCATCTGCCGCGCATTCTTGCTCGCCCCAATACGAGCAGAACGAATTTTCGCAGACGCGCACGCTGCCCGGCACGCACACGTCGCAGCGCCGCGGACATTCGCTCATGCGCCCTGCGACGCAGAAGCGAAAGCCACCGCCCGGACAGGCCTGAGCGGGTAAGTCGTCGACGGCGCCGTTGCAGTCATCGTCGCGGCCGTTGCAAGTTTCGGGGCTGGGCTGGCACGGGGCTGGGCCGCTCACCTTGGTTGACGGCGAGCCTGGCGTCACGGGCGTTGATGGTACGGGCGCGACGCCGCCCATGCTGCTGGCGCCGGAGGCGTCTGCGCTGCCGGGCTCGCCGTCGCCGAGCTCGCCGGGGTACAGACCAGTGCGGGCGCACGCGACTGCGCTCACGCACGCGACTGCGCTGAGTAGGAACATCGCAGCGGCGCTGCGGCACCTTTTTGCCTGGCACGCGAATGGCAAGGCCACGACCCTCATCACGTATAACATCGCTTGGTGGCGGTCGCTCCGCTTGGCAGCATGAAGGCTCACGTCTCGGTCTCTGCAGTATCCGTGCTCTGCCTCGTGGGCGCCCTTTTTGGCCGGCTTGCGGCCGCGCAAATTCCCGCGGCGCCAGCCGAAGTTCCGTCGGTCGCAGCGCCCGCGGCTCCTCCCGTCGCTGCGCAGCCCGCTCCGCCGCCTCCAACGCCCGTTGACACGCCCCCGTCAACCGCAGTTCACAGTGCCGCGCCCGCCCCGGCAGCCGCGCCGGCAGCCGCGCCCGCCCCCGGACCGGCCGTTGCGCTGTCTTCGACTCCCGCCGAGCCTGCGCCTGCGCCTGCCGCCGACGGCGAACGCGCCCTCAGCGCACCGCGCCAGCGGGACGCGCACAACGACCGCTTGCTGTTCGCGCCCACCGCCGAGACCAATCCGCGCGGCTCGTTCTACGCGACCAGCTACGAAATCGTCTTGCTCCAGATCGGCTACGCGCTGACCGACAGCACTCAGCTCTCGCTCACGCTCACGCCGCCGCTCGGAGACGAACACGTGATCCCGGGCGACATCAGCATCAAGACCGTGCTGCTGCGCGAGCCACACGTCAGCCTGGCGGGCATCGTGTCGGCGTCGGGCATCGTCGGCTTCGAGGAATTCAGCGGGTTTCTCGGGCGCGTCGGCGCCGTCGCCAGCTTTTGTCCAGATGCCAGCCAGTGCCGGCTCGCCTTCAGTATGAGCAGCGACATCGCTTTGGCCGGGCCCGCGTCGCTGCTCTTCAGCGGCGGCGGCGTGAGCTACCGCGCCGGCCGCATCGTTTCGCTGATCGCCGAGCTCGACACGCTGATCCCGCTGGCCGAGGCGGTTGGCGAAGCGAACGGTCTGCTCGGCGGCGCCGGAGTGCGCTTATCGGGCCCGGCCTGGGGCGTCGATTTGGCGTTGATGAAAGCCGGCAAGGCCGGCTCGACGCCGAGCGGCTTCTTTCCGTTCATCGCGGCCACCTACCGCTACGTTCCCTAGGTCTTTTGGGGGACCACCTGTGGCCTAAGGATTCGTCACATCTGGGACCACGCCCCGCGATCTTGGGGTTGGCGAGGTTTTCGCGAGCACCGAAGCGGAGCGTACTTGAGTACGTGAGCATCGGAGCGCAGCGAAAACCTCGCCAAAACCCAAGCTTGCGAGGCGGCCGGCTGAAATGTGATGGATGATGAGCCTGTGGCTGCCGAGTTGCAGCTCGAATCGCAGAAACTGTCGTAGCGGCTCTCGGCCAAATCGTGCGGCCCGAGCAGCGAGGCGCCATCTCGCGAGCCATTGCTCGATGCTGTCGAACATCGGCTTTGAGAATTGAAGAACAGGTTGTCCGGCGACTGCATCGAAGTGCCGCGCCTCGGTCCGCATTTGCCTGAGCGTTTTGAGGCCAGATCGCGTGATCGCATAGAATCATTTGATTCTATGCGATCACGCGATTTCGCCGGCTTGAAGACGTCGGGAGCGGTGAGTCAAACTTTTGGGGTTTCGCTGGCTCGAAGACGTCGGGAGCGGCGGGTCCGACTCTTGGGGTTTCGCTGGCTCGAAGGCGTCGGGAGCGGCGGGTCCGACTCTTGGGGAGTGGCCCCGGAGCCCAGGATGAGATGAATCGCCAGGCGCGGCCCAAACTCCCAGAAAATTTCGCGGCGGCGCTCGGGTGCCGTTGCGCGCGGGCGGCGGGTCCTGCAGCGCAGCGCGGGGCGGCACGCCGAGGTTGCAGGGGCGAAGCGGCGCCGGGCGGCGTTCGTGCCGATCTGAGAACGGCTTCGGAGGCCAAGGCCCCCGAATTGGCTTATGGCGGGTCGGGCTCGGCGAAGGCGGGATTGCTCAGGAAGTCGTCGTCGGTCAGAGACTCGAGGAACGCGCGCAGATCGGCCTTGTCGGCGGTCGTGAGATCGAGCGGCATGATGGTCGGGTCGGTATTCGGGTGGCCGCGTCCGCCGGCGACGTAGGCGTCGATCACGTCGTCCAGAGTCGCGAGCGAGCCGTCGTGCATGTAAGGAGCGCTGACCGCGACGTTGCGCAGTGTGGGGATCTTGAATTTGCCGAAATCCGAGTCCTTCAGCGTGATCTCGCGACGGCCTTCGTCAGGATCATTCGGGTCGCTGCCGTCGTTGCGGAATCCGTTGTTCGTGAAGTTGAAACCGGCGTGGCAGTGGAAGCACTCGGCGCGCTCCCCGTTGAAGAGCTGCTCGCCGCGCGCAGCCGCTTCGCCGAGCGCGCTGCTGTCGCCTCGTAGGTAGCGGTCGTAGGCGCTGTTGCCGCTGACCAGGCTGCGCTCGAACGAGGCGAGCGCCCGCGTGATGGTCGACTCGTTGGGCTCGTCGCCATAGGCTTGCTTGAATTCTTGGAGCAGGGCGGCGTCCTTGCTCAGGCGCCGGGCGACCTCTGCCAGGGTCATGTCCATCTCGAGCGGATTCTTGATGGGGCCGACGGCTTGGACCTCGAGCGAGCTTACCCCGCCATGCCAAAAGAAGCTCTTGCCCCAGGCCGGGTTCACGAGCGCCGGTGCATTGCGGCTGCCCATTTGACCATCGACGCCGGTACTGACGCGCTTCGGATCCGAAAAGGCGTGCGCTTGCACGTGGCAGCTACTGCACGAAATCTCTTCGGTGCGCGACAGCCGCTCGTCGTAGAACAGGCGTCGACCGAGCGCGATGCGGTCCGGGGTGGGCAGGTTGTCGTCAGGCGCCGTCAACGCCGGAAAGCCTGGTGGCACCGTGATCGCGGCTTCGGGCAGCCCACTTTCGACCGGCACCGCCGGCGCCGCGCAGCTGACTGCCTGGCTCATGAGCAACCCAGCGAGGGCGACAAGCACGCCGGCCGGCGAGTCTCGGATGACGCTTGGCAGCGTCATCGTAACGTGAAGACCGGCTGCGTCTCCAGATTGTCCACGACCCATCCGTCGGGGACACTATGGGACCCGCTAGGCACCGCGGCGCTGCTGGAACCGCTCGCGCTCCCGGCCAGCATCAGGTCCAGGTCGATCGAGAGGGTTGGGCCGGTGCCGCTCGCGCCCACCGAGATGGCGCCGGGTAGAGTGACGTGGGTGTAGGCCTGGTCGTAGCCAACATGATGAAAGAAGTTGGTAAAATCCGTAGCCGGCGGCATGCGCTCCGCGCCCTCGACGCGAATGAACAGAAACTGCGAGCCCCAGGTCCAGAACATCTGCGAATCGGGGTTGAGCGGGTAGACCGCGTCGGTCGAGGACACGGCATTGCAGCCTGCTGGGATGCCGACTCCTAGCTTGAAGGAGGTGTAGTTACCTTGCGGAACAGCAAGGCGGAGGTTCTGGGTCGTCGGGTCGTCAGCGTCGACGAGCTGAATGCCGTAGGGCAGCGGCTTGCCGTCGCCGGCGACGATTTGTCCTTTGAATTCCTGTCCGTTGGCATCGAAAAAGGCAGGTTCCGCGAGGAACAGCTCGAGCGCCGAGAACTTGTATTCGAGCCCGGTCCGACCGGCAGCAGGCGTCCCGATCGTCATCGGGCTCTGATTGACCGCGAACTGAATCGGCAGGTCGACCCGGCCTGTCGTGGCCAGGGGCGTGGGCGCCTTTCCGGGGCAGGCCTGCGGCGAGCCACCGCTCCCAGCGGCGGGAGCCCCAGCCACTTCGGCCGCATTTCCGCCATTTGTGCCTGCTCCGCCCCCGCTTCCGCCCGCCGCCGACGGCGAGGCAGGGCCGTTGCCGTTCGTGCCGCCGCAGCCAGCACACAGCACGCCGCCGACGACAAGAACCCGCAGTCGCCATCGAAACGCGCTCCCATTCGTGTCCATTCGTCACGGTGAGTGGCGCAAGCCGAGGTGAACCTTGCAGGGTTACGGTTACCGAGGGCGCGCCGCCCGCTTACATGTAGTCCCGACGCGGCTGGCGCGGCCGACGGCAAGCTCGCCTTAGCCGCCAATCCTGCCGCCTGCCGGCGAGCGAAAGCCGCTCGCATTTAGATTGAAAAGTCGCTCGCATTTAGATTGAGAAGATGAGCGCGGGTGGGTTACTCATGTCACCTTGTCGTGTCTCCGCCCTGAGCGACGAGCGCCTTTGGCGCCGGTCGCGATGTGTTCGTTCGCTTTAGTCCGAGAGGTCGCTCGATGAGCTGGTCTTCCCCTGTACGTGTGCTTGGCGTGTGCGGCGTGTGGCTAGCAGTGCTGACCGGTTGCGGCGGCACTCCCGAGGTTGCTGGTAGTGCCGGTAAGACCTCCAGCGGCGGCACGGACAACGGCGGCAGCGGCGGCTCTAGTACCGGCGGCGGCATCATCATCACAGGCGGCGGCGAGAACAACGCGGGCGGTGGCGACACGACGCCGACCATGTTCGTCTGCGGCAACGGCAAGCTCGAGCCGGGCGAATTTTGCGACGACGGCAACACCAAGGACAACGACGGCTGCTCGGGAGACTGCAAAGACGTCAATCTCGACTACGACTGTTCGGTCGTCGGTCAAGATTGCGTGAAGGTCGTCATCTGCGGCGACGGCGTGCTGCAAGGCACTGAAGTCTGCGACGACGGCAACACCACCTCGAACGACGGCTGTTCGGACGACTGCACCACCGTCGAAGACGGCTGGGTCTGCGTGCGACCGGGCAAGCCCTGCGTAGCCGTGCCCGTCTGCGGCAACGGCGTCCGTGAACGCGGTGAAGCTTGCGACGACGGTCAGTCGCCGCCCGCCGCTGGCGACGGCTGCGACGACAAGTGCCAGCTGGAGGCTGGCTTTTTCTGTCCCACGGCTGGCAAGGCCTGCGTGGCGGAGGTTTGCGGCGACGGCGTGCGCACGCCGACCGAAGAGTGCGACGACGCTCAGATGCCGCCTGCCGACGGCGACGGCTGCTCTCACACCTGCACCATCGAGTCGGGCTTCCGCTGCAACGCCAGCGGTTGCGAGCCGATCTGCGGCGACGGCGTGGTGGTGACCGGCGAAGGCTGCGACGACGGCAATCGCGACGGCGGCGACGGCTGCTCCGGCGGCTGCGTCAAAGAGCCGTTTTACAATTGCACGGGGCAACCCAGCGTCTGCACGTCGAGCATCGCGTGTGGCAACGGCGTCGTGGAGCCGGGCGAGGTTTGCGACCCCCCGGGCACGAAAGGCTGCAAGGCGGGCTGCAAGAGCTTCGACCTGCAAACGGTGCCGCCCGTTTGCAACAACGGCACGATCGAAGAGGGTGAAGGCTGCGAACCTGCCAACCCGGGCCATGGTTGCTCGGCGACTTGTCAGGTCGAAACCGGTTGGACCTGCCCGCAACCGCACTTCTGTTTCGAAAACCCGTTCTGCGGCGATAGCGTCGTAACGCCCACGCTGGGCGAAGCCTGCGATCCGCCGAACGTCGGCATGGGTTGCTCCGCTACTTGCAAGGTCGAGGCGGGTTGGACCTGCGTGGGTCTCGGCCCGTCGACGTGCGTCAAGCCGGTCTGCGGCAACGGCATCGTCGATCCCGGCGAGCAGTGTGACGACAACAACACTAACAGTCTCGACGGCTGCAGCTCGACGTGCACGGTCGAGGCCGGTTGGGCCTGCCCGAACCCAGGCGCCACCTGCGTCGCCAAGTGTGGCGACGGCAAGCTGCTCGGCCTCGAGAAGTGTGACGACGGCAACAAGATCAGCGGCGATGGCTGCAACGCTGGCTGCAAGATCGAGGTGGGCTTCAAGTGCCCCACGCCTGGGGCCAAATGTGTGGCTTCCGTGTGCGGCGACCAGTTCGTCGACGTAGGCGAGGGCTGTGACGACGGCGGCAAGTGCTCCGGCGGCACCAAAGATGGCACGGCTTGCACGGCCGACGCCACCTGCACCGGCGGCGGCAAGTGCTTACCGGTGGCCGGCGACGGTTGTGGGCCCACCTGTCAGCACGAGCCGACGGTCACTGTGGGTACGGACCCGGTCGTCAACGTCATCTGCGGCGATGGCATCGTCACCAGTGGCGAGGTGTGCGACGATGGCAACACGAACGATGGTGACGGTTGCCAAGCTGACTGCAAGTCGGTAACGCCAGGCTTTACGTGCAGCAGCAAGCTGACGCGGCCAGCCAGCCTGCAGATGCAGGTGACCCACCGCGACTTCAAGGCCAATGGGTCCGCCGGTGGGCACCCCCATTTTGAGAACGTCAACGAGGACAACAAGGGGATCGCCGGCGCCGTGTGCACGACTGGCAACACCGGCACCTGCGGCCGGCTCGACGCGCAAGGCAAGCCGCAAACCGCGGGCGGATTCTCATCCATCCCCGGCGGCGGCGGGGCTTCCACGGACGTCGCACGCTACGCCACCTGGTACCGCGACACGAATACGCTGGGCTTCACCGAGGCGACGCTCACGGACGCGCTCACGTTGAACCAAATCGGCGGCGCCAATTCTGACACGTACCAGTTCTCTAGCTCTGCCTATTTTCCGATCGACGGGCGCGGGGACGGTAACACCTGCGGCACCGAGATCACCGCTGGCGCCAACGGCTGCTGCGCCGCCGGCCAAGTCTGTGTCGGCCACAACTACAGCTTCACCACGGAGCTGCGTTACTTCTTCCAGTTCCAGGGTGGCGAGACGCTCACGTTCCAAGGTGACGACGACGTCTGGGTGTTCATCAACGGTCGTCTGGCGGTGGACGTCGGCGGTGTGCACTGCGCCGAGGTCGGGCGAGTCACGCTGGGCGACCAAGCCTCGGCCTGCACGCTCAATGGCACGGACTACACCGCCAACTACGACAACAAGACGCCGCCGAATTTCATCCCGGCGGCCTGCCCCACCACCGGCACTCTCCCCACTTGCAACCCGACCATCGCCACGACGGACGCTCGGTTTGGTCTCACCAAGGGCAAGGTCTACGAGATCGTGCTGTTCCACGCCGAGCGCCACACTGACGCCTCCAACTTCACGCTGACCTTGGCCGGCTTCCTCGCGCCGCGTTCGTCTTGCGACACCATCTGCGGCGACGGCAGGGTGCTCGGCGACGAGTTCTGCGACGACGGCGACGGGAGCGTCAACGATATTGCACCGGCGGACGGCACGCTCAACTCCGACACGGCTTCGGGCGCCTGCAACACGACGTGCACGGCGCGCTCTTACTGCGGCGACGGCGTTCAGCAAACCGTCCCCGGCCCGTTGCCGGCAGAGACCTGCGACGACGGCACCAACATCACCCTCTACAAGAACCCGCCGACCGGTGGCGCCTGCGCGCCCGGCTGCAAAGCGCCGGCGAACTGCGGCGACGGCACGCTGCAAGCCGGCCAAGGCGAGCTCTGCGACTTGGGCACGGCCTCTAATACCGGCGCCTACGGCGGCTGCACCAACATGTGCAAGCTCGGCGGCTACTGCGGAGATGGCATTCCCAACGGTAACGAGGTCTGCGATCTCGGCGCCAACAACGGCAAAACCTACGGACCTACGTCGTGCGGCTACGACTGCAAGGAAGGCCCTCATTGCGGCGACGGCATTCCGAACGACGTAAGCGAAGAGTGCGACAAGGGCGCTTTGAACGGCCAAGCCGGCTCGGGCTGCGACGCCAACTGCAAAGACATCCCCGGCTGCGGTGACGGCAAGCTGCAAACCAACCTGGGCGAGCAGTGTGACTACGGGCAGTTCGCTTCGAACGCCTACGGCGGTTGCACCAACCTATGCAAAGTCGGCCCGCACTGCGGCGACGCCAACACCGACAAGCCGTACGAAGAATGCGACGACGGTGCCAACAACAACGACACCACGTACGACGGCTGCACCAAGAAGTGCGCGCTCGGTCCACACTGCGGCGACGCCGTGCTGCAGTCGACCCAGGGCGAGTTCTGCGACAACGGCTTCAACGACGACGACTACCAGTACACCCCGAGCTCGTGCGGTCCGGATTGCATGCCGCCGCCGGGCTGCGGTGACGGCGTGGTTCAGGCCAACCACGAGCTGTGCGACGCCGGCAAAGACAACAGCGACACGGCTTACCTAGGCTGCACGACTGCGTGCGTCTTCGGCCCCTACTGCGGCGACGGTCACGTCGACCCGCAGGGCAACGAGGCGTGCGACAAGGGCCCCGGCAACGTGAGCTACGCCGCCAAGAAGGGCGGCTGCAGCTACGACTGCCAGCCCGCTCCGTATTGCGGCGACGGCGAGCGCAACGGCCCCGAGCAGTGCGATCTCGGCGTCGACAAAAACACCGGCGACTACGGCACCTGCAATCCCGACTGCACCTTCGGCCCGCGCTGCGGCGACGGCCACGTTGATGCGGGCGAGCAGTGCGACGACGGCGCCGCCGGCAGTCTGAAGTGCACGGTCACCTGCAAGAAGCGCGACATTCCAGCGTAGTGCAGCGCACGTGAGGTAGAGACAATTCGGTGCCGGCGGCGCCTTAGCGCCGATTTGCCTCGGCCGCGGGCCGGTGCGAGAGTGGCGTCCGGATGCGGATCGCGCTGCTCTACCCGCCGCCCTGGAAGATCCCGGCTCCGGCTGAGGCGCGGCTCGCGCCCAGCGCCGGCGGCCCGCCCTCCGACTACCAAGAGGGCGACCTCGACGCCGATTTTTTCCAGACGCCGTACGGCCTGCTGAGCCTCGGCGCACAAGCCCTGCGGGCCGGGCATCAGGTCAAAGTCTTCAATCTCTCGGGCTTTGCCTGGAGCCGCGTCGAAGAGGTGCTGGCGGGGCTAGACGCTGATGTGTTCGCGCTCTCGTGCTGGACGGCGAATCGGCGCGGCGTTGGGCTGACCGTGAAGGAGATCCGGCGGCGCCACCCGCGTGCACACATCGTCGTGGGTGGACCGCACGCCACGCCACTGCCGCGCGAGGTGATGCGTCATTACCCCGAGATTGACACGCTGTGCGCCGGCGAGAGCGAAGCGAGCTTCATGGAAATCGTCGAGCGTCTGGCGCAGGGCGTGTCGACCAAAGGTGTGGCCGGGACCTGGTATCGCGAAGGCTCGGACGTGGTGCAGGCATCGTCACGCGACTCGATTCAGAACCTCGATACGCTGGCGTCGCCGCACGCCTACTTCGACACACACATCTTCATGACTTCGCGCGGCTGCCCTTGGGCCTGCACCTTTTGCGGCGCCGAGAGCAGCTGGGGTCGCGGCTTTCGCGGTCAGTCGGTGCCGTACGTGCTCGATGCGCTCGAGCAAGCCACCGCTCGCGCGCGCGTGAAGATGCTGCAGATCAAAGACGATACCTTCACCACCAACGAGAAGCGCGTCCTACAGCTGTGCCGCGGCATCCGCGACCGCAAGTTGAAATTTTTGTGGAGCTGCGACACGCGCGTCGATGTGCTGAACGAGGAGCTGCTCTACGAAATGCGCTTGGCCGGCTGTCAGCGACTCAGTCTCGGCGTCGAAACAGGCTCGCCCAGTATCCTCAAGAACATCGACAAGAAGATCAGCGTCGACGAAATCATCGCGGCGGCCGAGATGGCCAAAAAGTACGGCGTGCACGTGCGCTTTTACATGATGCTCGGCAATCGCGGCGAGACCGCGCAGACCTTCCGCGAGACGCTCGACTTTTTGGCGCGCGCCAAGCCACATCAATACATCTTCTCGTGCTTGTCGGTGTTTCCCGGCACGCATGACTTTCAAGATGCCGAAAAAGCTGGCTGGCTCGATCGCGAGCGCTACTTCACCGAAGATTTTCAAGAGCTGAAGGTACCGTTCGATGCCTCCGACGACACCACCGCCCTGCTCAACGGTTGGTTCGCCCAAAACAAAGGCCTGCAAGACGGCTACGTCGAGACCCTCGACGACTGCCGCGGCATCTTGAGTCGCCTCGGCGATCACGCGCCCGCGCACCTCGACGTCGCGGGCGCTTATTACCGCGAAGGCGAGCTCGAGCTGTGCGCCGAGCACGCGCAAAAGGCCTTGGATCACGGGCACCCGACGCCAGGGCTCGCCTACAACTACCTGGCGTGCGTGGCGCAGCAGCAGGGCGATTTGCCCGGTATGCAGCAGCATTTTCTGACCGCGGCCAAGACCGATCCGCAGCATCAGGTGTTGATCAGCAACGTGCAGCGGGCCAGAAGCTGGTTCGCCGAGCGCGGCCCAGAACGCGGCCTGCCCTTGCAGTTGATCGGCAAGCACGACTTTCAGCTCCTGGAGCGCACGGAGCAACCCGCGCTGCCCGGCACATTGCCCGACAACTTTGCGGCCTGGGACGCCGAGCCGCCGCGCGCCGAAGCGCTGACGGCCGACGAAGGCACCGGTAGCGTGGTCGATCGCCAGCGCCAGCCCATCGAATTTCGCAGCCGACGTTTGCCAGTCGCTCGCTGAAGCTGGCTTCGCGCTTTGTTGGTCAGTATTGGCCAATGGCGAAAGGACGGGAGCGTCGCAACGGGTCTTGGGGTTCTCGGGGCGCCGGTTGCGCGTTACTCGGCGCGCAGCGTAATGGGATAGCGCAGCGTCGTGCCTGCGGTCGTGACATCGACGAACAGCACGTCTTCGCGCAGGCCAGCGGCGCCGCGTGCGAACGTCACGCTCAGCTTCGCGCTCTGGCCGGCCGCGACCCTCAGCGGTAGCGCGCTCGTCAGCGTGAAATCTGGCAAGGCCAGGCGCGTGCGCGGATTGTCGAGTGTGAGGTCGCCCGCGCAGCCGTTTTTCAGCGTCACCGACGCCTGCGCGGCGCCGCTGAAAGCGAGCGCGAAGCCCGGCGACAGCGTCAAACAGTCGAAGCGAGGCGACGGCGTGATCGTGATTGCTCCGGTTGGAAGCGGCTGAACGAACAGCGCGTCGGCAGGTTGCGAGCGTTCGGCGCCGTCAACCCACTCGAAGCGCAGCTCTTGCCCGTCGCTGGCCATGATCGCGGCCAGAAAGCTGCCGTCTTTCGCAGCATTCGTGGCGAACACCGGGTCCGGCGTGTCGAGGTTCGTTATGCGCACGACCGCGCCGCCGGGCACCGTTGCGGCCAAGGCCGGTAAGTAGTGCACGCGCGGATCGTTGGGGTTGACGGCCGGTGTGATGCCCTGATTCACACCGCTCAGATCGAACGCAGGCGGCTCCGGCATCGGCGTCGCCACGCTCGGGCCGCAGCCGCTCAGCAGAAGCCAAACGGCAGCGAGCGCGAGCGCTGGACAAGACGGGCGACGGGACATCGGTTCACTTCACGTGGCAGTCGGGATCCTGAAAAATACAAGGATCTTTCGCATCGCGCTTGCAGATGCCGTCGGCTTGCTCGATGTACTGGGCGCATACGGGCGGCTCCGGCGGCGTTCCGCCGCCCGCGCTTCCGCCGCCCGCGCCGCCGTTCGGAACGCTGCAATCGGGGTCCTCGTAGGCGCACGGGTCCTTTGGATCGAACATACACACGCCGTCGGGCAGTAGCAGGAACCCCGGGCAAACAGTCGGAATGCTGCAATCGGGGTCCTCGTAGGCGCACGGGTCCTTTGGATCGAACATACACACGCCGTCGGGCAGTAGGAGGATCGCGGGGCAAAGGCTCGGCTCCGACGGCCCGGTCGGCTCCCCGGGAGTCGGGTGGACAGCGTTGGGCACGCAATCGGGATCCTGTGAGATGCACGGATCATCGGGCTTGCGGTCGCAGGAGCCGTTCGAGTTCTCGAGGATCAATGCGCACGCCGTGGGGCCTCCAACCGCGCAATCTCTGGTGTCGGCATCCTGGCAAAAGGTGTCGCATTCGCCGTCGCCGTACCAGCCGTGCTCACCACACACATCGCCTTGGGCTGAGCCGTTGGCGTGCGCGTCGGCGGCTGCCTTCTTGAGCTGGGCCGTGCTTTGGCCGCCGTTGTCTCCCGTCGTCGTTTGCCCACCCGAGCAAGCGACCATTAACCACACCAGGCCTGTTAGGTACTTCGTTTTCATGGGTCTCGAACCTCCGAGCCCCAGCTCAGCAACCTACGTGCCACGAGAGGAAAAACAATTAAAATCAATAATATCCATATGTTATGAATACTAAGTAATGATCCAAAGTGTTCCATTTAGTACCCCAGATTGCCAACTGCTACACTCGCCCGCGTGGCACTCTCGCCGGGCGATCTGCTGCAAGGCCGTTACCGGGTTGGGCAAGCGCTCGGTCACGGCGGCATGGGGTCGGTGTTCCGTGCGCGCGAAGAGCCCGAGGGCACGGAGCTCACCGTCAAGCAGCTGCGGCTCGATGCGCCCGAGCTCCTCGAGGCGTTTCGGGGTGAGTTTGCGCTGTTGTCACGCGTGTCGGACGCGCATTTGCTGCGCGTGGTCGACTTTGGCAGCGAACGGCTGCGCGGCGAAGCCCACCATTACTACGTCGCGGAGCGCGTCGAAGGCGTGACGCTGGGCGAGCGAGCCGAGCGTTCACCCGGCGTGGACTTCTTGCGACCGCTGGCCGACGCCGTGAGCGGGCTCGCTGCACTGCACGAAGCCGGCATGCGACACGGTGACTTCACGCCGGCCAACGTGCTCGTCGATCGCGCCGGCGTGGGAGTTTTGATCGACTTGGGGTGCGCGCGCCCGTTTGGCGTGACCGAGCAGCTTGCCGGCACCGAGCGCTACCTGGCGCCCGAGCTGTTGGCAGGCCAGAAAGGCGACGCGCGCTCCGACCTATTCGGTGTCGGGCGCACACTGCAAACGCTGTTTGCGGCGGCCGCACGCACGCCGGCCGGCCCTGTGCAAAAACTGATCGAGCGGCTACTGCGCGAGGACCCGGATTCTCGTCCCGGCGATTGCGCCGAGCTGCTCGAGGCCCTGGGCAGAAAGCCGCGGGCCCCGCGCAAAATGCTGCTCCCAGCGCGCTTGCTCGGTCGCGACGACGAAGTTGCGGAATTCGAGCGTTGGCTTGCGGCCGTCACGAACGGCGAGCCGGCGCCGCGTGTGCTCGACGTGTGGGGAGCCTCTGGCATGGGACTATCACGGCTGCTGCGCGAGCTGACTTGGCGCGCGCAATTGCGTGTCAGCACGCTGCGCGCTCGGCTCGAACAACCGGTTGGGCGCGTGCTAGCTACGGCGCTGGGCCTCGCTGAGGTCGTGAGCACGCGGCGAGGCGCGCTCGCTGCTGCCGAAATTTTGAGTGACCGGGCGGAGCCGCTGCTGCTCGTGGTGGAAGACCTCGAGCGGCTCGTGAGCGACGAGCGCGAGCTGCTCTTGTCGCTTGTGCGCTCGCTCGGGACGCGCGGCAATCTGGCGCTGCTCGTCTCGTCGCGCTCGGCGCTCGAGGGCGACGGGGTCGTGCGCTTGGCCTGCGCCGCGCTGCCGACCGCGGCCATCGAAGCCTGGGCGGCGCCTTTGCTGACCGAGAAGGGCGCACGGGACCTGGTGCGACAGAGTGCCGGCAATCCCCGCAAAATCGAGCAATATTTAACGGAGCTGGTGGGCGGCGCTGCGCCTCAGCTCACGCCGGGCAAGGCCGGAAAAACGGCGCTTCCTGCGCTCCCGGCCGCAGAGCAGGCCACGTTGGCGCTGCTGCATACGCAAGCTGGCGACGTGTCGGTGGCGGCTTTCGGGCTCAGCTGGCTGGAGCTGCAGCCACTGCTCGAACGGCGACTGATCGAGCGTGACGGTGACGTGGTGCGGCTACTGCCGGCGACGACTCGAGCTGTCGGGAGTGGCGCGCTATCGAAGGTCGAGCTCGCCAAGGCTCATCTGCGCGCCGCCGATTGGTTTGCGCTCGTCGAGCGTGACGAGCGCGCGGGCGCGACCTCGAGCGCGCGTGTCATCTACCACTTGCTGGAGGCCGGTGAGGTGGGTCGGGCCGAGAGCCTATTCGGTACCGAGCTAAGCAGGCTCGCTTCGGGTCCGGCGCAGGTCGCGAGGCTCTTGGCTCCTTTGGCCGATGTTGCGGCGCGCCCGGAGCTGCTGCTCGACTTGGGGGAGCTGCTGCTCGGGCTCGGGCAGCCGCGCACGGCGGTCAGAGCGGCGGCGCGCGCGGGCCGCACCGGCAAAACAGCGACGATTCGTCGGCGGGCGGCGCTCATCGTGGCCGACGCGCTGGTTCGGTTGGGACGGCCGGCGCGCGCCGAGCTCTTGCTGGGCCGCGCGCTTACGACGGGCGGCGCGCTCGGCCGCGGCGCGGAGGGCGCGGAGCTGCTGCAGCGCTTGGCCAGGGCGCGGCTGGCACGCGGCGACTATGCCGGGGCTCGCACGACCGCCGAACAAGCGTTGGCCGAGGCGCCAGCGGCAGCCGTCGCGGGTCTTGCGCACGAAACGCTGGGCGTCGCGTGCGCCTATCTGGGAGACGCGGAGCGTGCCGACAGCGAGCTGAACCAAGCCCTCGGCTTGCTGGGCGCACAGGCAAAGCCGCGCGAGCGCTCGCGCATTCAGAGCCATCG
>Ga0307508_10001951_pt1 | contig 22567 bp, 19 predicted proteins | sample 9_EM_MG_FD_203089 | JGI IMG/M metagenome (GOLD analysis project Ga0307508, IMG submission 203089) | Populus trichocarpa ectomycorrhiza microbial communities from riparian zone in the Pacific Northwest, United States - 9_EM | ecosystem: Host-associated > Plants > Roots > Unclassified | place...
TGGAACGGTAAACAAGGAAGAAAAAACGGAGAAAAAAGATGTTCGCCCCGTCCGTGTTCAATCGAAATCAATCACATACACGACTCTATTTCTTGGGCAAGACGAGCTTGAGGGAACGCATCGGTGGGGTATGCGAATGCCCGGACGTTGATGGGTGGGGAGGTGGTTGCAGTGGAGGTGGAAGTGGTGGCGGCGGCGCACTACTGCCGTACGGCACAGACAACGACGGTCGAGGTGAGGGCTCCGTGTCGACGGGCGACACGATCATCGCGAGCGAGGGAGAGAGCGTCTGTTGCATCGCACGTGCGGGCACGGATGCCGGAGGCTGCACTGGCGTTTGTGGGTGCCATCGCGCTTGCTTGGGCGATCTCGAGCCCGATGCCGAACCCGAACCCGAACCAGGGCCAGAGTGGCCGTGGGGGACGTCCGGCGGCGTAGGTGAGTCATCGACGAATTTACGCTTCTTCCCGCCGCCATGGGGGGAAACGGGAAGCGGTGCGGGGGGCGGCTGATCTGGCGCTTCTGAACGACGAGGAACCCCGGGCGTGGGGGTAATACTATGCCACTGGCTCGACCACGGTGGCGGCGGTGGGACGTGATGTCCATTGGTCGAAGCTTGTCGTGCGAACTCGTGTACCGGCGTGGGTGGTGTCGGCAATGGCAATGGCGAATGATGTGGATGAGCGTGGTGCCGGTGGTGACTTGATGATGGCCCAGGGTCCGCAGATCGAGGCATGGATGGCATTTGGAGGCCGCGTTGAGGTGCACCGTTGGCTCCCTCAGGCTGACCCGGGGTGAACCGTATAAGTTCAACAAACAGCGTTTGAGTGTACGGTGGAAGCATCTTGGTGTATACAACATCTTTGCTGAAGCTGTCCAGCATGGCACTCGTATTCACATACGTATCCGTTTCCTGGTTATCTGTATAATGGAGTTAGATTATTTCTGCCAAGAAAAAAACATTGGAATAAAGGAAATAACCGACCAATGTGTTTCACCCGTACTTCCGAATAAATATACGGTCGATTCTTGCGCAAACAACACAGTGGACACATGAACCGATTCTGGTGCTGTCCCATGGCCGCATCGACGGGGAAGAACACACACCCAGCATGATAACGCTTGTTACAGAGCTCGCATTCCACCGTTGGATAGTTGAGGAGATACGGCGTACGGCCCCTGCATATACAGCGCGTCCCATCGAGCCAGTCATTGTCAATGTCTTGCCCAAACGTGAACCGTGGCCGCCTGCGCTTCCGGACACGAACAGGCGTCGGTTGACCCGCAAGTATACGATGCAAGCCAGCGAGATCGAGACCAAACGACACCTCCCGCGAAGGCGACACTGCAAACTGGATCTTGTACAGCTTCCGCATGTAATGGCGCACTTGGGGAATATATTCAGGGCGTTGGTTACCATGCTGCGATGCGAACGTCAAAAAGTGTCCGATCACCGATGACAGGCGGTCGACACGATGCACGATGATCTCCAATTGCTTCCATGCATCCGCGTAATTCTTGGTGATGTCAGGGGCAGAGATAAGGATTTGGGGTAGGAAGCAAAAATGCCAGCTGCGTTCCTTGTGAATGGCACCATTCCAGTGATGATGGTCGCAGAACGGGCACGATCCACCGTTGGCAGCGCAAACGCCATGGAATCGTGCAAAACAGTGGTCGCATTGGACTGCATCGGATTGTGTACCCGGTGGTGGTGGTCGAACGGGTGCCGTACAGATACACGTAAAGTATTCGTCATTTGGGGGGAGGTCATCTTCCGGTCTTGTAGACTCGATGACGTCTTCGAGGATTCCCTGACCATGAGCACAGCCATGCTGGGGGCAATACCACGGCAAGTCCTCCAGCCACTTTTGATGCAGGACGAGCTGCGCGTCCAGCTTCTCAAAGATGGGCAGCGAGAACATTGAGAGATGTTCTCGGGCATAAGTCTTCCACTTCTTCATCATGTCAAAGATCTCTGTCTCGTCCCGGTGCTGATAACGATTTCGCAAAATCGCCTCGCAACGATTCTCGAGGTCGAGTGCAAAATCGGCGGTCTGTTTGAGATCCCGAATGGCTGGGATACTAAAGTCTTTCTCTGCGCGAGCAACGAACCTCATGACCTCCGACACCTTCGGCTTCGGCCCCTGGCTATCCGGCAACAACCACGCCCTCGCCTGCTTCTCGAAGTCCTTGGCCTTATTCCGAGCAGAAAGTAGTCGGTCATAGATAGTGACGTCAACAGGGACCGTGGGATCCATCTCGAAAAATTCGTCGAGCTCTTCGACTGTTTTGTACGGCTGGTCGAGGACGTGCCTCGCCCTTTCTCCCCATTCATCACCAGCGCGTTGTCTCGACTGCAACGTCACGAGAAACCTGTTGTCCTCGCCAAGATTGCAGGATCGAGCACGCGTGAGAAGACCGCGGACATCCTCCAGCGTCGTGGTGCTGTCGTCCGCTTTTTCCTCGAGCTCCTTCAGGAGCTGCTCACGAGACACGATCTTCTCGACTTCGAAAATTTCTTCGAGGTAAACGTTGACGGAAGATGCCTCCATGAGCACTCGTTCACATTCATTGATAAACGTGTCACGACCACTTGGATAACTCCTATCCTTGAGCAATGTCGCAGCCTTGCGTTGAATTTCCTCCGACTTTTCTGACAACCCACGCAGTTGACCGATCTCTGGGGTGTCAAAACCAAGGGTCTGAACCTCTCTTAGTAGAGCGTAGAGATCCTCCAGACTTCGGTCTGGTCTATCGCCCGGGTCCCGGTCGTCGAATGCGGGGTTGTTGACTTCGTGAAGTGGAGGTCGACCACGTGAACGGCGGGAGCGTTTGCGACTTTGTTTGCGGATGGTAAAAGTGTTGGCAGCGTCGAGCCACTCATTGGCACGATTGACGCATTTCCGGAGTGAAGCCAACTCAGGAAGGTAGTGATTTATCCGTTCACCCTCAGCGAGAATGGCCCGAAGGGAACGGAGCGACGGCACGTCGCTCTCCGTCAACACTTTCTGAAGCTTGGCCTTCCACGTGGCCGGAATAGATGCCCGATCAGCCACCTTGATAAGGCTTTCTTGCATGTCCACATCCGAGAGTCGCAGCCTCAACACGTGCTGGTTTATGGGATGATCGCACAGATGCTTCGCATGCTCGATGCAAACCACCTCACTCTTGCAGTGGCAAGTAACTTGCGAGAGATAGCAGAAGACCTTGCAGTAGACGCACTGGTATTGGTCTTCGGGCCGGTCCTCTTCTTCGAGCCGCTCCACCATACCAAGAGTCCGAGCCACTTGGCGTGATCCCAGTTCGCGTTCGGTCATTTCCCTCAGGCTCGGCTCTAGCCTAAAGTAGGTCATATTTAGCGGGGAATAACAGAACACGCCTGCACAAATGATGACTCACCACAACGCCGTCTTAATGGACGTCGACTGTTGCGTGATGGTGACCAAAAGCTCGTCGTGAGAGAATACAGGTAATTTTCTGTGCTCTCTGTAACGCTGTACACAGTCACGACCGTAAGGCAACCAATCAGCAAGTGCGAAGTTGACGGCCTCGTTGAAGTTCAGCTAGAGCCGCACAAATTCAATACTGTATGATCGATCAATCGCGTGTAAAACGTACCCCATGATTAAACCCTGCATGGTACGCCTTCGGAAAAGTAATGACAAATTCACCTGCACGTTGGTTGCATGCGGACACGCGGACCCCAGCATCGGTGAGGCGCTTCGGGTTCATCAATGTTACTAGCTGAAAAAGGAGATCGGGCTGTGCTTCGAACAGATCCGGCGCCTCGCTCTTAATCGCGGCTTCGAATTTATCTGCATCTTCTCCTGGGATGCCGTACCAAGTTTTTGTCTCCCCCCAATGTTCTATATGAATATGGTCAATCATGTCACCTTTGAAATGAAACGAAGACGCGACACGCACGGAAGTTGATGCTGTACGTATAATGATCCTACGCAAGCCATTACGACTGCGGCTTTTGTAACAGGGGGTGGCGAACACTTACCTCGTTGTGCCAGCAGAAAGTGGAAAACACCATTCCTACGTAGGTCCATGGCACGGTCATACCCGAAATGTCTGATTTAATGAACCGCAAGAGGGAATCCGCCAGAATGGGCATGTTGTTCAAATTCCAAGGATCCTTGGAGGCAGGATCAAGAGGATGGGTCTCCATGGTTGGCATCGCACTATCGTGAAGGTAACAAGAATGTTCAACGGTAGAAATTCACAAAAAATCATCTACGACATACCTGCCGTGGGTGGTCGAGTGGACATCAGCTCCATATTCGATCTCAACTGTGTCGTTGGGTGACTGAACAAGACGCCAAAACTCGTTCTCCACATCGTTCTCGGTAACCAGAGTGTTACCAACATAATTGACGGTAGGATCGTTGAGATCTGGCGGTGTTTTGTGGACAGGAGGGTGAGACGCCCACCACCTACGGCGAAACTCGAGATCCCTGGCTTGGAAGCTGGAAAGACAATGCTCCTCCCCTTCGTCAAAACCGAAATCACCACCCGTCTCGAACAAGCATGTGTGGCAGAACCATTGATCCTTTGGGATTGAGGCCAATGGAGGATCCAAGCAGAACATGTGGAAGCCTTTGAAAAGTGAGACACGACCAAAAGCGACGTAACAATAAGGATTCGCCGTACCGCAGTCACAACCGTCACAGAGAAGCATTTCTTCCTCGTGATTTTTCTTCTGACAAACCTCACAAGACTGCTATCTCGGAGTCAGAAGGTGAGACGACTCACTCCAGCTAGATACCTACCTCCTGGGCTAATTTTGTTTCCTCGTCGGGCTGTGCCGTAGGCGATGCTGGTAACACCCGGTTAGCAATATTGCGACGCTTCCGCGTAGCTACTCGGGACCCAACTCGGTAAGATGTAAGGCCGAAAGAAATGAGGACGCACGAGAGTTTTGGTCATGGGAGGTTGACTTTGTGTTCCGTCTCGAACTCGCACCTTCTGCGCGGGAGCCATTCCGCTCTTTGTAATCGCCATCATCCGGAATGTCAGACAAGACACTCGAGGAGGAAGTCAAAGGACTAGAAGGCGGGGATGTGGCATCGCGATTGTGTCCGTTACGGGTTCGCACCGTTTGAATATTCGTGTGAGTTTTGAGGTGAGGATCACGAGTTCCACCTGGTGAAGTCGACAAAATGGGTGAATTTCGCACTCGGTCGCAAAAATGCTCGTATGGCAGGATGATTCGCGTGTAGGAATTCTTAATTTGGGTGGATAAACCCGGTATGCCCCTGTATCCGAGGAGGGCACCGAGGTCACCCCATTTCCGATTCCTTGTAACCTAGCGTATGAGTTAGCGGTGGAAAAAAAGGCGTGTCGTGGTAGGATGCATACCGCATCATAGCCACCCAGATTGTGGACCTCTTTGCGGAGAAGCCAGAGATCAAGGGGCTTGTGATTGATCGTGGGTACGGAGACACGTGGATTTCCTTGTTGCTTGTGGAAGCGGTAAAGCTGCTCCAAAAAATTAACCTTTGCACGGGAAGAAGCCTCGATGGAGTTGAGGCGTTGCAATCGAGTCTTGAAGCGAAAGGTCTGGTGGAAATGAATGAATATCAGAACGAGGCGGACGAAAAAATGAGAAAAATGCGGCAGTATGACACAAACCTCTGTATCGGTGACAAAGGGCATTTTCCAGCCGACTGGGGGGACCACTTTGCAGATGCCATAGTTGAGAGCCTTTTCGGTGATCGAGCGAATGTATGTCATAGGGTCCTTGAACTCGTCTGAATTAGGGTAGAAAATGGGACAATCCTCTAGACCAAAGGACCGGGGGGATGTCCGAGGTTGGTGATTTCTAGGACTCGAGGTCTTGACTGAAGAGAGGTCGAGGGAGGGAGAAACTGAAATTGGGGTTGGATCGCCAGAAAATTCGTCGGATACGTTCTGTGAAGCGACATCGTCGTTATCGTGCGAGGAGGCGTGGTGGTGGAGAGCAGCGAGGGCGTGTGTCTTTGATTTACGAGGAGCTCGCTTGGAGGAGGCGGCCAAATGGTCGGACATGCGAGGCGTGGCAGAAGGAGGGTCATCCTGGGACATGATTGGGAGAGCGCCCTCCACGGGGATGGAGAGACAAGAGGTGAAGGTATTTGGCTGTTTATTCTGAAAATCGGTTGGTAGGGCGTCAGAGGCACGGGAAGCGCCGTGTGCGGGGGTGCGGGGGGACCTTCCCCTACGGGCAGGGGTGCCGCGAGACTGCGGGGAGAGTTCCATTGGAGATGGCGGGAACTGGTCAAGCGGGACGCTGAGCAGTTGGAGTTTACGGTCCCTTGCGTGGATGTGTGGGAGCGGGCATTGAATTTGGGCACCGAGTTATCGTGTCGCACCCTGGCTTCGCCGTGGGAAACAATCTCAGACGTTCGCGGATTCGAATGTGTCAATGCTTCCGCGTCTGGCCAGCGCCCCGCTCGATCCCGTTCCTGGCCACATCCATCCTCGTGCGCACACAATGGGGCCAACAGCCCACCTACACGCGGACATCGTCACCTTTGGGAACGATCGCGCCGTAAGTTTACCGAAATGTGGCTGCAATGCGCGCGCGATTTGCATGTCAGCGACCCTCCCCTTTCAGATCTTGCACGGTAAATAACCAACACCCTCTCCGCGTAAAAATCCCGCACATCCCCCTGAGCGGTTGGCAAACAGCACCCCGAACAGCCCGGAAAACCAACCCCCCATATGTCTCCAGTGACGTGAACACCCGCGCACTCCTGTACAGCCGATCCCACTCTCTACAGCATGTTCGATTGACAATGGCTCAACCCACCGTGCTACTAACCATTGCTGGTGCACGCAGAATATTAACCCAAAAAATTACAATGGCGCCCCTGGGTCCCAGAGCGGCCCAGTCAGCAAATTAACCTTCATTTCCACATCTTGGTGAAACAACAACATGCCCACCATTTGTGGTGATGCGCTGACGGCAGGTTTGAACCGGCACGGCAACCGTCTCAATCGGATTTCCGACCGGCAACGAACAATGCGCCGCTCCATCCGCGGTTGTGCCCAACCTCCATAGTGGGTTCGCCGTGCTCGACAGGCGAGGAGTTAGTGAGAGGTGAGAGTGCACCGAAAATAGGCTCTCACCAACGTATAGATTATTATGGGCTCACGTCCAAGTGACAGTTGGTCTTCCATTACCGCGTCGACCACAAGCATCCCAACCCAGTCACCCAGGAGGTGATTATTAGTCCCGCCCATTATTGGGGGGATGTTGTTTATAGCCCGAGATGGGTGGAACTTTTACGTATCATCGTAACGCAGGAGCGGGCAATGCCTTATTCATGATCAAACCGGTGCACGCAAACTTCCGAATCAACAGATACGCCACTTGAACCGACTATTGGTAAGGCATACCACGAACAATGCAAACCCGAAGGAATGAAACTGACCGCCTGTAATGCCCCACAAGATCAAGGGTACCGTGATAGTCGATTCTCTCTGCACAATGCACATGACCCGGATCACCGACCATCGATCATCGCATACGGCCCTGCAAAGAGAACAAAAAAATTGATGAACAATACCATTTTGCCATGGTCACTGATGGAGTTCCTGTCAATGCAATTACTCAGAAAGGAAACAAAATTAAAGCCCCCGGTGGGACTCGAACCCACAACCTCCAGATAATCTATTTAGAAGTCTGACGTCATAACCATTAGACAACGAGGGCCTTGGCTTTCGATGCAATCTTGAACGTATTGATCATTCGAGCAACATGACAAATAATGGCTAGTATACTTCGGCCCGTCTCACACGCACTTTGTTTGTTTTATCTTAGACGAGCTTCGTCTTCAAGTTTTTCGGTTCGAACAACTCGAACACCTCCCTTTACCTTTATGACGGATTTTACATGACGTTGCCTGTGCTGCAACAACCTACGTGCGGTGACACCGGTGATGGCGCACCTTGATCAAGTTACAATCTGCTCTGGTGACCAGACGGTCTACGAGGCAAGTGACTAGTTCCAATCGACGTGCACGTTTAATGTTGATTCATCTGCACTTTTTTATTTTTATTTTTCCTTCCACGGATAGGGAATGAAAAGTACGTATCACCACATTGCTTATCTGCTCAGGACTCTTCCGGCCCTGAGCGCTCGCTCGGGTCCAAAGTGTTTGACATGCCATTCTGTAATAACCAGCAAGTCAACTTGTCATCGAACGCGTTGTTCGACCTAATTATGTTTCAGAAACACCATGGCTCCCCTGGACGCTTTCGTTGTTGTCGCCGCTCGCCTCCGTGCGTTATCGCGTCCTGCACCCACCGAAGCCTAATTATACGTTGTTTACGGCAGCGCGATATGACCTTCACGTTTCCCTTCTTCCATTATTCTATCTACATGCCTGAGCCGAACTAATAATTCGTTCGTTGCCAAGTAGCCCAACATCCGCGGAAATCCTGACGCTCCCCCAACCCCTACCATCAAGTTCGGACCGTGACATTGCATAAATCCAGACTTCCCGTGCCACGTGACGCGTGGTTTATAGACCCGGGCCGACCCACCGAGGATGATCACCCAGATAGCACCGACAACACCCTCAGAGACGTAAATGCATCTCATCTCATACCCGTATTTGTCTCTTTCCCCGATCGCCTCGCGGTTACAGGCAAAACAGCCATCATAAATCATGAACCACACGGACGAGCGGTTTCAAACGGGCGTGCACTGGCAAGCAACTCCCTTCTTCCTCGGGCGGGGCTTATAGACATCCCTTGATCACTACCCACACTCGCAGCCGCATCGGCACCTACTAACGGCCAATTGGCCACACCCACGCACCATTCATTTCCCTTTCACCTTCCCCTTGCTTACCTACCCCACCTCTATCCCGTCGTGTCATGAGCAGCTGCTACTGGTATTCATCACATTCGTTGAGCACGAACGTGTTCATGGGTTGAGAACTAGAGTTTCACTGGCACAGCGTGTACGGATCCGTTCTCGTCTCTCTTCCGTCCTCGCCCTTGATACCATAGTTATGCATCGCACGACATGATATATACACAGGCACCTCCCCTCGTCCCCGCGGGTCCGTCTATGTATTCGAAATCGACTCGGGTTTCTCGTCCTTCGCCCGACACGCTCGGCGGACTGCCCATCAAGTGGTGGACATGGTGGCATCCCCAGGATCCAGGACGCGGCACCACGCAGCAAGGAATAACGACGCAGTAGAATCTTGTTTGTCTGAGCTCCTTCAACCAACTTTACGGACTCGGAGGCACACACGACGATAAGCGGGAGGTATACGACATGATGAGGTAAGCAGTTGGAGCGGCAGCTGTAATCTCCAACATTTGCTTCAAGTGCTGGTGATGTGATCGGCGGCTCGCCGGGAATCATTTCCGCGGGAATAGGGAGGTAGGTACAGATAATTTACTTGTCTTCTCCTTCTTTTCGTTCGGGGTTTTTTTTTTGGCTGACGACATTGTTGCTAGTGTGACTTGAGAAAATTGGAGGGAGAAGCTGCGAGATACGTGTTACGTACGGTGGGCTAGGAAACGACGTAGAACGAGACCTCTTGAGAACGAGGCAGACCGTGCTTTACATTTGTGTATTGCCTGTGTTTTTCTATCGGGTCACACGACGGCCAAATGAGAGAGAGAGAATGCATGGATTAGCAAATTGGATAGCGTGTGCGTGAGGATACATATGCCGTGCAGGAGGCAAGTGGATACACTGGATATGCGGAAGACACAAGAAACTGTAACGGATCACAGCAGCAAGACATCCAGCCAGGATACCTTTCCCTAAAATGATCAATCGAACCTGGTGGGTATCTGGAGAAAACAAAAGAAAAATTCCTGTTATAATAGTTTGTGGGAGGAGGGGAGGAGAATGAAGGACGAGGAAGGGCGAAAAATAAACGGAAGAAGGAAAACTTATATATGCATTCCAACACCCGCGTTCAAAGGCAGATCTGGGAAAAATGATGGACGGAAGATGTTTTTTTTCTGTCGGAAAAAAAAAAAGAAATCATGGATCACCGACGCCTATAAAAAAAGGGCCTCTTCCCTCGCTCGTCAAACTCGAGAGAGGAAAAACGACGACGGTCAAGAATTATTTCTTGAGCGCGCGCAACTGCGTCCTCAGATTCGCATTCTCGGTTTGCATCGAGTTGAGCTCGTCCAACAACGCGATCCGCTGCGTCTGTTCCGACGTCCGCATCACCTCGACTTCCTCCTGGGCTTCACGGAGCGCTTTTTGGCATTCGTCCAGTTGACCCTCGAGTTGCTTCCGAACGATCTCGGGGGCTGATGCAGCCTCTTGCGCGAGAGCGAGCGTCCTGGCACTGAGCGTGTTGTTGGCCTCGGTGAGTTGTCGGCATGTTTCTGCTTGATCGGCAGCGTGCATCTCTACGTCCCTCTTCTCCGCTACCGCGCGGTCTACGGCGACTTGCAGATCCTGTATCTCGTTCATCCTGCATTACGTCCCATGAGCAACGCGGTCACCGGCAAAGTAGAAAAATAAAATAAAACCGAAGCAGTTCTTTTACAATTTTATTTTTTTGGGAAAAGTGAACCAGAGGGGAAACCACGCACAAAGCAGCTTGTTTCTTTTGTAAAGTAAAGTTTTGATCGTCGAGAGTGGCGACATGCTTTTGATATGTCTCCAGCGCAGCGCCACTATCCTCGGCGAGCTTTTGCGCACGCTCCGCGTTCTTCTTGAGTAGATCGTGTGCTTGCGCAGATCTAATCAGGCGCTCGATCAATGAGCGGTCGTCGATCACCAAGGCCTGAACGCGCGCAACGAAGGCTTCGAGGGAGAAAGGACCACCGACGGCGGCTTGGGGCGATCTCGGGTCGTAGAGCGCCTTGAGAGAACGGATGTCCAAATCCGAGAGGGAGGGTAGACCTGATTTGGAATGGGCACCACCCGGGCTGGACATTGTGGAAGGCCCTCGGAGGTGGCGTGGCGTTTTGAGCTTTGCAGAACGGAGTTCCGGGACAGGCAGAACGGCCCACACGGGCTGCAAGAGTGCAACGACATCGGCGACATCGCCTTTGTATTCAATCGGCGGACCGGTATAGACGGATGGCGAGGTTAGTTCCTAAAAATAAACATTAGTGCTGAGCCGGGCGTGGGTGAATCGGAGAGGGTAACCTTCACGCGGGCTTCCAGCGCGAGGGCCTCCCGTTTTGCACCGTCCCTTTCTCGCCGCGATGCCTCGAGTTCTGCTTGGAGATGAGATTCCAGTTGATCCCGGGAATCACAGTGTTCTTTCAGGATCGCGGAAAGGCTCTCGAGGTGGGCTTCAACTGACGCAAGTAGACCCTGCAACGATCCAGCCCTGGATGTATGATCAATATTATGGCGTTGCATCAGCGTATGCAGGGTTGCAAATGCATCATCCAACTCCACTTGCGCTCTGCCACCCCCTCTCAGCCGATCCAACTCATCCACCATCACAGCCTTTTCTGCCTGCCAATTTGCACGTGCCTCTTCATACTCCACCTGAAGAGCCGAAAACGCTTTATCTTTTCTCTGCACATCGGCGTCTGCTTTCTCCCGAACCGAGGCCAGCATCCTCTCCATTTCTGTGGCTTCGCCGCTTTTCTCTTCCAACACCTCCAGTCGTCTTTCGAGCATCTCCACTTCTCGCTCCCGCGCTACCAACTCTTGCCTGTCCTCTTCCCATTGCGCACGCTCGTTGGTCAGCTCGTCGCAGCGTACTTGGATTTCCTCAAACCGAGGTAGCTCCTGTTCTAGTGCAGCGACCGTTTCCTCAGCATTCTGGAGTTCCATACTCATCGCCGTCTCCATCTGTTCCTTGTCTAAATGAAGATGAGACAGCTCGCGTGCCAACTCTGCGTTCTTCTTGTTCGCTGCACTGAGAGACTCTGTGGCAGCGCGTAAGTTCGCCTCGAGTGTAGTAATATCGGATGCGGAAAAGGGTGATTTTGGGATCTGTGCGTCGGCATGTCCAGCGAAAAAGTGGGCGCCGTCAAACTTTGATGGAGTGGACGGAGCACTGGCAACTGAGCTAATGGTCGAGTTTCGAATCGGCGTGAGGGTTCTCGAAGTATCCGGTTCAGATACACCGTTTAAGGAAGGAAGGATCTTCTTTTCCATCTTGTGCACAGAGTACCCCAACACACCAGCACGGTGTTCGAGCAGCCTTCGATATACCTCGTTCGTCCGCTCCGACACGCGCCATAGTTCTTTTTGTGCAGTCGCGACCTTACGCTCGGCCGTCTCGAGTTGTTCCTCTGTTCGTTTCGAAATTCTTCTGTGCGCCACGTTTACCCTGGACAGTGATTGTGCTGCATCACGGATCTTTGTTTCGAGCTCGAGCTTCTTCTGCATCGCCGCGACCCGGATCTTGAGAACGTGATACTCCTAGAAAGGAGCGTCTGCATGGGTGGAAAGCAATTTGATCGCACGCACCTTCTTGAGCTCTTCGACCTCCTCGGCACTGAGTATTTCGCACTCCCGACTGTCTACGATGGCTTCGCTGGTGAGCAAGCTCATGAGGAGCTCATCCCGGGCATTGACCAATTCATGCGATCGTGTCCATCCAACGCTACTAGTCTCCGACGTCATGGGATCCGCCAGACTCGGCGGGGGCACACGAGACGAGGATGGCGTTGGCGAACCAAAAAAGGTCACAGCACCATTCGGGATGCGTCTGCGGGTCGGCGAAGTGACGTTGTATGATGCGATACTGCCTGTGGGTGAGCGTGCCGAAGCAGGCTTCGATACCGACCTTGCGGATTGCACCGAGGCGGTTCCGGGCGTCTTTTCTGTCGTCGGAGACGCCACTTGAGATGGTTTGGTCCGTTCTTTGCGGATGACTAAACCTGGCGTACCGCTCGTGCTGGCAGGCTTGCCGGGGGTACTCGGTGGTGAATCCTGAGATGACCAGGGCGGTTTTGAAGATGGGGAGGGTGGAGGGGGTGGTGTGACGGGTACTGGCGCGGACGCTGGCGGTGGAGGCTGGGGATGAGGTGGTGGTGGTGGTGGTGGTGGTTGTGCGCTGGCCCCGCCTCCACCAAGAAATCTACGGACGCCGTTCATGGATTACTCGATGTCGCTAGCTGTGACATGAAATGTTGTTGTTGCTAGTGACGATAACGAGGAGGAGGAGGACAATTACTGCTAGTGGTAGTGCTATTCAATTTTCATTAGGGTCACCCGGTTGCCGGCTAAACCGTGACGACCCAAGTTGGCTTGTTCGGTGTGCCAGTAGCAGTGCAGCCGTCGTCTGCCTTACGTTCGTTCTCGCCGACCAACACGATGCTCACGGTCGAGTATTGACCTCACCGCATCGTACTGCATTGAATGCCATCCACATCGACCCGGCCATGTCGTTCACCTTCCAATGGCCCCGTTTTTCCGACCAGTTTCACGCGGACGCAATCCAGATGCTCAACAATGCGCTCAACAAGGGAAACAAACCACCCGTGATCGCAGACAAGATCGAGGTCGTCGAGTTGGAGATGGGTACTCAAGTGCGTGCCCTCCGTCTGTCCCCTTTTGTCGCACTCACCGTCAGTTAGCCTCCTGAACTAGAAATCCGGGACATTGGCGATCTCACCATGGATCAATTTCGAGGCATATTTCGTCTGACGTACGCTGGTGACGCCCACCTGGTTCTTAGAACTAAGGTACAGGTACGAATTATCTGTCTTGTGTGCATTTCGGGACCCCTGATAACCCTTGGTGCACAAGGCGAATCCCCTGAACCATAAACAACCCGATATACACCTCATGACCGGTTCGGGAGGAATGCTGGCAGCTAGAGAACCTCTTGTCGTACCCATGCTTCTTCGTCTCTCCCACTTCAAGCTCAACTCCTACGTCGTCCTCGTCGTCTCCAAACAAAAGGGCATCACCCTCGTATTCAAAACCGACCCTCTCCAAAACGTCGACATCAACAGCACATTCGATTCCATAGCTGTCATTCAGAAATTCATACAGCGCGAAATCGAAGGGCAACTTCGTCAAATGTTCAGAGAGGATCTGCCGGGTATTATTCATCGTCTGAGTCAACAATGGGTCAAGGCAAAGGTGGAAGCACCATATCTCGATAAACGGCCACCGCCCGTGGTGCGTCGGCCCTTTGATACCGCTTCCGCGCCCGACCTGTTGCATCCGTCTGGTAGTCCCTTCGGTCCCGGCCTCGTTGCACTGCAACCATCTTTCGTGCGTGCACCGTCCCTGGGTGCAATCTCATATGGGCGTGTTCGTTCCATCTCTGTGGTTTCCGTCGCAAGCTCGGCTCGGAGTACATCTACCCCGGTTATCCCACCCCCAACTGAACCTACTAGTTCGTTATCCGAGCTCGAGAACTTTGACCCAACATATGGACTTCGTCCAGAGGGGCTCCCCACGAAGAGCGTTTTCTCGAGTTTTGGCCGTCTATTTAAGCAAAATAAGGGCCTTGCAGATCTCACGGAGGAGCAGTCGGAAGTCGATGAGGAGGCAGAGTTGGTGGAAGATGAAGACAACGGGTCGTACTCGGGAGTAGACTGGGAAGATACCTCAGTCGACTATTCGCCACCCCCAAGTCTGACGCCAGACGATTCCGTCACCGAGTACGAGACCATCCCCGCTGTCGGTGGGGGTACCATCACTCGTCCACGGGTCTACCATTCACAATCAATGATCCAACCTCCAAGCGAAATTTCCCGACCCACCACCGACGCAGCTAGTATAACAACTTCTACCCCTAGCCTCCGACATTCTGTATCACCATCACAACAAGCCGGTCCTTCGCGAACGAGTTCGTTCCCATACACTACACCGCAAATTTACAACCGCCGCCTCGCTCACGCCGTTCAAACACCACCTAAGACCGATCCTTCCTACTCCGCCCATAGCCACGAACCCATCAACATGCCACCATCGGACACCCTCCGTCGTCTCTCCGTTTCGTCCGCCGCCAACCTCGACCCGTTCCACTCTGGCTCACCTCCATCGCATCACGCCCTTTCTGAGGCAGACCCCAAGATCGTCCTTCGTCCGACCTTGAACAATACGGTGCACCAGCTGTCCACACTCAGTTTTTCGAACCATACCTTGTCCCCTTACACCCGCTCCTTGGAGCATTTCGCCGTACGGAGTGGTCCCCCACGGACGCTCAACGCGTTCGGGGTACGCGCACCACCCGAACGCCGCCCCGTCAAAGCCAAACGCAAACGCACGTATCGCATCGGTGGAAAGTTACAGCCCCCACCCAACCCAGAACCCAACGGTCACCCACCTCGCACGTCTGCATCATCGCCGGTACCCCCTTCCGAGTTCGATCCGTCCGAGATCGACCGATATTTTCGGTCGGGGGACGATCCAGATGGATTTGTTGGAGAGCCTGGATCGAGCGGGCATGAGCAACAGGGGGCGTATGCGTCTGATTCGTCGCTGCCGGGACCTTTTTTTCGGTACCCACATGACACGTACGAGACACTGCGTCGGCGACGCCCATAGCCTCCTCCCCGCCTCCCCGCCCTTTCATCTTTTCCCCTCTTTTCTTCCCGTGTGTTTCGCTTCCACTTGTCGAGATTATCGGGGCCCCCATGGTTGATTTGCAGACTTTAGAACCGTAAGCGCCGTTCATTGCCGGCAGAGAAGTACTATATATGTAACGTGCCTGTTCGCATACAAATTAGACATCCCCCCGCGTTCATTTGCTATTTTGGCGTGTACTCTACATTCCACTTTCTTTCGCGTCAGTGTTCGCCATAGTCGCAGGCTTGCAGCGTGTTGACGACTTGCGCGTGGCTGTTGCTAGGATTCCAGTTGTATGGGTTCCACCGCGACGGTGGTGGGGTAGGGTCTGCGCTGGTTGAACGCATGAGCTACAGTCACGGTGTGTCTCACCGGCTCCTCAACCAACTTGAAGCGTCCGCATAGCATCGGGCATCAACGTCCACCGCGAGGGGCGGTGTTTGAGGGATAGTTGTTCCCAGACTCACGTCAGCTCTGGCAGTGGAAAGCCCGGGCCAAGTGTGGATTTGAGCGTGTTGGAAATGGGGTTGGTGTAGATGTCGATCATGCGCCCGCTGGTCCACTTTGAGAGGGTGTGCTGCGGGACAGCGATGGCGGCAGACATGATCGAGTCCAGGAGGTCTCGCTGTCGTCGTCGAGACTGGAGTTTCGAGTTTTATTCACCACTTCTATGCATTACTGTAAAGTAAATCTACTGTGCCCACCCCGTCATGCGCAGTGTCGTCTCGTGCCGACTTGCACGGAGATGCCTTGTCGGTGCGGATCTGGCATTGAAGTTGTCATTCAAGAATCCGAGTTTCGCCAACGCAATACCGTGACACACCGTGACGGCGTGTCATACATTTACACTTGAACAGATGACTTTTGAGAGCCGCTTCAAGATCATGCACTACTCTGTGGGTATCATGATAGTGGAGAAGTTTCGATTTACCGTGGGAGCGAGCACTTGCCCATGGACATGTCAAGCGTTCGTGATACTATTTCTCGATCCCACTGCCTCCTGCGGTCATTTCGGGTAAGAGCAGCGCGATGCATCGTGGTTCCATGGATGCACACGCGCGGCTACACATTCAATTTGCTGTGTAACCAAGTCACTGGACACAAAAGCGCTCCAGGTATGCCCCTCACCGCCGCAATACTTCAACAACCCAGTTTGCCGCTCTGAATAACGATGGGCTGCTCTTTGAGCATCAAACATCAGCGACCACGATTGGAATCGGAGACAGCATCTAGTGCCCTGACCGTGGGTTTTCATACCTTTCTTCTAGTTTATCAACTGACCTATGCCGCAGGACAGCGTGCAAATCCCCGGCGTTCTTGACCCCCACTCCGAATGTACAGGGAATGAGGAAGAGGAAGAGGAAGCCCCTGGACCCGGGGACCAGCCACAGGAAGTGCCAAGCCCCCCAGGTGGTGCAACGCACACCGACGAGACTGAAGAAACGGTCATCACGAGTACCAAGTTCATTTCTTTACACAGCCTGCAGATATTGCTAATGACAAGGTAGGCATCCGAGCGACAGATGTCGCTCTTGGCCTTAGACGAATCCCCGCCGGCTTCTACGCTGTGGTGCACTACAGTGGCCTTGAATGGAGAACCGAAAATAAACGTTCGTCAGTAAGTCACGACGTCGTCCAATGGAATGGACCGATCCCGATGTAAGATACCCTACTTTTCCAAGCGGGGTTAGTCCTGACAGAGTTTGCAGACCGTCAGATCCATCAGCCACCGTTTGTCTTGAGGTGTATGCATCCTTCGAATTGCAGCCCACGTTGGGTGCTGGGGAGCAGCTACGAGAGTTGACGATTACCGTGAAGGAATTATTGGACTGCAGTGCAAAAGACGTTCGTGAGTGGGTTGGCGTTTTGTGTAATGGTCTGGATACTCACGCAATAGTAGCGTTTGCCCTCCTCCCAATGGATGGGGACGTCGTATCTCCCTGCTCATCCATTTTGGTAACTGCCAAACATGGGAGGAGCGAGAGCCATGATTCATCAGCATCGAAGGTTCTTGTCCCCCATTGCGTGAGTAGGAGACTTGTGTCAACGCGATGCTCGTTGATCAATGTATGTGATAGTCAACCACAGAATCCCTAGACGAGGTAGAAGACGCAACAGACCAGGGACACAGGGCGCTCTCACGTTACCGAAGGCACGGGGAGAAGCGGGACCTTGAACGTTCTATTAAACAATTTGAGTCGGCGCTCAGTGTCTGTCCGCTGGATCGTCCTTGTCGTGCGGCTGCTCAGTCGAACCTGGCGATGGTGAAATTCATCCGCTGTCAGGTCGAGGACACCGGCGCCTCTCTCAGTGTTCCTCTTGGCTTGTATGGTAATGCACTTGCTGCACGTCCTGTTGACCACTTGGATCGACCTTCCACGTTGCTTCAGCTGGCCGCAGTGCATTGCGCGCGATTCGGGAAGGAGAGGGATGAAGCCGAGGGAGCACGGACTGAGGCATTACTGCATGAGGCGATAGAGCTCAGCACTACAGACAGTCATGAAAACCGAGCTGCAAGTTTCGTGCTACAACTGCACGCTGGACATAGAGCAGACTGTATTCGGGCGGATGACCAATCGTCGGCGGAGCAGGATTCGGCAGTACGCTCAGCGGACGGAGACCCATGGATTTTGAGTCTCCAGCTCTTGGGCCGCTTCGAACGACTCGGTGATCTAACCGACCTGCAACAGGCAATCACAGTTTTGGAGGGACTGGTCAAGTCTACTTCAATATGGGATTACCAACACACCAGAGCACTGGGGAATCTGGGTGTGGCTTTACGGTATCGGTTCGATCACGGTGGGAAGCTCAGTGACCTCGAGGACGCAATTTCGAGACAAAGGGATGCTGTTGACCTCATTCCGCATGGTCACCCTGACAAGCCCGGCCGTCTTAACAACCTTGGCGACTCCTTCCGAGCTCGTTTCCAGCGCGTCGGGCGGCTCAGTGACCTGGAGGACGCAATTTCGAGACAAAGGGATGCTGTTGAGCTCACTCCGCATGGTCACCCTGACAAGCCTGGCTATCTTAACAACCTCGGCATCTCCTTCCTCACTCGTTTCGAGCGCCTCGGGGGGCTCGGTGACCTTGAGGACGCAATTTCGAGACAAAGGGATGCTGTTGAGCTCACTCCGCATGGTCACCCTCTCAAGCCTGGTCGGCTTAACAGCCTCGGCAACTCGTTCCTCGCTCGTTTCCAGCGCGTCGGGGAGCTTAGTGACCTCGAGGGTGCGATTTCAAGACAAAGGGATGCTGTTGAGCTCACTCCGCATGGTCACCCTCACAAGCCTGGTCGGCTTAACAACCTCGGCAACTCTTTGCACGCTCGTTTCAAGTGCGTCGGGGAGATCAGTGACCTCGAGGACGCAATTTCAAGACAAAGGGATGCTGTCGAGCTCACTCCCCGTGATCACCCTGACAAGCCCGGCTATCTTAACAACCTCGGCTTCTCTTTCCTCGCTCGTTTTCATCGCGTCGGGGAGCTCGCTGACCTCGAGGACGCAATTTCGAGACAAAGGGATGCTGTCGAACTCATTCCGCATGGTCACCCTCTCAAGCCCGACCTGCTTAAAAACCTCGGCAACTCTTTCCTCGCTCGTTTCCAGCGCGTCGGGGAGCCCAGTGACCTCGAAGACGCAATTTCGAGACAAAGGGATGCTGTCGAGCTCACTCCGCATGGTCACCCTGACAAGCCCGGCCTGCTTAACAACCTCGGCATCTCCTTCCTCGCTCGTTTCGAGCACCTCGGGGGGCTCAGTGACCTCGAGGATGCAATTTTGAGACAAAGGGATGCTGTCGAGCTCACTCCGCATGGTCACCCTGACAAGCCCGGCCGTCTTAACAACCTCGGCAGCTCCTTCCTCGCCCGTTTCCAGCGCGGTGGGGAGATCAGTGACCTCGAGGACGCAATTTCGAGACAAATGGATGCTGTTGAGCTCACTCCGCGTGGTCACCCTCACAAGCCCGGCCTGCTCAACAACCTCGGCAGCTCTTTCCTTGCTCGTTTCAAGCGCATCGGGGAGCTCAGTGACCTCGAGGACGCAATTTCAAGACAAAGGGATGCTGTTGAGCTCACTCCCCATGGTCACCCCCACAAGCCCGGCTGTCTTGGCGACCTCGGCATCTCCTTCCTGACTCGCTTCGAGCACGTCGGGGAGCTCAGTGACCTCGAGGATGCAATTTCGAGACAAAGGGATGCTGTTGAGCTCACTCCGCATGGCCACCCTGACAAACCCCGCCGTCTTAACAACCTCGGCAATTCCTTCCGAGCTCGTTTCCAGCGCGTCGGGGAGCTCAGTGACCTCGAAGACGCAATTTTGAGACAAAGGGATGCTGTTAGGCTTACTCCGCACGGTCACCCTGACAAGCCAAGCCTGCTTAACAACCTCGGCTACTCTTTGCTCACTCGTTTCCTGCGCGTTGGGGAGCTCAGTGACCTCGAGGACACGATTTCGAGACAAATGGGTGCTGTTGAGCTCACTCCACATGGTCACCCTGACGAACCCATGCTGCTTGACTACCTCGGCAACTCATTCCGAGCTCGTTTCGAGCGCGTCGGGGAGGTCGATGACCTCGAGGACGCAATTTCGAGACAAAGGGATGCTGTTGAGCTCATTCCGTATGGTCACCCTGACAAGCCCGGCCTGCTTGACAACCTTGGGAAGTCCTTCCTCGCTCGTTTTCAGCGCGTCGGGGAGCTCAGTGACCTCGAGGACGCGATTTCAAGACAAATGGATGCTGTTGAGCTCATTCCGCATGGTCACCCTCACAAGCCCAGCCTGCTTAACAACCTCGGCAACTCTTTCCTCACTCGTTTCCAGCGCGTCGGGGAGCTTAGTGACCTCGAGGACGCAATTTCGAGACAAAGGGATGCTGTTGAGCTCACTCCGCATGTTCACCCTCACAAGCCCGCCCATCTTCACAACCTGGGAAGCTCCTTCCTCACTCGTTTCGAGCGCCTTGGGGAGCTTAGTGACCTTGAGGACGCAAATTTGGTACTCAAGGATGCCATTGAGCTTACTCCGCATGATCACCCTCACAAATCCGTCTTTCTTAGTAGCCTCGGCAACTCCTTCCGAGCTCGATTCGATCGCCTTGGAGTGCCAAGTGACGTTGAGCAAGCAATCTTCCTATATTCCTATGCTGCGTCCGCCCCCATCGGTCCTGTCAGCGTTCGATTTCGTGCGTCACACAAATGGATATCATGTGCACGACATATACATCATCACTCTCTTCTTGATGCATGTTCTGTTGCCATTACCCTCCTTCCTCAACTCGCATGGATTGGCCTCTCTCTTACAGACCGTTACTATGGACTCAGGCGTGGTGCCAATGTGGTTCGGGAGGCAGCAGCAGCAGCTTTGGAGTTGGGACTCCATGAGACTGCTGTAGAGTGGCTTGAGCAAGGACGTTCGATTGTTTGGGGAGAGCTGTCTCAGCTCCGCAACTCTTACGAGGAGTTGTCATCTGCTCATCCAGATCACGCTCGCAGACTTCGGGAACTGTCTGCTGCACTAGAGCATGCCAGTACCGCCCGCGAAAAATCATTGTCCGCACTTTTGGAACCAGCTCAAAGTTCAGCGCGTCATGCGATACGGTCCTCGAAAGTGGAAGCTGATAACCACCGTACGCTCGCGATCGAGCGAGATAAACTTCTCCACCAGATCCGAGGCTTTCCTGGTTTTGAACGATTCCTCCTCCACAAAGAATTCTCTCACCTCCGAGCTTCGGCGCACTCCGGACCGGTGGTTATACTTAACGCTGCAGAACGCCGCTGTGATGCATTGATTGTTCTTCCTGACGTTGATCATGCAATCCATGTCCCGCTTCCCAATTTCACTTTCGAGCGATCCACGTTTCTTCAGAACATGCTGGAGAAATTACTTGGTCACTCTCGTGACATAATACACCCTGACGGAAGGAAGGGCAAGCTTATAGCTTTTCCACATAAACTACACACCTGGGATCCTGAAATACAGGGCGGTGACAGCTGGGAATTTCTCTTATCCAACTTGTGGAAGGGTATCGTCAGACCAGTCCTGGATGCCTTGGCTTTCAAAGTACGTCATGTCATGTCACTCGCACAGCTGATCCATTCATCTGTCTCCGAACAGACACCTGGGGACCCATCACGAATTTTCTGGTGTCCGACTGGCCCTTTCATGTTCCTTCCCATCCATGGAGCTGGTTTCTATGACACACGGCATGCGCAACCAGGGTACAAAGTATCTGACTTTGTTGTGTCGTCATATGCCCCTACTCTCAGCACTCTTACACTGTCACCCTATTCCAGCACCCCGCCTAGCAGCGATCTCCGCCTCCTTACCGTCCGTCAGCCGCCCTCAGATGGACTATCCCGCCTTCCAGGTGTAGCCACCGAGTTGGCACACATCAGGGAGGTAATTACGGACTCGCTTTCAGCACACATCACCCTTCTAGAATCCTCTGACGGTACAGTCGAGGAAGTGCTCGCACTCATGAAGGAGGCGGACTGGGTCCACTTTGCATGTCACGGAATCCAAGATCCCGCAAATCCGACTAATAGTGGGCTTTGTCTCGCTGATCGACGCCGCTTGAAACTTGGTGACATCATCGCGGTGTCACGTCCCCACGGTGGGCTTGCCTTTCTCTCCGCATGTCAGACGGCGATGGGTGACGAGCGTCTCTCTGACGAGGCTATCCATATCGCAGCGGGAATGATATTTGCGGGGTACAGGGCAGTCATTGGGACGATGTGGTCGATCAATGATAAGATTGCGCCCGATGTGGCGAGGGACGTATATGGGCAACTGTTTCGGAATGGCACGAGGCCCGATTATCGGGAGGCTGCACGAGCGCTGCACGAAGCTATTGGGCGTGTTCGACATGGCAACGCGTCGTTCGTCGAGTGGCTTCCGTTTATCCATGTGGGTCTTTGAACATTTCAAGTATATGTCTTCTACTTGTCATCACGGTATTGTATGCCTGGTGATTATATAGTACACAGGAAAATTTGCTGGATGCCGTCTTCTTATCTACATGTCTTATGGTCTGGGTGATTGTAAGTAACTCTTATCGGTGCTCGATCGTCATCAGGGAAAAACCCTCTGAATC
>Ga0307508_10001952_pt1 | contig 22566 bp, 20 predicted proteins | sample 9_EM_MG_FD_203089 | JGI IMG/M metagenome (GOLD analysis project Ga0307508, IMG submission 203089) | Populus trichocarpa ectomycorrhiza microbial communities from riparian zone in the Pacific Northwest, United States - 9_EM | ecosystem: Host-associated > Plants > Roots > Unclassified | place...
GTCGACGACTACCAGAAGCAGACGCTGCAGCGCTCGATCGAGCAGCGCCTGGCGTTCCTGAAGTTCGCGCCGGTGCTGCACATCTCGGCGATCAAGCGCCAGGGCCTGGGCCCGGTCTGGAAGGCGATCGCCGATGCGCACGCGTCGGCGACGCGCAAGATGTCCACGCCGGTGCTGACGCGCCTGCTGCAGGACGCCGTCGAGCACCAGGCGCCGAAGCGCGCCGGCGCGTTCCGTCCGAAGCTGCGCTACGCCCACCAGGGCGGCATGAACCCGCCGCTGATCGTGATCCACGGCAACTCGCTCGACCACATCACCGACTCGTACAAACGCTTCCTCGAGGGGCGTTTCCGCGAGCACTTCAAGCTCACCGGCACACCGATGCGCATCGAGCTGCGCTCGTCGAAAAACCCCTTCGACGACAAGGCCCATAAGTAAGGGCTTTCAGGGTATTGGCGTAAACCTCCATTGCGCTTGCGACCCTGTGTTAATGTGACCTCTTCTGAACTTTCATCACGGAGCTAACACGTGAGCAATAAAGGGCAACTCCTACAAGACCCGTTCCTGAACCTGCTGCGCAAGGAGCATGTTCCGGTTTCGATCTACCTCGTCAACGGGATCAAGCTGCAAGGCCACATCGAGTCGTTCGACCAGTATGTGGTGCTGCTTCGCAATACGGTGACGCAGATGGTCTACAAACACGCCATCTCGACCGTCGTGCCGGGCCGCGCCGTGAACTTCCACGCCGCCGAGCCGACCGATCCGGCCGCGTGAGCTTGAACCCGCGTCGCTTGACCGACCTTCTCGCGCCTTGAGTTCCGCGGAACTAACCGCCCCCAACGGGTCTGCCACGCCCGCGCGGGCGATCCTGGTGGGCGTGGACTTCGGCCGCGGCAAGGCGTTCGACGCCACGCTCGACGAGCTCGCGCTGCTGGCCGAATCGGCCGGCGATGTCGCGGTCGCGCGCATCGTCGCCAAACGCAAGGCGCCCGATGCCGCACTGTTCGTCGGCTCGGGCAAGGCCGACGAGATCAAGGCGATGGTGCAGGCGCACCAGGCCGAAGCGGTCCTGTTCGACCAGGCCTTGTCGCCGGCCCAGCAGCGCAACCTCGAGCAGCACCTGGGCGTGGCGGTGGCCGACCGCACGATGCTGATCCTCGAGATCTTCGGCGAGCGCGCGCAAAGCCACGAGGGCAAGCTGCAGGTCGAGCTGGCGCGGCTGCAATACCTCTCGACGCGCCTGGTGCGCCGCTGGAGTCACCTGGAGCGCCAGAGTGGCGGCATCGGCATGCGTGGTGGTCCGGGCGAGGCGCAGATCGAGCTCGACCGGCGCATGATCGGCGAGCGCATCAAGGGCGTGAAGAAGCAGCTCGATCGCGTCAAGAAGCAGCGCAGCACGCAGCGCCGCGCACGCGAGCGCAACCAGACCTTCCGCGTCTCGCTGGTGGGCTACACCAACGCCGGCAAGTCGACGCTGTTCAACGTGCTGGTGAATGCACGCGCCTATGCGGCCGATCAGCTGTTCGCGACGCTGGACACGACCACGCGCCAGCTCTTCCTCGAGGATGCGCAGCGCTCGGTGTCGCTGTCGGACACCGTCGGCTTCATCCGCGACCTGCCGCACAAGCTGATCGAGGCCTTCGAGGCGACGCTGCAGGAGGCCAACGATGCCGATCTGCTGCTGCACGTCGTCGATTGCGCGAGCCCGGCGCTGGCCGAGCAGATGGCCGAGGTGCAGCGTGTGCTGGTCGAGATCGGCGCCAGCGACATCCCGCAGGTGCTGGTCTACAACAAGCTGGACCAGCTCGAGGAGACCCAACGCCCGCGCGAGCTGCGCGACCTGCTCGAGCTGGAGGGCCAGCTGCGCGTGCCGCGCGTCTTCATCAGCGCGCGCAACGGCGAAGGCATGGGCACATTGCGCGCGATACTCTCGGAAGCGGTCGCCGGGGCGCTCGAAGGCTTCTTGAACCTCGGCGCACCGGCCCCAGATGACATTCGCCTCGCCCGTGACTGGGACGAGGACGACCTCGAAGAAAGCCCGGCGGCCCCAGAGCCCAACGGATCACAGCATTCACTCGCATGACCATGAGCCACCCGACCTCTGATTCTCCAGGCCGCAGCGCCCGCCCGAACTGGTGGCGCCGCGCGGCCGGCCTGGTGCTGAACAGCAATGGCCGCGGCGACGGCCCACCCGACCTCGACGAGCTCTGGCGCGACTTCAACCGCAAGCTCAGCGGCCTGTTCGGTGGCAAGGGCGGTGGCCCGCGGCCGGGTGGCGCGGGAGATGGTGGTGGCAGCGGCGGCAACGGCTCGAACTTCCAGCCCGACATGAAGAGCGCCGGTATCGGTGCCGGTCTGGTCGCCGGCGTGGTCGCGCTGATCTGGCTCGGCAGCGGCTTCTTCATCGTCCAGGAAGGCCAGCAGGCGGTCGTCACCTCGTTCGGCAAGTACAGCCACACCGCCGACGCCGGATTCCAGTGGCGCATGCCGTATCCGTTCCAGGCGCACGAAACCGTCAATGTGACGCAGCTGCGCTCGAAGGAGGTCGGCCGCAATGCGGTGATCGCGGCCACCGGCTTGCGCGATTCGTCGATGCTGACGCAGGACGAGAACATCGTCGACATCCGCTTCACGGTGCAGTACCGCCTGAAGGACGCGCGCGCGTTTCTGTTCGAGAACCGCGATCCCGAAGAGGCGGTCACGCTCGCCGCCGAATCGGCGGTGCGCGAGATCGTCGGCAAGAGCAAGATCGACTCGGTGCTGTACGAGCAGCGCGATGCGATCGCCTCCGAGCTGGTGAAGTCGGTGCAGGGCCAGCTGGACCGCTTGAAAGCCGGCATCGTGGTCGTGAACGTCAACGTGCAAAGCGTGCAGCCGCCCGAGCAGGTGCAGGCCGCGTTCGAGGACACGCTGAAGGCGGGCCAGGACGGCGATCGCCTGAAGAAGGAAGGCCTGGCGTACGCCAGCGACGTGATCCCGAAGGCGCAGGGCACGGCCGCGCGTTTGCGCGAGCAGGCCGAAGGCTACAAGTCCCGTGTCATTTCCGAGGCCGATGGCGACGCCCAGCGTTTCAACAGCGTGCTGGCCGAATACCAGAAGGCGCCGACCGTGACGCGCGACCGGCTCTACATCGACGCGATGCAGCAGGTCTATGCCAACGTCAGCAAGGTGATGGTGGACACCCGCAACAACTCGAACCTGTTGTACCTGCCGCTGGACAAGCTGTTGCAGCAGACGACGGTGGCCGTCCCCTCGACTGCGACGCCGGCGCCCGCAACCGAGACGCCCGCGACGAGCAGCACCGACATCCGCTCGCGAGACAACCAGCGTGGCCGCGACCGCGACGCGCGCTGAAATGACAACCCCCACGTCACTTCGTTCCTGCCCCCCGAGGGGGCGCTCAGCCGCCTTGGGGCGGCCCGGCGACGTCTGAGGAGAACAACAACATGAATCGCATTGCTCTGTTCGTCGGCGGCCTGCTGCTGCTGTTGATGGCGCTGGCCTCGACGCTGTTCGTCGTCGACCAGCGTCAGGTCGCGGTGGTCTACGCGCTGGGCGAGATCAAGGAAGTGATCCAGGATCCGGGCCTCAAGTGGAAGCTGCCGCCGCCGTTCCAGAACGTGGTGTTCCTTGACCGCCGCATCCAGACCATGGACAGCCCCGAGAACCGCCCGATCTTCACGGCCGAGAAGAAGAGCCTGGTGATCGACTGGCTCATCAAGTGGCGCATCACCGACTCGCGCCAGTTCATCCGCAACAACGGCTCCGACATGCGCGGCCTGGAAACGCGGCTGAGTCCGATCGTGCACGCGGCGTTCAACGAAGAGGTCACCAAGCGAACCGTGGGCGACGTGCTCTCGAGCGGCCGCGACAAGGTCATGCAGGACGTGCGCGGGCGGCTGATCGACGAAGGTAAGTCCTTCGGCATCGAGATCCTCGACGTGCGGATCAAGCGCGTCGACTTCGTCGCCAACATCACCGATTCGATCTACAGCCGCATGCGCTCGGAGCGCCAGCAGGTCGCGAACCAGCTGCGCGCCACCGGCGGCGCCGAGGGCGAGAAGATCCGCGCCGATGCCGATCGGCAGCGCGAGGTCATCGTCGCGGAGGCGTATCGCGACGCGCAGAAGATCCAGGGCGAGGGCGATGCCAAGGCCTCCGCCCTGTTCGCAGACGCCTTCGGGCGCGACCCGCAGTTCGCGCAGTTCTATCGCAGCCTGGGCGCGTACCGGTCAGCCTTTCGCAGCAAGTCCGACGTGATGGTCGTGGACCCGGGCAGCGAGTTCTTCAAGGCGATGCGCGGCAGCGCCGGCCCGGCGCCGGCGGCCCCGGCCAAGCGCTAGCATGGGTGTGGGCGAATCGCCCCCGAGTCTGCCGGAGTTGCTGCTCGGCGCGTTCGCGCTGATGCTGGTGATCGAAGGGCTGCTGCCCTTCATCAGCCCGCCGCAGTGGCGCAGCGTGTTCGAGCGCGCGATGAAGATGAGCGACGGGCAGATCCGTTTCATCGGCCTGGGCAGCATGCTCGCGGGGCTCGCGATGCTGTGGTTCTTTCTGTCCTGATGACGACCCCCCGGCCGCCGGGTACGGCGTCCGACCCCCGAGGGTGTGCGGGCCGGCTTGGGGCGGCCCGGCGCTCGGCCCGCTCCGCCACATCGAGGCAGGCGCTGCAAACGCGCCGGTACAATCTCCGTTTTAACCCCCCGGCGTTTTCCCATGTCATCTGCTTGGCTGCTGCCCGAGCACATCGCCGACGTGCTGCCTGCGCAGGCACGACACATCGAAGAACTGCGTCGCGGGCTGATCGACGTGGCTCGCGGCTATGGCTGCGAGCTGGTGATGCCGCCGCTGCTCGAGCACATCGAGTCGCTGCTGACCGGCGCCAGCCACTCGCTCGATCTGAAGACCTTCAAGCTCGTCGACCAGCTCAGCGGCCGCACCTTGGGCGTGCGTGCCGACAGCACACCGCAGGTCGCACGCATCGATGCGCACCTGCTGAACCGCATCGGCGTGACGCGGCTGTGCTATTGCGGCCCGGTGCTGCATGCCTTGCCCTCTGGCCTGCATTCGACGCGCGAGCCGATGCAGTTCGGCGCCGAGATCTATGGCCACGGCGGCCTGGAAGCCGACCTGGAAGTGCAGGATCTGGCGCTCGACTGCCTGCGCGCCGCCGGCCTGAGCAAGATCACGCTCGATCTGGGCGATGCGCGCATCGTGCGTGGCGTGCTGGCCGGCGTGATGGTCGGTGCCGATCGGCTCGTCGAGGTCTACGCGGCGCTTGCGGCGAAGGATTCGGCCGCACTGCGCGAGTTGTCGCGTGGTTTCCCGGATGAAACCCGCCGCGGCCTGCTGACCTTGCTGCATCTCTACGGCAGCGCCGAGGTCATCGAGGCGGCGCGGCGTGAGCTGCCGGCGCGGCCGCTGGTGCAGGCCGCGTTCGATGACCTGCAGGGGCTGGCGCGGCGGGTCGAACAATCGCATCCCGAGGTCGCGGTCGGATTCGACCTCGCCGACATCGGCGCGAACGACTACTACACCGGCGTGCGCTTCGCGGCCTTCGTCGCCGGTTCGCCCGACGCGGTGGCGCGCGGCGGCCGCTACGACGAGGTCGGTGCGGTGTTCGGCCGCAGCCGGCCGGCGGTGGGCTTCAGCCTGGACCTGAAGGTGCTCGCCGCCTGCGCACCCGCGAAGCCGCTGCACGCCGCGATCCGCGCCCCCTGGGCCGAGGACGATGCGTTGCGCGCCCAGGTGCGTCTGCTGCGCGAGCAGGGCGAGACCGTGGTGCGGGTGTTGCCCGGCCACGAGCACGAGGCCCAGGAATACGACTGCGACCGCGAACTCGCGCGCGTCGGCGGTGAATGGATCGTGCGCGCGCTGGCCTAGCGCCGCACCTCGACTTCTCTCAGCAATCGATCACTTCGGAATCACTCTGACATGCAACAGAAGAACAGCGCCGGGCACAACGTCGTCGTCGTCGGCACCCAGTGGGGCGACGAGGGCAAGGGCAAGGTCGTCGATTGGCTGACCGATCACGCGCAGGCCGTGGTGCGCTTCCAGGGCGGCCACAACGCCGGCCACACGCTCGTGATCAAGGGCGTCAAGACGGCGCTGCAGCTGATCCCGTCGGGCATCATGCGCGACGGCGTCGCCTGCTACATCGGCAACGGCGTGGTCGTCGACCCGACGCACCTGCTGGCCGAGATCGAACGGCTCGAGGCGATCGGCGTGGAGGTGCGCTCGCGCCTGTTCATCAGCGAATCGTGCCCGCTGATCCTGCCGTTCCACGTCGAGGTCGACAAGGCGCGCGAGGCGCTGCGCGAGAGCAGCGGCGCGGGCAAGATCGGCACCACCGGCAAGGGCATCGGCCCGGCCTACGAAGACAAGGTCGCGCGCCGCGCGCTGCGCGTGCAGGACCTGAAGCACCCGGAGCGCTTCGCCGCGAAGCTGCGCGAGCTGCTGGCGTTGCACAACTTTGCGCTGAGCGGCTACCTGAAGTCGAAGCCGCTCGAGTTTCAGCCGATCTTCGATCTGGCGATGAAGGTCGCCGAACAACTCAAGCCGATGCTCGCCGACGTGGGCTACACGCTGCACAACGCGAACCTGAACGGCGCGAACATCCTGTTCGAGGGCGCGCAAGGCACGTTGCTCGACATCGACCACGGCACCTACCCGTACGTGACCTCGAGCAACTGCGTCGCCGGCAACGCGGCCGCCGGCGCGGGCGTCGGCCCGGACCTGCTGCACTACATCCTGGGCATCACGAAGGCCTACACGACGCGCGTCGGCAGCGGCCCGTTCCCGACCGAGCTCGAGATGGACGAGCCCGGCAGTGTCGGGCACCACTTGTCGACCGTCGGCCAGGAGCGCGGCACCGTCACCGGCCGGCCGCGCCGCTGCGGCTGGCTCGACGCCGCGCTGCTGAAGCGCTCGATGATCATCAACGGAATCTCGGGCCTGTGCATCACCAAGCTTGACGTGCTCGACGGCCTGCCCGAGATCAAGGTCTGTGTCGGCTACGAACTGCGCGGCGAGCGCCTCGACATCCTGCCGCTGGATGCCGACGACATCGACGACTGCGTGCCGATCTACGACACCTTCCCGGGCTGGACCGAATCGACCTTCGGCGTGACCGAATGGGACAAGCTGCCGTTGAACGCGCGCCGCTACCTGGAACGCGTGCAGCAGTTCATCGGCCGGCCGATCGACATGGTCTCGACGGGCCCGGACCGCGTGCACACGATTCTGTTGCGGCATCCGTACAAGGGCTGAACTAGCCCGGATATGCTCGTGTTTGATGCCACCACAACCACCACCTACTTTCTGAAGCTCGAGGACCCTGCATGCTGACCGACGATGGCAAACACCTGTACGTGAGCTGGGACGAGTACCACATGCTGATCGAGCGGCTCGCACTCAAGATCGCCAGCTCGGGTTGGGAGTTCGACCAGATCCTGTGTCTGGCGCGTGGCGGCATGCGCCCCGGCGACGTGCTGTCGCGTGTGTTCGACAAGCCGCTTGCGATCATGTCGACAAGCTCGTACCGCGCCGAGGCGGGCACGATCCAGGGTCGGCTGGACCTGGCCAAGTACATCACGATGCCCAAGGGCGAGCTGGCGGGGCGTGTGCTGCTGGTCGACGACCTGTCGGACTCGGGCGTGACGCTGCGGGCGGTGGTCGATCGGCTGCGCGGCATGCCGTCGATCAGCGAATTGCGTTCGGCCGTGCTGTGGACCAAGGGGGTGTCGACCTACACGCCGGACTACTACGTCGAACTGCTGCCGACGAGCCCGTGGATCCACCAGCCCTTCGAAGAATACGACGACATGCGGCCGGATGCGCTCGCGAAGAAGTTCGTGATTTGAGCGATCTGCACAACGCAAAGCACAAAGCAAAAAGGCCAGCACTTGCGTGCTGGCCTTTGCCAATCTCTATCTTTCAATCTTCTATCTTTATTTCTATCTCTGCTTGGTGCCCAGGAAGGGACTCGAACCCCCACGGAGTTACCCGCTAGTACCTGAAACTAGTGCGTCTACCAATTCCGCCACCTGGGCATTTCAGGAAGTCTTGGACTATATCATCAAAACAAACACATTGAAAAATACAAACCCCATCGGCGCTGAATTGATGGCCGAAGTCGAGGGCACGGTGCAAGGTCACCGCGACGGACACGGCTTCGTCGTGCGCGACGACCGGCAAGCCGACCTCTATCTGTCGCAGCAGGAAATGCGCGCGGTGCTGCACCGCGACCGCGTCAAGGCGCGCATCGTGCGCTACGACCGCAAGGGTCGGCCCGAAGGCCGCGTGCTCGAGATCCTCGAGCGCAAGAAGGCGCCGATCATCGGCCGGCTGCTGCACGAGAGCGGCGTCTGGCTGGTCGCGCCCGAAGACAAGCGTTATGGGCAGGACATCCTGATCCCGAAGAACGCGATCGCCAACGCGACGGCCGGGCAGGTCGTCGCGATCGAGTTGACCGAATCGCCGTCGATGTACTCGCAGCCCGTGGGCCGCGTGACCGAGGTGCTCGGCGAGATCGACGACCCCGGCATGGAGATCGAGATCGCGGTGCGCAAGTACGAGGTGCCGCATCAGTTCACACCCGAGACGCTGGCGCAGGCCGCGACCTTGCCCGACAAGATCCGCCCGATCGATCGCAAGAACCGCATCGACCTGACCGACGTCGCGCTCGTCACGATCGACGGCGAGGACGCGCGCGACTTCGACGACGCGGTCTATTGCGAGCCCGCAAAGATCGGCCGCGTGAAGACGCCGAACGGCTGGCGGCTGATCGTTGCGATCGCCGACGTGAGCCACTATGTGAAGCCCGGCGAACCGATCGACGACGACGCGTACGAGCGCGCGACCTCGGTGTATTTCCCGCGCCGCGTGATCCCGATGCTGCCCGAGAAACTCTCGAACGGCCTGTGTTCGCTGAACCCGAACGAGGACCGTCTCGCGATGGTGTGCGACATGCTCGTCACCAAGGACGGCGAGATCCACGCGTACCAGTTCTTCCCGGCGATCATCTGCTCGCACGCGCGCTTCACCTACAACGAGGTCGCCGCGATCCTCGCGAACACGCGCGGCCCCGAGGCGGCCAAGCGAAAGGACCTGGTGCCCGACCTGCTGAACCTGCACGAGGTCTACCGCGCGCTGCTGAAGGAGCGCAACAAGCGCGGCGCGATCGACTTCGAGACCACCGAGACGCAGATCGTCTGCGACGAGAACGGCCGCATCGAGAAGATCGTGCCGCGCACGCGCACCGAGGCGCACAAGCTGATCGAAGAAGCGATGCTCGCGGCCAACGTGTGTTCGGCCGACTTCATCGCGCGCGCCAAGCATGCGTCGCTGTATCGCGTGCACGAAGGGCCGACGCCCGAGAAGAAGACGCTGCTGCAGAACTACCTGCGTGCGCTCGGCCTGGGCCTGTCGATCAGCGACGACCCGAAGCCGGGCGAGTTCCAGGCCATTGCCGCGGCCACGAAAGACCGTCCGGACGCGATGCAGATCCACACGATGCTGTTGCGCTCGATGCAGCAGGCGATCTACACCGCAACCAACAGCGGGCACTTCGGCCTGGCCTACGAGGCCTACACACACTTCACGAGCCCGATCCGGCGCTACCCGGATCTGCTGGTGCACCGCGTGATCAAGGCCTTGCTGAGCGGCAAGCGCTACCACCTGCTGACCGGCCCGAGCAACCCGCAGCCGTCGAACCGCAAGAGCGCGAAGCCGGTGAAGTCGGCCAACGCCGAAGACGAGAAGTGGGAAATCGCCGGCGTCCACTGCAGTGTCAACGAGCGCCGCGCCGACGAGGCCTCGCGCGATGTCGAGGCGTGGCTGAAGTGCCGCTACATGCGCGAGCACCTCGGCGAGGAATACGGCGGCACGGTCAGCGCGGTGACGAGCTTCGGCCTGTTCGTGCAGCTCGACGGTTTGTACGTCGAAGGCCTGGTGCACATCACCGAACTCGGCGGCGAGTACTACCGCTTCGACGAGATCCGTCAGGAACTGCGCGGCGAGCGCAGCGGCTTGCGCTACGTGGTCGGCTCGCGCGTGCGCGTGCAGGTCAGCCGTGTCGATCTCGATGGGCGCAAGATCGACTTCCGCATGGTGCGTGAAGGCGAGGACGACGCCGGCGTGATGCGGGCGCGGCGCGAGAAGCAGCCGGCTTCGAGCGGCGGCGAGCTCGCGGCGCTGAAGGAGGCCGATCGCGCGACCAAGGCGGTCACCAAGGCCAAGTCGCGCGGCGCGGCCGGTGGCGGCAAGGCGCATCCGGTGCGTGCTGCCAAATCCGCGGCGCGCAAATCGGGCGGCCGCGCGGCCGGCAAGCCCTCCAGCCGGCGCTGAACTTCTTTTCTCGATCCTCACGAACAGCAAACAAGAATGACGATTCGATTCGACGGCCGCGTGGCCATCGTGACCGGCGCCGGTGGTGGCCTCGGCCGGCAACATGCCCTGGCGCTCGCGGCGCGCGGCGCGAAGGTGGTGGTGAACGATCTGGGCGGCACGCTCGACGGCAACGGCGGCACGCCGCTGGCCGCGCAGCAGGTGGTCGCCGAGATCACGGCGGCCGGTGGCGTCGCGATGGCGAGCGGCGCTTCGGTCACCGATGCAGCCGCGGTGCAGGCGATGGTCGACGCGGCGATGGCGGCCTGGGGCCGCGTCGACATCCTCGTCAACAACGCCGGCATCCTGCGCGACAAGAGCTTCACGAAGATGGCGCTGGACGACTTCCGCGTCGTCGTCGAGGTCCATCTGATGGGCGCGGTGAACTGCACCAAGGCGGTCTGGGACCTGATGCGGGCGCAGAACTATGGCCGCATCGTGATGACGACGTCGTCGAGCGGCCTCTACGGCAACTTCGGCCAGTCCAACTACGGCGCTGCGAAGATGGCGTTGGTCGGGCTGATGCAGACCTTGTCGATCGAAGGCGCGAAGAACGACATTCGCGTCAACTGCCTCGCGCCGACCGCAGCGACGCGCATGACCGAGAACCTGATGCCCGAGGCGGTGCTGAATCTGCTGCAACCTGGCGCGGTCACGCCGGGCCTGCTGGCGCTGGTGGCCGAGGATGCGCCGACGCGCGCGATCCTGTGCGCCGGCGCGGGGGCGTTCGAGCGCGCCCACATCACGCTCACGCCGGGCATCTTCGTCGGCCTGCCCGGCGATGCGGCCGAGCAGGTGGCGCTGAACTTCGAGGCGCTGTCGGACCGTGACGGCGAGATCGTGCCGGAGAGCGGCAACGCGCAGGGCACGAGCGAGATTGGCAAGGCGACGCGCGCGCTGAGCTGATCGCCACTCAGCGCCGGTGCAGGCGCTCGATCAGATCACCGGCCCGCAACGCCCCCGGTGGCTGCGGCTCGGCGGCCGCACCGTGTTCTGCGACGGCCTGCGCGGCGACCGCGAAGGCCGCCGCCATCTCGTCACCGGAATCGAGCTGGGCCCAACGGCCGCCGAGCCAACCCGCGAGCACGTCGCCGGTGCCGGCGCTGGCGAGTGCGGCGTTGCCGGTGCTGTTGATGCGTGCGAGCTCGCCGGGCGCGGCGATCACGCTGCCTGAGCCTTTCAGCACGACGACGCATCGGTAGCGTCGGGCCAGCCCGTGCGCCGCCTGCAGCCGGTCGGCCTGCACGTCGAGTGTGGTGCAGCCGAGCAGGCGTGCGGCCTCGAGCGGATGCGGCGTCAGCACCGTCGCGAGGCCGCGGTCGGCGCGCGCGTGAAGCAGTGGCGTGAGGGCGGCGTCGCTGGCGAGTGCGTTCAATGCGTCAGCATCGAGCACGAGCCGCCGGGCCAGGCTGAGCAGACGCGGCAGCGGCGCGCGGATGGCGTCGTCGCCGCCGCAGCCGCCGACGACGGTGCTCGCGCCGAGTATCGCGGGCGCGCTGCCGCCACTCCAGCCGTGACGAAACATCAGCTCGGGATGCAGCGTGTCGATCGCCGCGGCGCTGCCGTCGAGCATCTCCACGAACACGCGCCCGGCGCCTGCCGCATGCGCCGCGCGCGCCGCGAGCAGCGCCGCGCCGCTCATGCCCACGCCGCCCCCGACAATGGCGACGTCGCCGAAGCTGCCCTTGTGCTGTGCGTGGCGGCGCGCGGGTGCGGCCTTGACGCCCGACAGCCAGGCCTGCGGCGTGTCTGCGGAGGTGTCGACGCCCAACGAATCGAGCCAGACCACGCCCGCGTGGTCGCGGCCCGCGGCGGTGAACAGGCCGGGCTTCAGCGTGAGCAGCGTCAGCGTGTGGCTCGCGTTGACGCACGCGCCGCCGAGCGCCTGCCCGGTGTCGGCGCGGAGACCGGAAGGCACATCGATAGCGAGGACGGGGCAGGGCAGCGCGTTCAACTGCCGGATCGCCGCCTCGAGCGCGCCCTGCGGTGCACGGCTCGCGCCGAGGCCGAGCAGCGCGTCGATTGCGAGCTCGGGTGCATCCTTGGCCGAGCCCTCGAAACGCACGCCAGCCGCCTGCGCGCGCGCCAGGGCCGCGCGCGCGTCGGCGGGCAGCGCGATCGCGTCGCCGATCAGCGAGACTGTCACGTCCTTGCCCCAGCGGCGCAGGTGGCACGCCGCTTCGAGCCCGTCGCCGCCGTTGTTGCCCGGGCCGGCCGCCACCCACACGCGTTGCGCGTGCGGCGCCACCGCCAGCGCCAGCCGCGCCACCGCTTCGCCGGCACGCGCCATCAGCGTGTAGGGCGGCAGCGTGGCCGCGGCGCGCTGCTCGATGCGGCGTGTGGCCGCGGCATCGAAGAGCGCGAGCGCTTGCGTGATCGGCAGGATGCGCTGCATGGTCGTCACGCGCTCAGGCGCTCCACGCCGAGGCCTTCCATGTCGATCGCCGGGGGCCGGCCGGCAATGGCCGCGGCCAGCAGACGTGCCGAGCCGCAGGACAGCGCCCAGCCGCTGGAGCCGTGGCCGAGGTTCAGCCAGACGCTGTCGATGCCGCTGCGGCCCAGCACCGGCGGCCCGTCCGGCAGCATCGGGCGCGCGCCTTTCCAGCGCTGGGCCTGGCTCAGATGCGCACAGCCGGGGAACCAGTCGTGCAGCACCTTGTACAGCGTGGCCAGCGCGTTCGGATGCAACCGGGTGTCGGAGCCGCCGATCTCGGCGCTGCCGGCGACCCGCACGCGCACGCCGAGGCGGCTGATCGCGACCTTGTAGCGTTCGTCCATCAGGGCCGAGCGCGGGCCGTGGTCGGCCCGGCCTTCGTGGCGCCGCAGCGGCGCGGTGATCGAGTAGCCGTGCACCGCCTGCATCGGCAACTTCAGGCCGAGCGGTCGCAGCAACGTGGTCGAGCCGAGTGCAGCGCACACAACGATCGCGTCGAAGCCCTCGGTGATCGGCTGCATCGTCATCGGTTGCGTGTCCTGCGCGTCGTTTGGGGTGCTCTCGGGTACGGCCAGCACGGTGTTGTGCTCGTGCGGCGGCGCGTACAGGTGCACGAGCTGCGGCGACGGGCCTCTGATGATGCGCTGCACGTTGGTATGGAAGCGGAAACGCGCCCCCAGGCGCTGTGCCTCGTTGCGCAGCAGGTGGCTGAACTCGCGGCAATTGCCGACCTCGTCGTCGGGCAGGTAGATGCCGGCATGCAGGTCGGCCTCGGGGTTCAGGCCGGGCTCGACGACGCGGCACTGGCTCGCGTCGAGCGTCTCGAAGCGGGTGTGGAGCTCGGCGAGCGAGGCCAGCCCGGGCTGCACCAGCGCCAGATCCTGCGCACTGCGCAACAGCACGAGGTAGCCGTCGCTGCGCTCGTACTCGAGCTTCAGTGACTCGGTGAGCGCATGCAGCCGATCCCGGCTGAAGACCGCCAGGCGTTGCATGCGCAGGCGGTTCGCCTGGTACGTGCGCAGGCGGCAGGCACGCCACCAGCGCCACAGCCACGGCAGGGTGCCGCTGTGCAGCCCGCGCAGCCTGACCGCCGCGTGCCGGCCGAGCAAGTTCCGAAGCACCTTGGCCGGCATGCCGGGCGCGGCCCAGGGCGTGACGTAGCCGGGCGCGATCACGCCGGCATTGGCGAAGCTGGTCTCGCCCGCGACGCTGCCGCGGCGCTCGAACACGGTGACCTGGTGGCCGTCCGCGCTGAGCTCGTAGGCCGTGGTCACGCCGATGACCCCAGCCCCGATGACGGCGATCTTCATGCCCGGAGCGCCGCTTCGATGGCGAGCGAGACGTCGAGGACGGTGTCGTCCTGCAGCGCACCACCCCACACCATCAGCCCGACCGGCATCTCGTCCGGCGCCTGGCAGGGCAGCGAGAGTGCGCAGCCGTCGAGCAGGTTCACGACGGAGGGGTTGCGCAGCAGCAGCGCGTTGGTGGCGAAGAACGCGGCGTCGTCGGCCAGCAGCGGCGCGATCGGCGGCGCGACGCAAGGCACGGTCGGGCTCAGCATCGCGTCGAAGCCGTGCATCGCGGCCGCCATGTCGGCGATCCAGCGGCGGCGTGCGTGCAGCAGGTCGATGTAGTCGGCGGCGCTCATGCCGGCGCCGCGCCGGATGCGAAGCGCCACACGCGGGTCGTACTCGGCCTCGTGCTCGGCCAGCAGCGTGCGGTGCCAGGCCCAGGCCTCGGCGGGCGAGAAACCGCCGGTCGCGTTGATGCGGGCGACCTCGGCGAGCGATGCGAGCTCGATCTCGTCGACCTGCGCGCCCGCGGCCCGCAAGCTCGCCAGGCTGCGCTCGAAGGCGGCGGCTACGGTGGGGTCGAGGCCGTCGAGCATCACGCGTGTCGGTACCGCGAGGCGCAGGCGGTTCACCGGGCGTACGCCGAGCGGCACGCGGCGCTCGGCAAGCAGCTCGTGCAGCAGTACCGCATCGCGCACCGAACGCGTGATCGCACAGACCGTGTCCAGTGTGGTCGACAGCGGGATCGCGCCCTCGGTCGGCGTCAGCCGCGCCGTGTTCTTGAAGCCGACCAGGCCTTGCAAGGCCGCGGGAATGCGGATCGAGCCGCCGGTGTCGGAGCCGAGCGCGGCCCACGCGGCGCCGGTGGCGACCGAGACCGCGCCGCCCGACGTCGATCCGCCTGGGATGCGCGGCCGGGCGTCGAGCGCCGCGGTGGCCGGATTGGCCGGTGTGCCGAAATGAGGATTGATGCCGACGCCGGAGAACGCGAACTCCGACATGTTGGTGCGGCCTACAAAGGCCGCGCCGGCCCGGCGCAGGCGGGCCACGGCAGGGCAGTCGGTGCTCGCGGGGGCGTTTGCGGCGAGCACCGTCGAGCCGGCGGCGGTGACGTCGCCCGCGACATCGAACAGGTCTTTCACGCTCACCGCCAGCCCGGCCAGCGGTGGCAAGGCCGCACCGGCGGCCCGCAGCGCATCGACCGCCCGGGCGCTTTGCGCGGCGGCGTCGAACGAGGTGCGGATGAAGCTGTGGCGATTCGCGCTCGAGCGTGCCGCCGCGATGCAGGCGTCGAGCAGCTCGACGGCAGAGGAATGCTCGCGCGCGCCGGTCAGGTCAGGGGTCATGGCAATGCTATAATCGACTGGCTTGGCTGACTGCAGCGCTGTGCTGCAGGGGCCGAGCAAATCGCGAACCGGCTGTTGAAAGGTGTTGCGACAGACATTTCAGAGATGAAAGTGTGTCGCGATTCGAGCCGGATTCTAGAACCAACCTTTGGAGTCCTCATGACTGTCACCATGCGTGAAATGCTGGAAGCCGGTGTCCATTTCGGCCACCAGACCCGCTTCTGGAACCCCAAGATGGCCCCGTACATCTACGGCCATCGCAACAAGATCCACATCATCAACCTCGAGAAGACGCAGCCGCTCTTCAACGACGCGATGAAGTTCATCCGCCAGATCAGTGCCAAGCGCGGCACCATCCTGATGATCGGCACCAAGCGCCAGGCCCGCGAAGTGATCGCGCAGGAAGCCAAGCGCGCCGGCATGCCCTACGTCGACCAGCGCTGGCTCGGCGGCATGATGACCAACTTCAAGACCGTCAAGGGTTCGCTGAAGAAGTTGAAGGACATGAAGGCGCAGGTCGAGGCCGGCACCGAAATCCGCATCAAGAAGGAAGCGCTGATGTTCCAGCGCGACATCACCAAGCTCGAGAAGGACATCGGCGGCATCCAGGACATGAATGCGCTGCCGGATGCGATGTTCGTGATCGACGTCGGCTACCACAAGATCGCGATCCTCGAGGCCAAGAAGCTGGGCATTCCGATCATCGGCGTGGTCGACTCGAACCACTCGCCCGAAGGCATCGACTACGTGATCCCGGGCAACGACGACTCCAGCAAGGCGGTCGCGCTGTACGCGAAGGCCGTGGCTGACGCGGTGCTCGAAGGCCGGGCCAACGCGACGAACGAAGTCGTGCAGGCCGCGGCTGCCGAAGGCGACGAATTCGTCGAAGTCAGCGAAGGCGCTTGATGCCCCGAGCCCGGCTCGCTGCTTAAGCGCCGGGCACTGAAAAAGGGGCTTCACGGCCCCTTTTTTCCATCCAAATTCAGGAGATTTCCAAGATGGCTGCAATCACTGCAAGCATGGTGGGCGAACTGCGCGCCAAGACCGACGCGCCGATGATGGAGTGCAAGAAGGCGCTGACCGAAGCCGAAGGCAACATGGAACGCGCCGAAGAACTGCTGCGCGTCAAGCTCGGCAGCAAGGCGGGCAAGGCCGCGTCGCGCATCACCGCCGAAGGCGTGATCGTCGCGGCGGTGGTGGGTGGCGCCGGTGCGCTGGTCGAAGTGAATTGCGAAACCGACTTCACGTCGAAGAACGACATGTTCCTCGCGATGGCCAACGCCTGCGCCCGCCTCGTCGCCGAGAAGAACCCGGCCGACGTCGCCGCGCTGTCGGCGCTGCCGTACACGCAGGACGGCTACGGCCCGACGCTCGAGGACGTGCGCAAGGGCCTGATCGGCACCATCGGCGAGAACATGTCGATCCGCCGCTTCAAGCGCTATGAAGGTGCCAAGCTCGCGAGCTACCTGCACGGCACGCGCATCGGCGTGATGGTCGATTTCGAGGGCGACGAAGTCGCTGCGAAGGACGTGGCAATGCACGTCGCGGCGATGAAGCCGGTCGCGCTGCAGGCCAGTGATGTGCCGGCCAAGCTGATCGAGACCGAGCGTTCGGTCGCGACCCAGAAGGCGGCCGAAGATGCCGAGAAGGCCAAGGCCGACGGCAAGACGCCGCAGTCGCCCGAAATCGTCACCAAGCGTATCGAGGGTTCGGTGGCGAAGTTCCTGAAGGAAGTGAGCCTGTTCAACCAGGCCTTCGTGAAGAACGACAAGCAGACCGTCGAGCAGATGCTCAAGGAGCGTGCCACCCAGATCAAGGGCTTTACCTTGTACGTGGTGGGCGAGGGCATCGAGAAGAAGGTCGACGACTTCGCCGCGGAAGTGGCGGCGCAGGTCGCTGCTGCAAAGAAGGACTAAGTCCGTACCGGGACCCGCAGGACTCCGCGGGTTCCGATTTAGACTCTCCCGCGCGCCACAAGCGCCCCCACGCACCGAACTTGGAGTCCGACTCATGGCCGCTTACAAGCGCATCCTGCTGAAACTGTCCGGCGAAGCCCTGATGGGCGACGACGCCTACGGCATCAACCGCGCGACCATCGTGCGCATGGTGCGCGAGGTCCAGGAAGTGACGCAGCTGGGTTGCGAGGTGGCGGTGGTGATCGGTGGCGGCAACATCTTCCGCGGCGTCGCGGGCGGCGCGGTCGGCATGGACCGCGCGACCGCCGACTACATGGGCATGCTCGCGACCGTGATGAACGCGCTCGCGCTGGCCGACACGATGCGGCAAGAGGGCATGACGGCACGCGTGATGTCGGCGATCGGCATCGAGCAGGTCGTCGAACCGTATGTGCGGCCGAAGGCGCTGCAGTACCTCGAAGAAGGCAAGGTCGTGATCTTCGCCGCCGGCACCGGCAATCCGTTCTTCACCACCGACACGGCCGCCGCGCTCCGCGGCGCCGAGATCGGTGCGCAGATCGTGCTGAAGGCGACCAAGGTCGACGGCGTGTACACCGCCGACCCGAAGAAGGATCCGAGCGCGACGCGCTACTCGCAGATCTCGTTCGACGAGGCGATCATGAAGAACCTGCAGGTGCTGGACGCGACCGCGTTCGCGCTGTGCCGCGACCAGAAGCTGCCGATCCGCGTGTTCAGCATCTTCAAGCCGGGGGCGCTGAAGCGCGTGGTACAGGGTGAGGACGAGGGCACGCTGGTCCACGTTTGAGGAGTGAGGAATATGAAGCGTTCAACAAAGCGGTCGAGCCCGAGCGCCCGGCCGTCCGAAGCCGGGCGAGACCCCCTCGGGGGGTCGATTGCTGTATTCAGCGATCGGGGGGCACCATGAGCATTGCCGACATCAAGCAGACCGCTGAAACGAAGATGGGTCGCACCATCGAATCGTTCAAGAACGAGTTGCACAAGATCCGCACCGGGCGCGCGCACCCGGGCATCCTCGATCAGGTGCAGGTCGACTACTACGGTGCGATGGTGCCGATCACCCAGGTCGCGAATGTGAGCCTGCTGGACGCGCGCACGATCAGCGTGCAGCCCTGGGAAAAGAACATGGGCGCGAAGATCGAGAAGGCGATTCGCGAGTCCGACCTGGGCCTGAACCCGGCCGCACAAGGCGACCTGCTGCGCGTGCCGATGCCCGCGCTGACCGAGGAGCGCCGCCGCGAGCTGACCAAGGTCGTTCGCAACGAGGGCGAGGACGCCAAGATCGCCGTACGCAACCTGCGCCGCGATGCCAACGAGCACGCCAAGCGGCTGCTCAAGGACAAGGAAATCTCCGAAGACGAAGAGCGCCGCTCGCTCGACGACCTGCAGAAACTCACCGACCGCTACATCGCCGAGATCGACCGGCTCACCTCCGGCAAAGAAGCCGAGATCATGGCGGTCTGAATGTCTCTGCTGACATGAATGTACCGCGCCACGTCGCCATCGTGATGGATGGCAATGGCCGCTGGGCCAAGAAGCGCTTCATGCCGCGATTCTTCGGGCACAAGGCCGGCGTCGATGCGCTGGTGCGCACGGTGCTCAGCTGCGCCGACCGCGGCGTCGACTATCTGACCGTGTTCGCGTTCTCGTCCGAGAACTGGAAGCGCCCGACCGAAGAGGTCTCGGGCCTGATGGGCCTGGTGCTTGTCGCGGTGGCCAAGTACCTGGGCAAGCTCGCCGATAAGGGCGTGCGCATCCGCATCATCGGCGATCGCAGTCAGGTTTCGGATAAGCTGCGCCAGGCCTGGGAACAGGCCGAATCGAGTACCGCGCACAACACGCGGATCACCTTGTCGGTGGCGTTCAACTACGGCGGCCGCTGGGACATCGTGCAGGCCTGCCGCCAGGCGATCGCCGACGGCGTGTCCGCCACCGAGCTCGACGAGGCTCGGCTGAACCGCTATATGGCGCTGAGCCATGCACCTGATCCCGATCTGTTCATCCGCACCGGCGGCGAGGTGCGCATCAGCAACTTCCTGCTCTGGCAGGCGGCGTACTCCGAACTCGTGTTCAGCGATTGCCTCTGGCCCGAATTCGGCGATGCGGAGCTCGATGCGGCGCTGGCCGAATACGCGCGCCGCGACCGGCGTTTCGGCGCCGTCGAGAGCGCACAAACCGCGCAGGCCTAGATGAGGCCCCCAAGCTCACTTCGTTCGCTGCCCCCCGAGGGGGCGCAGGCCCTCCTTGGGACGGCCCGGCGGGAGGCCTGACCATGTTGAAGCAGCGCGTCATCACCGCGCTCGTGCTGATCGCGTTCCTGCTGCCGGCCTTGTTCGCGCCGATCGCGTGGCCGTTCGCGCTGCTCTCGTTGCTGATGATCACCGCGGCCGGTTGGGAATGGGGCCGGCTGAACGGCGCCGGCGGCGCGTCGCTGCTCGTCGGCGTCGCGGTGGCGGCCGCGTGTGCCGCTGCGCTGTGGGCCGGCTGGGGCGATGCACCGCCGCGCCTGGCGTGGTGGGTCGCGTTCGGCGTCTGGGTTCTGGGAGGCGCGTTCGTGCTGCGTGGCGGCCCGCAAGCCTGGCCCGAAGTGCCCGCGTCGGTGCGCTGTGTGCTGGGCGTGCTGCTGCTGTGCACCGCGTGGCTGGCGCTGGCGTCGGCCAAGACCATCGGGGTCAACTTCATCCTGTCGGTGTTCTGCCTGGTGTGGGCCGCCGACATCGCGGCCTATTTCGGCGGCAAGGCCTTCGGCAAGCGCAAGCTGGCGCCCGGCATCAGTCCCGGCAAGAGCTGGGAAGGCGTCTGGAGCGGCATGCTGGGCGCGCTCGCGCTGGCGGCATTCTGGCTCTGGCTCGACCGCAGTTTCCGGATGGATTCGCTCAGTCTGTACGGGCGCCTGTACAGCGGCTTCGGTGCGGCCGGACTCGTCTTGATCGTGGTGTTCCTGGCCGCGATGAGCGTGCTCGGGGATCTGTTCGAATCCCTCGTCAAGCGCGCGGCCGGTGCGAAGGACAGCAGCCACCTGCTGCCTGGCCACGGTGGCGTGCTCGACCGTGTCGATGCGCTGCTGCCGGTGTTCCCGATCGCAATGGCCTTGATCACGCTCTGACTCCTGATTGACCGACATGACGACCACGCGCCAACGCGTCTGCATCCTCGGCGCCACCGGCTCCGTCGGCACGAACACGCTCGATGTGATCGCGCGCCACCCGGATCGCTTCGAGGTTTTCGCGCTCAGCGCGCACAGCCGCGTCGACGAGCTGTTCGCACAATGTGTCGAATGGCGGCCGCGCTACGCCGTGTTGCCGGACGCGGCGCAAGCGAGCGAGCTCCGCCGACGCCTCGGCGAACAGCGTGTGACGACCGAAGTGCTCAGCGGCGCGCAGGCCTTGTGCGATCTCGCGGCGCATCCCGAGGTGGACGCGGTGATGGCCGCGATCGTCGGCGCGGCCGGCTTGGCGCCATGCCTGGCCGCGGCGCACGCCGGCAAGAACCTGCTGCTGGCGAACAAGGAAGCCCTGGTCGTCGGCGGCAAACTCTTCATGGACGCGGTGCGCGCGGGCGGTGCCACGCTGCTGCCGATCGACAGCGAGCATTCGGCGATCTTCCAGTGCCTGCCCGAAGACCGCAGCGCCTGGCCGCAGCGCATCGACCACATCCTGCTGACCTCGTCGGGCGGCCCGTTCCGGCGGCGCGACCCGGCGACGCTCGCGGCCGTCACCCCCGATGAAGCCTGCGCGCACCCGAACTTCGCGATGGGCCGCAAGATCTCGGTCGACTCGGCGACGATGATGAACAAGGCGCTCGAGGTCATCGAGGCGCGCTGGCTGTTCGACCTGGCGCCCGAGCAGATCAAGGTGCTGATCCACCCGCAGCAGATCGTGCACTCGATGGTCGTGTGCCGCGACAACTCGGTGCTCGCGCAGCTCGGCACGCCCGACATGCGCGTGCCGATCGCGTTCGGCCTGTCGTTTCCGGAGCGCATCGAATCGGGTGCGAGCCAGCTCGACTTCGGCACGCTGGGCGGCCTGACGTTCGAGCCGCCCGACCACGCGCGCTACCCGGGCCTCGCGCTCGCCTGGGAGGCGCTGCGCGCGGCCGAGGGCAGCAGCACCGTGCTGAATGCGGCGAACGAAGAAGCGGTGGCGGCGTTTCTGGCCGGAACCATTCGCTTCGACCAGATTCACAGCGTCAACGCCCACACCGTCGCCGCGCTGATTCCCGAGGCCGGATCGACCACATCACTGGGCGCGCTGCTCGAGCTCGATCGGCGTGCCCGGCAACGGGCGCTTCAGTTCGTCAAGGGGCTCATCCCATGATCACCGCTCTGGCCTTCATCTTCACGCTCGGCGTGCTGATCACGATTCACGAGTACGGACACTACCGCGTCGCCGTCGCCTGCGGCGTGAAGGTGCTGCGCTTCTCGGTCGGCTTCGGTCGGGTGCTGTGGCGCCGCCAAGCCACACCCGAGAGCACCGAGTTCGTGCTGTGCATGCTGCCGCTGGGCGGCTACGTGAAGATGCTGGACGAGCGCGAAGGCCCGGTGGCGAGCACCGAGCTGGCCCGCAGCTTCAACCGCCAGGCGTTGTGGAAGCGCACCGCCATCGTGGCCGCGGGCCCGCTCGCGAATCTGCTGCTCGCGGTGCTGCTGTATGCGGCGGCGCACTGGATCGGCATCGACGAGCCGAAGGCGGTGCTGAGTGCGCCGCCGGTCGGCAGCCTCGCCGAACGTGCCGGGCTGCGCGCGGGCGACTGGGCACGTGAGGCATCGAGCGACGGCAACGACTGGCACGAAGTGCGATCGATGACCGACCTGCGCTGGGAACTCACCCAGGCCGTCGTGCATGGCGAGCGCCTGCAGCTGATGGTGACGGATCGCGCCGGCCACGCGCGGCGTACCGTCGTGCTCGGTCTGGACACGCTGGGCACCAGCGAGCTGGATGCGAAGACGATGCAGCGCATCGGCCTGGGGCTGCCGTTCAGCGAGCCGGTGCTGGGCGAAGTGAAGGCCGGAAGCGCGGGTGCGCAGGCCGGCCTGCACGCCGGCGACCGTGTGCTGAGCATCGATGGCAGTGACGCGACCGACGGCGCGCTCGTGCGCGAGCTGATCCGGGCCAGCGGCCGCAGCGGCAGCGCACGCGCGATGCACTGGCGCGTCGAGCGCGCCGGGCAAGTGATCG
>Ga0307508_10001953_pt1 | contig 22550 bp, 28 predicted proteins | sample 9_EM_MG_FD_203089 | JGI IMG/M metagenome (GOLD analysis project Ga0307508, IMG submission 203089) | Populus trichocarpa ectomycorrhiza microbial communities from riparian zone in the Pacific Northwest, United States - 9_EM | ecosystem: Host-associated > Plants > Roots > Unclassified | place...
GATCCCGCTCCCTTAATACTCGCCGCTATAGTTTATTCATTTCTTCTGATACCTAGCGCTTCGTATCCACCGTGAGGAAAGAAGGGAAAAATATGTGCTAGGAGGGGATCGTACCTTTATGCGTGCGGCAACATCTCGCCACCAAGGAGACAGCTGTGTGTTGTCCCCCTCCGTGCAAATACCCTCAGACATTGAGGACAGGTCCACTTCAACAACTCCAAGTGGACAGACAAGATATGTCGGAGTAGACTCCGCCGCTGCATGGGTTTGGAATGGCAAGGCCACCATGGACATGTAACCATTTCTTTGCTATCGCCCCCTAAAGCATGCTCGTCGCGGAGGTGGGCAGACACGACCCTGCGGTCCACGAGGAGGGGCATACCACACTCGTGACCGTGTTCGGTCACCCATCGACAGGTGATTTCCGCAGCAGGAAAGCCAAACAGGATTCCATGCATAAGGAAATCAACGCTGAAGATTAATCAGTACTTTGAAAGGTGAGCTCGAGGGGTGCGCATACGTGTTTGGCGCGTTCTGCTGCAGGTGGGACATCCTTGAGGACGTTAGAATGGAGACAGTTTTTCCGCAAGGTGCTTTATAGGAACAGCCCTAAGACCATTGAAAGCCATTGGTAACCACCCCACAACGTGTAAGGTCAATTCCTTTTGTGGCCTCACGGCCCAGGGCCCATCGGCCAACCATATTGACGTCGTGGGCGGCGGCGATGAAACGGAGGTTCGATACTGGCTTGTAGAAAAGGAACATTTAATATCCCTATAACTGCCACAACAGGAGCGCCCCAACAAAGTGTCTTTGGTACGCAGCCTGCATTACTTTAAGTAAACGTGGGCTCTGAGAGTAAATTTTGAGTTCATATTACCAGCCATGAGGCGCTGGAAATTCATGGATTCCATCGCTGTCACCTTATTTCCTTCGTCGTGCATGTTGATGTGACGATATGTTCTGATCGCGGTATTGCCCTGAGTTGTTCCGTTATTGACAAGCGCTTTCTCGTTGTGGGTAATCACCTATTTTAAACCCGAAACTAATGTACGTAGACTGGTGACCAGTCTATAATGTACAAGTCAAACTGGCAACGGGGGAGAATGGATCGTAGTAAAGGGAATTCAGGGGTCGACGATTGAACGATTCAGATGCGTGATTGTCTCACGGTCACGGTGACTCCGATGCGCTCGCTCAGCTCACTTTCACTTGAAGAAATTGCACCTGCCACAAGACCCAAATCCAGCTGGTGTGGTCCAACAGATTGCCATGAGATGATGATGATCTATCAATTGGTCACTGAGGGTCTGTTTCCAATGATTTTCCGGCTATGTGTTTATTCACCTTTTCATTGCCTGTCCTGTCTATCGGTGCCCGCATTGGCAACTTCCACAGTACAGTAGGCATGTGGTCGCCTTAGGTCTTGGACAGCTGTGCACCGGGTCACCACACGAGCTGCCGCCACTAGCATAGGTCAACGTAGACGCCCGGGCTACTGCTTCTGCAAGCCAGACCATTTCCGGAGTTCTGCTGCTTGTCGACTGCGACACTCCCCACCCAAGGCTATGCATATTTTCCACACCCATGTTCTGCATGAGAGACCACCCAGGCTGCAGCATGCTCCCCATGCATCCGCCAGTTGGTCGTTGTGTGCCAACATCAGCTTCACATTTCGAGGGCGTCTTTGGCACTCGACCAACGATATCTTAATGATAACCGGGTCATCACAGTGCCTGGCAACCCCCATCACAAGTTGGCGCCCAAGCCTCATGATCCTGCCAGCCACTCTGCATTCAGGTATGGCATTTACCCCACACGTCAAGGCTCAAGCCACCAGGCATGTTTGCCTGGTGGCTTGATGTGCTGGGTATGATTGTTGATCTTGGCAGAAACACGCCAGTCACACTCGCTGTACCTCGGTGCCTACTAACCCCGGCGAGACAAACCTTTTTCACGTATGGTATTTACCACGCACGTCAAGCCACCGGGGAAACCATAATTATTGATCTTGGCAGAAGCACGTCAATTGTACTCGTGGTGCTTCGGTGCCTACTAACCCCGGCGAGACGATTTTTCACGTATGGCATTTACCACGCACGTCAAGCCACCGGGGAAACCATGATTGTTGATATTGGCAGAAGTACGTCAGTCGTACTCGTGGTGCTTCGGCGCCTACTGACCCTGGCGAGACAGATCTTTTTCACGTATGGCATTTACCCCGCACGTCAAGCCGCCGGGGAAACCATGATTGTTGATATTGGCAGAAGTACGTCAGTCGTACTCGTGGTGCTTCGGCACCTACTGATCCCGGCGAGACAGATCTTTTTCACGTATGGCATTTACCCCGCACGTCAAGCCGCCGGGGAAACCATGATTATTGATCTTGGCAGAATCACGTCAGTCGTCCTCGTGGTGCTTCGGTGCCTACTAACCCTGGCGAGATGACTCTTAGATTGACGAAACCTGCAGTGGACCTATCGTCGAAACAAATCCATTGATTATTCGAGCGCAGTAAACCCCCTGCTGTATGACCTACTCCTTCCAAGGGTGATCAGGGCAGCAGTTGGAGAGAAAGGCCTGATCAGCTCTGCCCGCGATATCAGAATATACCTACCAGTTTATGCCCAAAGCTTTGTGTAAGTTGACAGCCAAGACAGGGTCTGGTTCGGAGTAAGGTTCCCTATCGAGCTATTGTTGTTATCCCCAGCGTCATTAAGAGAACACATGTTCATGTTGTTTCAACTCTGCCAACGCACTCGCTCAATCAAGGGGTCGAAAAGTTGACCATGAGGCATATCTTGGACCCTACATCACCTGGTGAACATCCTGACTTCGATGGCGGCTAGTGTTGTGCATGGCCCGGCTTGGAGCCCCGGGCCGGGCCAATGGGGGGGGCTCATGGGGGCTCATGGCCCGGCTTCGATCTACTTACGCTGGCTTGGGCCGGGGCTCCACGGCTCGGGCCAACAATTTAATTTACTGAAACGCTGTGCGCGCAGTCTTATAGATGGGCGTGGATATGGGCGGTATGGATACGGGTCACACTATTGTGACCCGTGACAATCCCGCACCTGGCGCAGTCAATGTCACCAACACCCACCGCGACCTACTCCTCGCTCGGTCGGTCTTGGTTCCAGTCGAGCGATACTAGAGTCCTAATCCGCGAAACAGGTTCAATCCCACCCACCTACCACGCGCGCACCTCAAATGTGCCCCGATACGCCATTCACCACGAGCGCACCCGGCGCCTCGTTACTGGTCATCACCCGCCCTTGTCCTGCACGCACCACTGCGGCACCAGTGTATGAGCATGCGAGCACGTACATGCACGCAGACCGTAGTGTCTGCGTGCACATGCGTGCTCGCTCGCCCATATTTGTCCACCCCGGTGCGCGACCCTCGCCCGCCGGTCACTCCGGGCCTCTGCGCCACATCTCGCCAATGAGTCGCCTCTCTGGCATGCACGCACACCACCCGTTGTGCCGTCGCTGCCGTCCCCACCGTCGTCCTCGCTCTCGCCCTCACTCCCCCGCATCACCTCGCGGCCCTTGTCTTCGCCCACCTGCTCCGAGTCGGCGGCGAGTCGGCGACAACACGATGCACGCAATCGTGCGCGTCGTGCCGTCGCCGTTCTTCTCGTCGTTGCCGTGGCCCTCGCCCTCGCCCAGTCGTTCCCACCACCCTGTCATACGACACGAGCGCACGCGTGCACGCTCACTCGCCCGCCCTCGTCCACCCTATTGTCGCACAATTGAGCACGCGCGCAGCACGCCTATCCCCGTCGCGCGTCACGCGCTCGTCCACCCGCCCTTGCTTTCACATGTACGTGAGTGCGTGTACACACGTAGACAGCGAGTCTACCTGTGCATGTGCGCTTGCTCGCATGCGTCCGCCCTTCCCCTCCCCTGCCATCGCACGAGCGCGCGGGCACGACGAGCAAGCAAACGCGCACATCCCCCTCATTGTTCTACATGCTAAGGTGGTACGAAACTTTTTTTTTCTACACTCGTGCTACGTAGTGTGACAAGCCCTGGCTCAGGCCGGGCCGGGCCGAAGCCGAGCCGAAGCCTGAAAGTACGGCCCGGCTTGGATTTTCTGAGGCCAAAGCCACTCGAAGCCGGGCCAAAGCCCCAGGCTTTGGGCCACGCTGGGCCGTGCACAGCACTAATGGCGGCTGCTTAGCAGGGAAGTTCAATCCAATTCGAGCAAGTGTCGCAAGTAAGTTCACAATCAAGCTTCTGATCTATCCAGCCTGTCGAAACCGAGCCGATCAGAGAACCAGTGACAGTACCTGGCATCGATGGGAACGATTCCAATGGTCATTCTCCCCAGTCTGACCAGGAGAAGGTCTGTCTGTTTCTTCTTAGTAGTAGTATTATCTCGAGCTGGTAGATGAATATACTATTCTTATCAGCTCCAAAAGATTCATTCCGCACGGAGAGCAAGAGAAAACTTCAGTAAGATCCCAAAGATCCCAAAGAAATGCTTTTACAACACGCAGGATGATCCACATTTCCGTGGAAAATGCACAATTAGTCGTTTAGACTTTAAAAACCTCTTCTCCTCTCCCCAGCTGAACCTCAACTTACTCGCTCTTGAACCTACTAAGCTTGAAGCAGCCAGTCCACCCTCCGGCTTCGAATTCTTACATAGGTTCGCAGTTACTGTGGGGGCGTTCGGTGTGTAAAACTGACCATACACGACGTAGCCAACGAATTCCCTGTTATCAAGTTACCATGCCTGGCTGTCTACCGGAGCTGCTCAATGTAAAATCCAGGTAAGAAGCTCGAATCCACCTCTAAATGACTCAAATTGGTCACGAGTCAGTCTCACACCCAACTCCAAAAGATTCATTCAGCGCGGAGAGCTAGATGAACCTAAAGTAAGACTCCCAGATCCCAATGTGTTCGTTACTTCATGTTGCTGTCATGACAAATCGAGTTTGATTGATCTTACTCGGATCCAGTGCGCCACCAAAAACACCCAGAAGCGGCGGCCGGACGGACAGTAGTGGACCCACAACTCAGTGGCTTTCAGCTTTCGTCACCTTCGCGACTCAGTATGACTGAGAATTCCATCTCGAAGGGCTGCCAACCTGAATAAGTACAAACCTACAGTTAAAAAGTAGATAATTTACGAGACTTGTTGCAGTAGCTCATGCCTGTATCAATCTGTATTCGTCCCACGTCTTGTGTAAAACCATGATTACCCTCACAGCATGATCTTGGCCGAAGCACATCATCCATACCCGTGATGCTTCGGCACTGGCGAGAGGATATACCTTGGGTCCTTGATCAACGAAATCCGTGGCGGACTTATCGTCAAAACAAACCCATCGCTGATTCAAGAGAACGAGTTTGCAGTAAACCTTCTGTTGTGGGACCTTCCGAAGCTGATCAAGGCAGTCGGAGAGAAGAAAGGTCTGATCAGCTTCGCTATGCGGGAAGAGAAGCACGTGGACGGAGTGCCAATCCGTCCTGAAGTTAAGATTAGTGTAGTTTGGCAGCTTGCTTGTGTAATGTGGCTCTGTGTATATGCGTCAGAGACGCTATTGTTAGAACTTGAACAGGTCATACGGCGTGACTTCACCTGCGTGCGACTGCCACCCTCAGGGTCAAGGGGAAGAGAAGACATGGAAGGCACAAAGTACAAGAAGTAATCTTCGTACCGCAGTTAGGCTGGGAAAGGCGATATGCGGCGTGGAGTCGTGGACCAACGGACATCGGCAGTTGCATAATGGCAAGCACACTCGTCAAGTGTGCACCACTCGGTTTTTAAAAGTTCTGTTGATTGGAGCTTCTTGAGCATAGTGCACTCATGTAGATACAGTCGTAATTTTAATCAAAGGTGTGTGCGTAAAGAGTGGTGTGTTGAAAATTGATCAGAGTGGCCACAAAAGGCTCTCTGAGGGGTTGCCAGCGAAGGACCCGAAGGATCTGCTGCATCAGACCTAGAAAAAGGCCATGTAAACGTCAGACCACAGATTTAGAGGCAGAAACAGTGTCGGCACGCACTGATTGAGAAAGGCTTTGATGATTAGCAGGGTATCATGCCAGCACCACAGTTTGCACTCCGCTCGCGCCGCATTCGGTTTACGCTCCGATAGGCTCGAAATCTTCCTGCAAGTCCACGTTCACAATGCCCAGCGACGAGGCCGATGCACTCGTAATCTCGACCGATCCCCTCCACGTACGTCTGTTCCGCGAAACGTGCACTAATTCTAATATTACGTCGGTGAATAGCCCGCGAATCTCATTCCAGAGCTGTGTGCAGGGTTTTATCGGCTTGGGTGGGTTACTGGCACCGGGGGTGGGATCTGTATCCGCGTTGGGTGGGTTTTCTTCGACGTTGACGTCTGGTGTGGTATCCTCGTTGCTGATCTTCTCGCGTGGGTTCCATACGCTAGGGACAAGGTTTACATAGCCCCATCCGGCGTCCAGAAAGAGCGAATCGAACCCTCACACATGTTCGTCTTGCCCTACCCGCAAGCCACCCCCTCCCCACACACCGATCGCATCTTTCTCCGTCGTCCGAAACTGAACCTCAAGGAATCGGCGTGTACGCCCTTGTTTTGGAACGCGTTTGACAAGAGGAATGCAGGCAGTTGCATTCATACGCATTCACAGAATGCGGTGATGGCGACATTGTTGTGGGAGGGGGACCTCTTTGAGATCTCGCATCAGGTATGTGTTTGATCCAGGTGATCGCGATCTCCGATCGCTGACTGGATGACGTCCGACACGCTTATCTGGCACAGGAGGTAAGGAACTTGCTTAGCAGGGAACGTGCGGATCTGAAGGTGTTGGGCAGATGATCAAGGGTGTTCGGATCGGCGGAAATGGCCCGGCCATGTCTTACTTGGATACCCTCCGCGTCCCGATCATTGCCAATACCCCGTTCGAGGAAGATCTGACGGACAGCATGGCGGCAGCGATGGAGAAGTACCCGGAGGCTGCGGGCATCCTTGTGCGGAGACATGGGGTCTACGTGTGGGGTAAGTCCCGTGGTCGTGGTTCTCTTTTTCTTCTCTTTTTTTGACAGGGGGAATCTCTGATCTTCAATTGACAGGAGATGACTGGCAAAAGGCGAAAACGCAAACCGAGGTAAGTGTGTCGTCCTGAGTTCTGTGAAGTCGGTATAAAATTCATCATCGTTAGTGCCTGGATTATCTGTTCGAGATTGGTGTCAAGATGAAGCTTGCTGGTATCCCGACGGTTCTCAACAACTGAGGAGTGATGTGAGAATGATATGGATACCTCCGGCTCCGCATTCAGAGGTATTAACCTTGGACCAAATTCGAAGTACATAGAAGGAAACGTCGTGACGTTAAATTCATCATACAATGCTTAAATTTGGGCGCAATGGACCCAGTGCCTTGCAATGTGTCTCCCATTAAGTAATCCATTGGTCCGCCAGTCTGAGGGCATTGCAACCGAGCACTGCAAACGCCACTGCGACGTATTTGGCGTGAACATGCCATTTAAGGCATGCGAATGTGGTACGACTCGCGTTTTGTTTAATAGTATTGCTGCGGGGACCCGCCTCTCCCTCTCACTTCACTACCACTACCTCCACATACAAACACCCGACGACCACGACCACGACGAGGACATGCCCCAGGTACCCAAAACATGCCCGGCGACAGGCAAACCTATCCCACACGACTATGTACACACGTTTGACGGCCATTTTGTCGATTCCACCGGCCGCACGTTGTTACTTCGCGGCGTGAATCTCTCTGGGTCGTCTAAAGCGCCCGTCGGCCAGCCCTCCCATGTCCTCGACGACTTTTGGGCATCCGCACAGGCCGGCGGTCAAAGTTTTCTCGGTCGCCCCTTTAATCTCGACGATGGTTCTGCAGACGCGCATTTGAGCCGTCTCAGAGGATGGGGATTCAACGTGCTACGGTATCCCATCACTTGGGAAGCACTCGAACACGAGGGACCGTGAGTGCTTGCTTCACGCTGCGCATGTGGTATACGTTCTCACGAAGGCGTGGCTAGCGGACGTTATGATTACGATTTCATGGACTACACTATCCGCGTTCTCTATAAATGTAAAGAATACGGGTTCAAGGTCTACTTGGACCCACACCAAGATGCTGTACGCGTCTCTTTTGTCCTCGTCTCCCTTTTTTGATCCCTCGCAGTGGTCGCGTTTCTCTGGCGGCTCCGGTGCCCCCTACTGGACCCTCCCAGCATGTGGTATCGACCCTCAAGCCTTCACCGCAACCCAAGCTGCGATCGTGCACTGCGAATACACAAGCACTTCTGATGTCCCGGATCCCGCTGCCCTCCCTCCCATGATCTGGTCTACCAACTATAGCCGTCTTGCGTCCCAAACTCTCTTTACCCTCTTTTTTGGAGGCAGGACCTTTGCCCCAAAATGCATCCTCGACGGCGTCCATATTCAGGATTACCTTCAGTCCCATTTCATACAGGCTTTTGGGGTACTCGCAGATCGGATTCGGGATGCGGGTGGGTTATTGGATGACGTTGTCATTGGCTGGGATAGCATGAATGAACCCGCCGAGGGGTTTATTGGGTACCAGGATCTGAGCGTATATCCGACCGCGCAAGGATCGGCGCTGAAAAAGGGGACCATGCCGACCCCACTGCAGTCGCTCAAGCTCGGGATGGGTGTCGCTCAAACGCTGGACAACTATACCTTTGGTTCGTTTGGGTCGAAGCGCAGCGGGACTGTCGCGGTCGATCCAAAGGGCGTTCGGATATGGGCAGATCCCAGTACAGAGCCGAATGGTGTCCATCCCAAGTGGGGTTGGAAACGATCGAGTGAATGGACGCTGGGGACATGCGTTTGGGCCCTCCATGGTGTATGGGATATCGACACTGGTTCTCTACTACAACCCCATTACTTTAGTTACTACCCTTCTCCTTCTCCGTCTAGAGTCACCGCCTCCGACCCAGTGCCAGTAGACTTTCTCCCTGGATTCTTCCTGCCCCACCTAACCAACTACGTCACGCGCATCCGCGCCGCCCACCCAAGTGCCATCGCATTCGTTCAAGCCCCCGTCTTTGCCATCCCCCCAAAGACTCCAGAATCGTTGCTCAAAGGACGCGCCTGCCACTCGACACATTATTACGATGGTCTCACGCTCGTTACGTGTCATTGGCACTTGTTCAACGCGGACGCACTGGGCATCATCAGAGGCAAGTATAGCAATCCGATTTTTGCGGGCAAATTTGGAGACAGGGCAATTCGCGCAAGCATTCAAAGTCAACTTGGCATTTTAAAATCGGATGGCGTCCAGCTTGGCGCGGATGCCTCGGAGTCCCATCGATACCCGACCATCATTGGCGAAATCGGGACGCCTATGGACTTTGATGACAAAAAGGCGTACGATCCGACGCGCAAGGCCTACGGGGATTATTCGTCCCAGGAGCGTGCGCTGGACGCGAGCTTGAACGCAGCGGATGGACCGAACGGGTTGAGCTATACGGTGTGGACGTATTGTCCGGACAGCAGCCATATGTGGGGGGATGGGTGGAACAATGAAGATTTGAGTCTGTGGAGCAAGGACGACGTGCGAGGGAGGGCGGGTCACCACCACGCAGCGGCTGGATTCCTTGCGTCGGCACGGTCGTCGAGCATATCATTGGCAACGCTGCCTGTCCCGTCGTCGCCGTACGCGGGTACGCCGTCGTCTTATACTGGCAAACAGATACCTCTGCACGAGCTGTTGAGGTTCTTGCGGGACGGTGCGCGTGCGATACGCGCCTTTTGTCGACCGTATCCTGTCAAGATCATCGGTACGCCCGTGGATATTCAGTTCGATATTGGCAAGGCGTCGTTGAAGGTCAAGGTTCGTGTCACACCCGGCGACGCACCACAGACGATGACGGAGGCGGAGGGAGAAGGGGAGGGTTTGGACAAGGACGGAGGGGATGAGAGTGTGCTTCCGACGGAGATATTTATCCCGTTGGTGCATTTCGCGTCGGATGACTGTGTCGATCGGTCTGTCGCGGTGTGGGACCGTGAGCAGCCGGCCGACTCGGAGGACTCTGAGGTGTCCGAGCCTACGAATGGGAGGGGGTCGACAGTCACGCTACTCCTGACGACGCCGAAATCGCTGGAGGGGAGCAAGGAGATAATAGAGACGAACGGGTATGCGGTGGAGGTCAAGGTGTCAGAGGGTAGGGTGGAGATGGACGAGAGCGAACAGATGTTGCGGTGGTTTTATGCGGTGCCCGTAAGTGGCGAGAAAGAGGTATCAATCGAGGTGAAGAGGGTAGGCGGGGCGATTAACTGGGCTCGGACTACTCGAAGGGCGAGGACGGGTGGGAAACGGGGTGTGGTGGGGTGGGTGGAGAGGTTGTGTCCAGATGGATGCGTGATCATGTAAATGATCCATTCGTCTGTGAGAGGTATCTTATTGTAACAAATATTAGTGTGCAGGGATCCTCGTTCATACCGAGTCGTAAATGTCTAGAAGTCAATATATACACGTGCATGGTTTGTGAATGAACTTGCCAGTCATGATGACGACGAGGTGGAATCAGCGCTCGACGCAGCAGGATCCACTCTCGGCGCCTTCAAGGGCGTCCCCTCCCACACCGACGCGTCTCCCCACCCCGCTGTCACCCCCACCCCGACCAGCCGCTCGACGACCCTCTCCAACGCCTCTCTCCTCTTGCGTTCCCCCTCGACTTCCTCCCTCGTCCTCTCCAATGCCCCCTCGACCTCCTCCTTCCCCTCTTGCAACCTCTCCACGGCGTTCAAGAGGCCCTCGAGTTTCTCATCGACGTCGTCGCGGCGTCTGGACTGTTTGGACGAAGTACGGTAGGATTCGCCCAAGATGAGAAGGGCAGCGACACCAAAGAGAAAAGATTCAGCGAGGGTGTTGGCGCCATTTTCGATGGCTCTACGTGTGGGCGAGTGGATGAGCACCCAGGACGAGCGAACGAGCGAACGAGCGAGAGGGAAGGGGAACGTACTTGGTCTCGGACAAGGGTCGGATGTGGTGACGTGCGGGTTCACCGAGGATGTTGGTCCGGAGGGAGATTTCGGCCGTGTGCATTTTTTGAGCGAGGGAGACACAAATGGTGCGAAAGGCTTCGTGTCTTTTTTTTTTTCGTGCGTGCGTGCGAGGGTGGTTGTGTCATTCGTGCTGCCCGTTGACGGAGATGGATTGGACGTACTGTTTCGCTTGGTTTCTGAGCTGGGCAGAGATGGGTTTCGCGATGGTCTAACGTGTGTGGTGGTCAGTCGGACGATGGCAAGGAGGTGTTGGGGTGGGATGGACTTGCACGGATGGCGAGGGTGGCGAGTTTGACGGTGGCCATTGGGGTGGACGAGGTGGATGGAGGGCAAGGTACGCTAATCGAGCCTGACGCGGGGCGGCCCGGGTATTCCGAGGACACGCGTCGTGGCTTGCCGCGGCTCGACTTTGTACACTGCAGTACATACATCTATAATGCAATCATCCCAACCCAGCCTCGAGTGAATCGCCTGCGTCAAGTCGGAACAACACTGTTGTGGCGATGTTTGGCGACATTAGTTCAGAGTCCTTACACTGGCGCTACATTCCGAGTGACAAAAGTAGCATTGACACGACGGCAACATGCCAAAAACACCTTCGGGTCGCAAGACTCATAATGTCGAATGTTCAAGCGAGAACTGTGGATGGGAAACTTGGTAGTAGACGTCAAATATGCTCCACAGCTGCTAGCTAATAGCGTGAACTAGATCCTACACGTGGGCGGATTTGGGGCACTCCGAGTGGTCTGTGACACCAGACTACACTCCGAAATCTATGGAATGTTACACAGTGCCGCTGAGTGATTGAGAATCTGTCCAAACGCCACTTCGTGCGTTCAAATCGGAGTTCCATAGTTGCCGAGGCGTTCACTCCACCATCCATTGTGGGGTAGGTGTCGCTTTAAGCATTCTACGGGACACTCGTACAGCGTACGATACGACTTTTGCTCGTTCCGAAGCCAGAACGATTTGCGGAACACGTGATACCGGCTGTTCCCGCACCGATGTGAACTTCTGTTACCTACCACCACCAACTCTCCTGAGATACTTGCTCCGAAACTCCACGCCTGAAAACCCTCAGCGCGTCATTTCGTCAGAACGCCACCCGTGGAGTTCAACTCAATAACTGGAACCCTCATTTTTCCAACGTCGACCGTCAGCATTCCGTACGCAAACGCAGCAGGTACACGCGGTTATCATCGAAATAGCGTCCCTTCAATGTCACCGCCTCCCGCTCCATGCGATCCCTCGTTCCATATCGTTCCCTATGTGGGATAGCGTTTTAACACACGCATTCTCACGTGGAGTGTAGAAAACGGGGCAGGCATAACGCGAGCATATCAATGTTGCGTGGATCGGGAACAAGCAAAACGTGCGCAGGTGGAGAGATGGCAGTGCGATAAGCCACTGCCCCGTTTCGTGCGCGCGGTGTTAGTGTGGCAATGCCAACAACTTATCCGGATCTTTTTGCTGTGAGTGACCGTAGCAGCTGAGCCTTTCTCCTTCAGGGCTGTGACGCATTTAAGGTTGCAAGCTACTTCTCTCTCTCCATTCGATCCCTGATCATCAATAATTGGGTGCACCTATGATATCCCCAATGGGATATCGATGCGTAAAATTGGTACGTACGTATGGTGACCCTGGACATGCCGTCTCAGAACTTAAACCGTCGCCTCGGATCGCTACATCCATTTCGGACTTGAAAACGTGACGCACAATGTCCACAAGGGACGGTATCTATTTCCCCGCTCCTCGGATGGGCGTTGTTGACAATAACGTACCTAGGGTAGTCGCGCGCTCCGGGGGGGCGCGTTGCGTGTTGTTTGATTGGTCGGCGATCAGGTCGGACCAATATGCATGCTGCGGACGTAGGTTGGGCGGGTGGTCCCCAAATAGAGTCTACCGATCTTGTATTCCAAGAATCGATAGTGCGCCGAACAGCCCCCGCCTGGAAGGGTTAGTGGAGGCGGAGCACTCTGGCGGCGGTTCGTCGCTCCTGCTGCGCCAAACCCTAGGGAAATTGAATGGGAGTGCACATTGTTAGTTCGGGTGACGTATTGTCGGGACGGAAATGAAGGCCCCACCACTTAGTGGGCCAGTCGTCCCACATAGCCCCTTTCCATCTCATGCCGCTGACATCTTAACACCACCAGCACCCCAGACCGTCCGTGCGTGTCGTACATGAACGCGGACGGACCAAGGATGTTCCGATGCTCATGACCCATTTCTTGATAGTGTAATGCTCGGGCAAGTCGGGCAGAGAAACGTTGCTGCGATCGTCCGACTCGGTCGTGTTTGCATCTACGCGATCCCCACTCATCGAAATGATTTACGGCATGAAATTTCCGATGCGTGCAATTTGGCGTGGGTGGCAATGGAAGCTCTCGTAAAATTTCCCGATGCGCAGAAGATCTCATCCAATCATGTTACCCATCCTGGCATCATTGTATGACCAAGCCCACTAACCATCTTCTCGAAGTTTCTATTCATATCAAGCGGAGGATTCCATCGTTTAAGTTAGTGCGTTTTGCCAATTATTATTATTATCACGCGAACGCCCTCGGTGCGACTAACCTGGTTTTGTTCAAGTTCGCGTGTGATGGGGATCTGCGCATCGATGAAATGAGTGTACGAGGAGAAGCTCCCAATGTTGCGTAACAAATTTACCGGGAGACGAGAAGAAGCTTCAATCGTCCTCCCATCGGATGCTCTCCTGTTCGGGAGCATGCTTTAAAAGCCCCCTGTGATCAACCTCTCCTCCCTCACTCCCCCCCTCGATTGTAGAAACACATCGAAACATGACACCATACCAACTATCATTGAGCATGTGCGATGACCTCTCTCATCAACATGAGGACACATTCGATTCGCTGTGCGTTCAATCATGCTTGTTGCCTCGAAGGTGGACCGAGCTGACGCATCCATCTTCCCTCAGTGACGAATTTTTAGCTCCGCTCCTCGCTAACATCCCCGATGTCCTCCTTCCTACCCCCATCATCACGCCATCACCGCCATCACCGCCCTCTGGCCCATCCACCTCTGTCCCCGCTTCTGCCGCCGCCGCCGCCTATGACGCCCCCGACCCCCAGCTTATCTGCCAATGGGTCTCCCTGCACGACCCCTCTCTCATCTGCGGTACCCCGCTCTCCACAGACCCCAAACAGGTCTGCACCCATTTTCGTCACGCCCACGAAGTTCGGGGCAACGAAAAAGTGGTCGTCGGGTGTCTCTGGCGCGACTGCCAAGTCTTGCCAATGCAGCGGGGAAGCCTGATAAGGCACGTGTTGGCGGTACATTTAGGATTGTTGAGGTGGCGGTGTGAGGCGTGTGGGAGGGTATTTTCGCGACGGGGAACGATCCATGCGTGTGGTGAGGGCGAGTGAATCAGTTCGGACGGTTTCCTTTTTCCCCTTCCCCTTTCTCGTTTATTTGTTCATGCGACAACTTTGTTTCCGCACACAAGGGCGAATGGAACATGTATTGATCTCCTCATGGCATGCCGTACGCACCTAACCATTTCTGTAGCGCCGCAACGTCCGGAAAATATAGATCATGAATCATCGAGTATAGCGCCCAGATGGCATCCCCCCTTTTTTTATTGGAAATACCCTGGTGGCCATGTGGGGTAGGATGGCGTCAGGTCCCATGCAACATGCTTACGGTATCTTGCCCGCCGTTGAGTATGTCCAGGCCATTAATGTAATACAAGTGGCAGTACCCGGGCAGTGCCAGCCCATCGCCTGGAAATTTGGCACGACAAGAGGCTAGAGCCCGGAAAATAGTGAAACATGCCAATGACCTACATATTCATTTTCGAACTTGCTGCGTACGTTATGCCCACGCTCTTCGAGTTTCGGCAGACGTTGTGTTCTAGTTTGCTTCCCATATATATATGAGATCGTGGCAAAAGGTCCGGCGACTTGGTGACTTGTCAAGTTTCGAGGGTGATAGGATCTAGCATATCTAGGTCTGCTTTTTGTTCCGTGTGACGCTCCACTGGCAGTCTGTATCAATGACGGTATGACGACGGACAGAAACTTGCTCTCGTTGCGAGGGCCGACTCGACGTGCATGGTCACGACGGTTTGATCCACTGTAGCAGTAGCACGATCCACCCAGGGATCGTGCACATATTCGGACGTTTGTAATTGTGAACGGGAGTGCCTGATCCATTGGACGTCGTTACGCCGTCCAAAGTCCGATGTGACGGATGGATAATAAGTATCAGGCCCATCATGCAAGCTCGGTCAATCTCCGATCTCTGGTCTGGCCAGGGGGGGTGCTGTCAAGGATGATGTCAATCAGAACACTCCGGTGATGTGATCCGCCGGGCTGACGGACTCGATTGAGGCACGGGCGTCGAGGAAGGGCACTGCCAATGGATGATGCCGAGTACGACGTGTCCTGAAACGAAAAGGCTGTATTGTTGGAGCGGCTGTATCGGGGCGCAACGTTCGTGTGGCATTGGCGGTGTGAATGCCATTGACACATACGAGCCTGATTCGGAAAAAAAAAAAGGCACGTCCAAGAATGGACCATGACCCGTATCCGATGGAGGAGGGGGTTGGATGATCCGCAAGTTGACTGTCGGGATGGTGTCGGCTGGGTGAATCAGTCCCTTAGGCAACAATGCCATCCCTTTTACCGCCAGTGGTGACACAATACAGATCAGGGAGCGGCTTACCTTGCTCCCCCCCTCCTTGGTGGCGTTTGGTCCCGCTCACGAGTATTCCATGTTACCCTCAGGGGAGGCGAAATGAAGGGAGGACTGCAAGTTCGCGGAGTTTTCTGGTAAATTACTATTAGACAATATAATCACACGATCTCGATCGATAATTTACTGCATTTGCCGAACATCATGGAACGAATTCATTTGTTTCCCCCACAGAAAGGTCGAGGATATGAACGGCGGCAATAACAACCAACACTGTTAATGAACACAGTTGTTTACGATGCATTTGGTTATTTGATTATTTGGATGACTGACAGGTACTGATATGAGCGCTTGATGGCGGAATGATCTGGGGTGGCCGTGGGTAGTTGTGCCAAAACTATGTTCCGTGGTCAATAAGCGGCGCTGGCTGATAACCGATAACAGCCTGATGGCACAAAATTGATAAGCTTGACTCTCTTTCGGAATGCAGCACACTATCGTTTGGTGTTGCAAGGGATTCCAACAGGACCGGCGATTAAATAATGCAAGATCCCCGAAGATCCACGACTGGAACACCGAGGAAATGGGCATCAACGTGATGGTGTTGGCGGGATGGCTTTAGCTAGGATCAATCCCTTTCCACCGGTGACTAGCGAAAGGCAAAGAATAAAGATGGGCTCACCCCTGTACCCGCTTCTCTAGGAGCGTCTTTAGCCCTCAGTCACCATTAATTTTTCATGTCGACTCCAAGGGAACATTCCACGATCTCGAAACTGGTGGGACAATGAAGAGAAGCCACTCACTGCTGTGTTTTTTATGATGGCAAGAAGGTCCATGGTATGAACGGATCCAATCGAAGCTACATCTGGTCAGATGAATGGCGAGAAAAAAAAAAGGATATTGGCGTTTGTAGGAAAACAATATGGAGAGATCGTTGGGAGAGCGGGGAGTTGGCCGCCGCCCGCCCAAGTTCGGCAGTCGACGCACGATATATTAACGCAGCTAATGATGGCAAGACGTATTAGGTCAAAGTTGCTTGGCATAGCTGCGGAGCACGCGGGAGGTGCTGGGTCCCCAGACATACCGGGGACCACTAACCCTCACTTACGTTTTGAAACGATGGCCCCCTTGTCTCCGACCATCCGTTTTAGCATCTGCCGCTCGGGATGTGACAACAGATAGTCGAGAACTGCTAAAGTACTTGGCTTTGTCGTGGCTGGAAGCGCCCTGAGCGCACTCTGCAACCGGTACCTTCCCTGGGGAGGCACCCGTGGTCTCGCTGTTTGAACGTTCACCGAGTGCCTGGGCAGTTACCTTGTTGGAGTCTTGCAAGTTGCAACTTGGCTGAGTTCCAAACTCGCACAGGGAGCACAGTCGCGAGTTCAATCTCCGATTGAAACTTGCTCAGGAACACGCTGTCCGAACTTGTGTTGCAAGTCATATGCTTGACAGGGACGTTCCGACTAACAATCCCAGGTAACTTGCAGGACCGTCGTTTAACCCGAGTCGTACTTTGGAGCGACACTTTCCATTGCTTGCACAAGCGACACTTTGATTGCACCACGGGCGCTCGTGTCAGGCCGACCATGGACCCCACCAGCGATCCCCTCCTTGCGCTTCGACACGCCGTCAAATCCAAGTCGCCCATCACATACCTCGCCCACGGTCAACCCGCCCAGACCCTCCTCACAGCGACCCACCTCTCCCTCAGCGCCGCAGTCACCCTCCCAAAATCGTCCCCAACGCGGTACACCAAGCCAGGCGTCTCCAGCCCATCCTCCACCGCCGACGTATACACCCTCGAAGCCGTCTACCTCGCATGGCTGCTTCGCGATGCGCCCGGCGCCGAGTACATGCGACAAGCCCGCGAAAGCGGTCTGACTGTCGGCTTCGTGAGCGTGACGGAGCGAAAGAGCGTCGTGGAGTGGTTGGAAGGCAAGGTGGCTGATTTGGAGCGGATACGGCCGTTGGCGAGTGGTACGTGTGTGTTTCTCCCCCTTGATTCGCCGTGCGTGTGTTGGCGTGTTGGTTCATGCGTTTGCTTTGTGTTGTGGGTAGAGTCGACGACGCCGCCTGGTACGCCGCCGCGTCGGGCAGGAGCGACGAGCGCAGCACCCTCCACGACACCTAAACATGCTTCCTATTCATTTGGCGTGGACCCCATGTCGCCTGGAAAACGGCGGTATGTTGCCGACGCACAAGACATGGAAATCGTCAAGCGGATAAAACAAAACGAGGTCGAGCTCCGAGACAGAAACACGGTCTTGAGGGGCACTAAACCAAACGTAGCTTTCTGTTTCCTCTCGGTTTGTATACGCTGATGCATTTGGCACCTAGAACTTTTCCGCTCTCCACGGAAGCTTCACGGAGCGTTTGAAAAAACTCCGGGACGTCAAACCGGGAAGTGCACCCACGCCTGCGCCATCCGCCGGCCCGCCCATGCAAGCGCGTAAAACCAGTACGTCACCCTCTGAGCGTCACATTCTGCTTCCCAGCCAACCGTTTTTTGAACAGAAAACATGTTCCCGATCATCATGATCTCGTCGTCGCCGACAGCACTGATCACCATGTACAACGTGAAGCGCTTCTTGCAGGAAGCCGTGTAAGTCACCCACCCCTTGCTTATTCTCCGTATGCGATGCGCCTGCCTGCTCGTGCACTCAAGGTACTCACACCGTCCACCCAGCTTTGAACCGTCGACCACCGCGCGCGAACGCGCAGCCGCAGCAGGAAACCCCCGCGCCGAAGACCTCCTCCACATCGATCGACGGCGCGACCCACCCACCGCCTCCGCAGCCGCCTTTTCGTCTTCCACCAATGCCTCGTCGGCCCCGTCCGCGACCGCCCACGGTGCAGGGACCGGGACAGTCCAGAGGTATTTCATCGTCGACAGTACGGACGCACTCCAGAAATTCGGGGCGGACGCGTGGGAGAGGGTCGTGTGTGTGACGACGACTGGGCAGGCGTGGCAATTCCGACCGTACAAGTGGAACGAACCTCGGACGTTGTTTCATCACGGTGCGTTGCGTCCCCCCCCTTTCTCTTTGGGTTTTGGGGCTGACGGGGCGGATTAGTCAAAGGGATCTACTTTACGTGGGCCAACGATCCGCCCAATGCAAAGATCAAGGATTGGAACGTGACCGAGCTCAAGGTGAACGGCTTGCGTGTCTTGATTTGATTTCGCTCACGTGAACGTCCCTCGCTAGATTGACCCCCACCGAAGACACGTGGACAAGTCGGTGGTAGCGCATTTCTGGAAAATTATCGACGATTGGACCCTCACCAACAAACCGTGGTTGCTCAAGTCGTGACCGGGGGCCATGGGAGGGTGTAGGTGGTGCGGTGTTGGTTTGCCCGTTTGCTTGTGTACATATTATACATGGCATGACAGTTTGTCCCCATGATCTGCTTCTACGTACTAGTGACTGCCGGACATTTGGGAAGTATACTTATGCCTTGCTCATGTTGTCGACCTCTTACTGTCTTACCACCAACGAATATGATGCACGATCCAACGATCCATAGATATGTGAGAAAAAAAGTAGCGTCACATTCGCATAGATTGCATGGTGGAGGGGAATGAGTACAAAGTGAGGGTAAGCCACCGTTCATAAGCACACGACAATCGCGCGAGGGTACCATCGATTATCCTGTGATCCCGAGACTGGCAAGCTCCTTTCGAATGTCCGCTTCGCCCTCCATCTTCTTAAGCTGTGTCGCTTCGAGGCGTTCACCCCGTTTGGCCTTTTCCTTGAGCTCCTCGATCGCTTTTAGCTGAAGCAGAAGCGGGACATTGTGCCGTGTCAGTCACGTCGAGTGACATTGACCAGGGGATAACAACGCTCACCTTCTTGTTCAGATTCCGCACCTTCTTCGCGACAGGGTCCAACTGGTCCGCACCAGGTGTAGGCGGCACAGATGGCGTCGCAGGTTCTCCCGCCGCTTTGACGCCGTTCGTTGGCCCATCAAGTCCGTTCGTCAGAATATCCAACGACGGCCTCACAGACTCGCCCGCGATCGGCGTTACTGTACCCGACCCCTCACCCCTTTCGCCCTTCTTCTTCAAGTCCTTCTTTTTCCGTTTCTTCTCCTGCGCTTGTCCCCCTTGTCCACCCTGTGCTTGTCCCTGGTCACCCGTAGGCGGGGGTGTCCGAGGCGCTGCACCGGGCACGTGCCTCCGTCCCGCTTGCCCATGCCCGTTCTGAGAAATCCCATTGGTCGGCGTACTTCCAGGTATGTTTGGATTCCTATTGTAACCCCGAGGCGGTGTCGCACTCCCACTCACCGTACCACTCCCTGTGGGTACCCGCGGTGCCCCACCTTCGTCTTCGCGCTTGAAAATCGCTGGCGTAGCGAGTCCTCGGGCACCAGGAGGACGATAGGCGCCCGCAGGCTTGGCAGCCATAGCCTTGGACGTGAGTGCGGCAGCGAGGACGCTCGGAGATGGTTGGGGCGCTGACGGGATAGTCTGTCCAAAGGGTGGTGCCTGGTCAACAGGAGTGGGGCGCCAGCTGACTTGGTAAAGCTCCTCAACAGCCTGCACGTGAACGAGCGGGCCGCTCGCGTGCCAGATCTTAATCCCATTGTCGACGCGGAGACGGGGAGACAGCGTCGCGGTCAAAAGGAAACGTCCATCGGGAGACCAAGAACAGTAGGACGTGTTTGGGGCATCGATGGTGCATACCCTGTTAAGCGTACGTCGGTCAAATACGTCGATCTTCCCGGCGAGGTTACCGAATCCGGCAAGGAAGAGAAGGCGGCTCTGGGGGTTGAACGAGATGGTATTGTGTGGCGCTGAACCAAAGTCGTGGAGCGTGCGGACGCGCTGGTCAAAGAGCATTGTCTTGGCGGGCATGTCTATTGAAAAAGGCTTGAGCGAAAGAAGCGAACCGGCAGGGAGACCAGCTCACATCCATACACTACTCCGAACTCTTTGCTATTGGGGCTCCATGCAACGTCGTGGATGGGTCCTTCCTTGTCGAGGGCGACACGGCAATCATAATTGCCAGCTGCGCTAAGAAGATACATGGACGTCTCTCCATAGTAGCTCTTGTTGGAGTTATCGACTTCGGTTTGGGTGACAACTAGGGCTTGGGTTCCGAGGTCGTTCCACTTGATCTGGGCGCGATCGGCCTTGAAAAAGGTCTTTGAGCACGTCGGGACACTGGAAAGGGCGAGAAGATTGTAAATCTTGACGCTAGCAGGGGCACCCTGTTGGTCGTTGATGGATCAGATACGCATATCCAGAAACTGCCCAGACGCGAACCTTTTTCTCCGCAACAAAGACCGCAAAAGACGGACTCAACCCAGAACTGAGCGATACCATTGAAGCGCCTTCCACTTTCAGCTTGTCAACCACACCTTTGGCCCACTCGGCAGGACGGAAGATCTGGACCTCATTTGAGACAAGGCGAACTGCATGTGATTCTGAGATAGTGTACTGAAGATCCCAGCCTTCCTGGGACTTTTGAGTGAAGGCAACCAGTTCTTCGCCAGTGGAGACGGAGAAGATGCGGAGGTTCTTGTGCTGTGCGCCGTCCTCGAGCTTGACTGAAGGGTGGGAAGTGGATATGAAATTGATTATCGATAAACACGAGGCTGATATATGGTACTTTTGTACGTACCAGGACGTTCCCAGGTGGAGATGTACGTTCCGCGCGGGGAGAACTGGAGCTCGATGATGTTGGGGATGCTCAGTTCTTGCAATAGCTTTGCACCCTCTGCCTGGAAGATTCGAACACTGGATTGAAGGAGCTGGGATCGAAGAAATTAGGCGAGACACGAGGCAGTACGCACACGCTTGGAAGAGCATAAGCGAACAGCCTTCCATCGTTGCTATAGTGGTAGGTGCGAGCTGGGACGTCGGGACTGACAAAGCCAGGGAGTGGGATGTAGTCTGGTGTTCCACCGACGAGGCCAAGACTCTTTTGGGCGCGGACTAGAAAGAACGATGGTTAGATGAGGATCCATGCGGTGTGCTGCGGGCGTACACGCGTATTGCTGGGAGAACTGGGAAGCCATCAGGATCTGACAAGAACGGGCGCAAGAGAGAAGCAAATTAATGCTTCAGGAGGGGGGGCGGGGAGGAGGAGATGGGAGGTCAAGCTAAAGAGGCGTCCTAACTGCACACTCGAGATTGCACACAGACTTTAGGGCAGGCGGTTTCCGAAGTACGGGGATCTGTCTCAACTCCGATGGTGTCAAACTCGTTTAGGATGACCGACATGATCGCTCTCCACCTCGTAGGGCTAAATGCGCGCACGATCTGGGCGCGACTGTCAGATAGGTACTACACTCGTGCTCAAACAGCCAACAGCTCCATCCAAAAGACTCACACCCAATTGGCCGGAGTCGATCTTCCATCCACATCCGATAATTTCGGCTCCGGGACACGCGCCATGATGATGCTGGATTACATCATGACCGCCGTTGATAATCTATTTCGAGCATTTAAGCCAGCAGTGCCAGAGCATCAGCAGCAGAGCTCTTGGTCGTTGCCCAGCGGAGCATTACTTTACGGACAGAATACTTGAAATTTCACAATCCTACACGCCGACACAACCTCCAATGTTCACCGTGACCGTACCGCGAAAAACCAAAGTTACAATCATGCATAACTGAAACGATATCGGTCACCAAAGCATCAAAATCCGAGAATACCCTACTGATCGTGAGACTTGGAAGCGCTACTCACGGGTCAATAGTCGCAATGAACGGACGATCAAAAGATATCTGTGATCGTTCTCGGGCAGCTCTGTTGTCACAGAGGGCAAGTTCAGGATGATAACGTTAGAATCCAAAAGTCGGATATGCATTATATAACAACTAGAGATGCTGAGAGTTACGCACCCTCATACTTTGCCCGCCATTCTGTATACGTTAGCCATGGCTGCTCA
>Ga0307508_10001954_pt1 | contig 22546 bp, 22 predicted proteins | sample 9_EM_MG_FD_203089 | JGI IMG/M metagenome (GOLD analysis project Ga0307508, IMG submission 203089) | Populus trichocarpa ectomycorrhiza microbial communities from riparian zone in the Pacific Northwest, United States - 9_EM | ecosystem: Host-associated > Plants > Roots > Unclassified | place...
TCCATTATTTCGTATATTAGCCCACACCTGCAGGTGGATCCTTATCCTTTCCTCTTTGGATCCCCTGCTAGATATGTCTGTGATTAGAGTAGTATTACATAATAATCTAATCCCCTTTGGATCCCCTGCTAGTACCGCATTCCGCCCGACCGCAGTAGCCCTTACAGAAGCTCACTTACCCCATTTCCAACCAGTCTCAGCTCTCCTTGTTTCACGGAGGGCAGTGACGATGTCGGCGGATTCCTCTAATCTCTGGATGACTTCACCCTTCTCTGTGATCCTTTTATCCTCCTCTGCCACGACCTCATCCATCTTTGCAATCATCCTATCCTTCTCTGCCACCACCCTTTCCTTCTAGCCAATTTTATCATTTAATAGTCTGACCAAGCCCAAATACCAATCGACGATCTGGAAGAAACAGGTTATCTTTAAGCTATTGAATCTGCAGCAAGGACTTACAATCATGAGCAATAACTTGACACTCTTTGACTGTTGCAGGCTTAGATATACTCGAAGGGATGAAAACACCAAACATGTGGCAGGATGACAGATATACTAACCATCCGGGTAGACTGCATGAATGAGTTCGATAGAAATGCTTTGAGTGGGTACCAGGCGAGCGATCTCAGTGAGATGGGTGATAATTTGGTCCATAGCGGGAGTTGAATGTATCCAGGCCCTGGATTTCTTGATTACACTCGTCAACTATCAACACTCAACTTGAGCGTTTCAAGCCCTCACACGTGACAACCATTCTTTATCACACATATCCAATCTCATACTTATCTGCTGGAGCGACTTCTGCAATATAACACCCTCTTAAAATGGAAGGCTTCGCTCACAACCGTCTGCTGGTTTTTCAACGGAATTGCCCAAGAGATATTGTATGAAGATGTTTGGATTGGTGGGGTAAGGGACGGAAGGAATCTTGCCGAGAGACTTGGTGGTGCACCAGACCTGGCGAATGGTGTCGTCACTGTCTGCAAAGCACTTGCAAGGGAGGAGAAGGACGGGAAGGAGAAGTGGTGGACTCGATTACCCGGAAAGAAGCCGGTTAAGGCTCAAGAGAAATCATCTAAGATGCCAGTACAACCCCTCCCAGTTGGTCCCCGTCGGTCACATACTTCTATCTGCAACACTTCAAAAGTTAATCCAGGACATCTAATCCACCGCTTACGAGTCAAGACCCCAGCAATGGACAAATGTTCCCCACACGATTTGCTTTTCATTCTCCAACATTGCCCTCTATTGTTAGTCTTTGAGGATTGCAAGAGTATCCGCCGACCCATCCACCCTCTTGTTATCACAGAAAGCGAAGTGATTCCATTTGGGTTTAGTGTCCATCCCCCTGACAATGAGATCGCTGTTACACAGACACACTTGCGCATACCATACTTTCTCGCCCTCTAAAGTGTTTGACTTGAACGGATTACACGATGGCCAAAATTTCGAGCGAGGCTTCAGGCTTTATTACACCGATGTTATTGGACCACTCTTGGAGCAAGTTGGCCAAGATCTGCAAGTCCTTGAAGTTATCAGTTGCTCAGAGGGATTGGGGATGGGTGCTAGAGAAGCTAGACGAAGTTGGGTGGTTGCTGGAGGCGGGCAAGGCAGCGGAGGTCAACGGTGTACAACTATAGCACTGTGTGCAAAAGACCATTTTTGATCTCGGAAAATATAATTAAAATATATTAGAAAATATCTTATTCATGAACTAAAAATACATTACCCATATATGGAAATAACTGAATTGTTCGGGCTAATGAATTTTCGCACTTCACAAATAAGATATTTTATATTATATTTAATTATATTTTCAGAGATCAAAAATGGTTTTTTGCACGCAGTGTAGCTATGTGTAGCAACATAAATCAGGTATATACTATATATTTAGCAAGGTATGGTCACTACGTAATGACTAATGTTACGAAGGGGAAGGACCCCTGTTATGGCAAGGTACAATCAAAAACCAGAGATTGCTGATGAGGGAACACGACAACGAATTAAAAAGGATCTGTATACCTTCCACAATCCCATTCCTCAAATTCCATCCTGTTTCTGTTCGGTTCCAAAATAATCCCATTTCGTTTCACAAAGCCCATCAGGGCTTCATTTTTTTCAAGAACATTAAGAATGCTCTCAGGAGAAAACAATGAACCATCCATGGCTTTACCGCTGACTCGGAGCTTGACACGAGGACCGGGGGCCAGGTAATCTAAAGGTGACCAGTCCAATATGTGAAGGTAAGTAACATCAACTTGCAGCCAGAAGTTGACGACGAGTACGAGAACTTGAATGCGGGGGGCGGTTTTTACAAGCCGGATGACAGCAGGGAGTGAGCTCTGGAACACCTCTTGGAAGATGATTCCTTTTGCAGATATGGAGATCTTCTCGAGATGCTCAAATCCGGAGAGTGTGAAAGGGAATTCATAACAATTGCTGATCAAGGAGTGCACTGTGCCCTATTGTTAGCAAACAAATGTGCCAGTGATCCATAAAATGTTGCATACCTTTACCATGGAACTACTTAAACCTACAAAGCATATATAAATGTGACAGAATCGCAGAGAGTAATTACTTACAAGCGTAGCCTACGTCAAGCTGCAACCTTCTCAGGAGTTTGGAACGATTCAACAGCGAGGTTGACTGTTGATCACCTGGCTCATGGACCAGCGCCAATGATGTCAGACAGGAGACACGATGCATAATCCAGGAAAGAAGGTCTGGGTTTGAGTGACCGCAAAGTATGACGGTCCTAAGAGTTTGATCTGAGTCAGATGAGATCGCAAGGGGTATGCTAGTTGCCCGGGCCGTGCACTGAGCCAGCACTAGCTTCTTGATGCTTTTGGCCTTGTCAAGGACAGAGAAAGGAAATTCATAAAAAGAGTAGAGGTATAGTTCCTCAATGGATGATTGCTGGAGGAGGGTTGGGAGAAAGTCTTCATATGAACACGGGTTATTGTGGAGTTTGAGAGAGATCAGGTTGGTCATTTGCGGGATGATCGATATGATCGATGGTAGCGCCGATGGTATTGAACTGGGAGCGAGGCTGCTGCTACGGATTTCCAAGGAATGGATGTAATCCAGAAGACATGAATTGTTGAAAAGTCTCTGGTAGAGCCCAGAGACTGCTGGTGGGTTGTGCAATTGGACGACAATATCCTCGTAAAGGTGTTGTTCGGCAATTCGTGAATACGATGAGTGGACTCTCAAACATGCAGTGAGTGCCGACGTGTCCCGATGTAGAAAGCTGAAGATGTGGTAAATGAGCTCCGCTGGTAGCTGCGTAGGAGTCATTGGCTATGTTGCAGGTTTAGTATTGACTGGTACCGACGACAATTGTAGAAACGGCACACAATAAGTAGCTTAGAGGGACCACAGACGGGCCCTCTACAGCCCGAGTACAGATGTCGAGCTCTTATTGTTCGATTGCTGTTTCATCATGTAGCCTGTTCGTGTTTGTTAATAAATGATCAAGCCACCGGTGATCTTCTCTAAAAATCTTTGTAGTATATGGCATCAATTCAAATATGTTTTGTGATATGCTAAACTTTGGGTATGAGTGAGACATTATTGGTATTCACTGGATCGTATCAGATGCCGGGGTTGTGGTCCAATTCCTGTCAGGGGCGAGAGTTTCTGTAAAGCGGAAATTAAATAAGCGAGGGGTCGTCCACTTTCCTAGTTGACAATTGCTATCTGCGCACTGCTTCTTCAAAAGACGGTGTCCTTTCGACAATCTCTTCCCGATCTGCACATATAATATATGTACGTACTTTTGTTGCCATGTGCCCTACATCAGTAAATGTAGGGACATGATGGACCTTGATACAATGTTCGAGTTCCACCGATGTTCGTCAACCTTCACGATTTTGATCCATGTGTAAGCTAGGTACTAAGTTGAAGTGGTCAATGTAGCCGTAGAAATGTTGCACAAACAGTTATATAGTATAATTACATCCCAAAGGAATGCCTACTGTACTAGTAACAGCACAGATCCCGCGCATCCATTCGTGTTAGATTCAGTCAAGACTCAAAATTGTATTGTCACTGGAAAAATCCGAAATATAATTACGTTCAACGGAAACGTTGTGGAAACGTCACCCGAAATTCCAATTCGCTCTCATCTGTACAAATGATTCCAACTTCACATGATATGAAATTAGATTTGCGTGAGGACGCTTCGTTACGATCTATCTTTAAGATCCAGTGCAGATCCATCTCAATCAACCTTGTTGATAAAACACTGCTTGGTCGACGTCGCTCCTAGAAAACTCCATAAAGGGTTTTTGTAGGTGGCAAACTAAGGTCTGTCCATTTGAGTTGGAAATGGAGTAACCAGGCGGTTGTCGAATGTAGATGACCTCTTCTTCAGTAAAGTTCTCCATTCAAATAAACCCCCCTTGATGTCGATTTGACCTGTTTCATAGTTTTCGGCTGCAGAAAATGCAAGGGCGGTTGACGCACAACAGGCACAAACTTGAATGTGTCGAAGTAACCAACTCTGGGGACTTGAGAGAGAAACCTTGGGTAACGAGATGTGTCTTGTATCGGACAACGTTGCCACTCACGTCCTTTGCTCGGAAAACCCACTTGGAACCAACGACATTTGCTCCGTCAGGTGTGTTCACCAATTCCCAAGTTTCGGCTGCCTTTAATGTATCCAATTCCTCATGTATCACGTTTTCCCACAGATGCCAGTCAGGGCAAAGTCTTTCTGGCTCTAGCAAGATTGCGTGGTTCCAGAGCCTCGGTCTCACTGATCTCTGTGGCCAACGCGTATTCATCCGCACAGTCAGCCATTTCGGCAGTGGGCAGTTGAACACCTAGGGCAATATTTGGGTTGTTTGGCTTCTTACAATGCCGACTGATATGTCCCTTTTTGCCACAATTCCATCCTTTTTGGACTTTCTACCTTTCGACTCCGGCGTGACACGAAGTCTTTTTCGGCTTCCTTCCCTTTCCACCCGCCCTTACGTCGAGCATGCTGGCTCGCTGACGATCAGATTCCTCCATGAGGAGTGAAATCAAAACACCTGGCTCGATCGTCTTGCTCATTGCATACATGCAAGCTGCTGTGAGTTGGGATGATGAAAAGTTGGACAGGGCAAATGGCAGGGATGCAACAATTGTCGAAATGTAGTCTTTATCGATAGTGACTCCCACCTGTGCTAACTCCTCCTTTTTGACTTGTAGCCCCTCAAGGAATTCTCGAATATGGCCTTTTTCGGGGCAACGGGACTCAGCGACGTGTGGGAAAATGTTGGTGCTCAGTGTGAGTCATGACTCATATCGCACAATGATAACTCTAAGCGAGATGAATCGAAACTGTGATTTCTGCATGGGTTATCGCCGTATGGTCATTGGGATCTGAGTTTTAACGGATGGATCTTGACTCTGAATGTTCGACCTTGTGGACAAGAATTCATATGGTTGATTTCATCACCTACAAACACAATGGGTTTCAAGCTTTCGGTTACGATGAGACGATTCACAACTGTCATGCAAAATGAATATGTAGATGGTAATTCAGATTGCTTGTCTGTCGGCTGGTTGTTGGGCACAATCCAGGCATGCTGACCTCATCATGCATTGCGTTGCCTTCACGTTCTCCGAGATGCCACCAGGTGTCCCACATTTCTTATTGCTACCAGTCTGGAAACGCTAGGCTTGTGACCAGCCTGACATAAGAAGGCGTGACCTTTCGTTTCGTTTTCTTAGTCAGCGACTCAGCATGCTACTTCTTTGATCATGTGATCGCCTGGCTGGCGAGGCTATCGTTTTTCTGCGTTATATATCTTGAAGAAATCTCACGTGCCTCTGCTGCGCGCCTTGGCACTTGCACGCATTGCGTTAATGGCTAGTCTCCCTTGCAGACTCTGATAGTGTTGATGACAAATCGATCAACGTGAAGTTGATGATAAGTAGGTAGTTAATGGCCGAGGGGAGCAAATGAGGGGAGAACTCAGTTGTGGGCGAGGAGTTGAATAAAACTATAGAGCAAACGTGAATTGATAGCTGGACAATTTTCTTGCAGTTTTGGTCTTCGGTATTTACTTCTCATCCTTCATGAAGGACCTATGTGCTGAAGGTCTGAAGCATGCACAAGCTTAATGTCGGCCAGAGTTTGCTGGTCACTCGTCTTAGTAAGTCGTGAAGCACTTATACTACATGACTTATGTTAACATATATAGCAATTGGTTCTCACCAGAATGGTTTCCCTTCAACGCACGACTAATTGTGTTTCCATCGCTCTCTTCTTCTACGCAATTTTCCATCGTTTCGCATCAGCTCCTTCTGCAAATGACGGACTCGGTGCACTAGTACAACACACCACGGTTACATAATTCATTAGACATTGCGCAACCGGCCATTTCTATATATCGCATTATGTTCTATTCTCGTCTTAGAGTCTGGCCCAGCGCCTGGGCGCCCACCGCTTTTTTTGTCTTTCATATATAGTCACATGATTCTATAAACATTTCTAACATTGACAAATATATACATAAATTTAAATAGTATTTTTATGCCCAGAATCTGACACCATAATCACGTGATAATAGCCTAGCGCAGAGCAACTTCGACCCGTCCACACCAAGCCTCCAGGTTTGCCAATTCTTTCCTACGAAAATGGAGAATGGCCGAGCACCGAGGTATGTCTGATGTCAAAAGCAATTCTGACTGACTTGAGCTGTGAGCTGTAAGGGTTAAAAACTGAGCGCCAGTGGCAGTTCAGGTTTGTTTCTCCTACATCTGTGGTTTGTATCCGCTGAAACACTTGTTCAGATCACAGCAGAACAACTCCTTTGTGAAGTATGTGTGGTTGTCTGCTTTAATTGAAAACCAGATTTTTGACCTTGCAATAGGCACAAGAGAGACGAGAGTCAGCTTTCCAATCCCCACGACAACGAGTCGAAGATTTTGAGGAACTCAGCAAATATTGTGCAAGAAAAAGGAAAGAATTTGAGGACCGAATAAGAAGGAAAAGGGGCAACATGTACGTTCCAACAGGGTGTATATGTGAATATGTGCTTATGGATCATTTAGTAAGGAATGGCTTCATTATGCGAATTTGGAGGTAATTTTACGAAGCTACTTTCATTTGCCTGCCTACTTGCCAACCTCATTGTTTCCAGGCATCACAGAATGAACCTGCTCATGCACGTTCGGTTCTTGAACGTGCCAGGGATGTCGATTCATGTTCCATTCAACTCTGGCTGTCATATGTTGAAATGGAACTCAAATACCGCAATGTACAGCACGCGCGCAATCTCCTCAATAAAGCTGTCACACTCCTTCCTAGAATCGATCAACTGTGGTACAAGTATACCTACCTAGAGGAACTTTTACAGAACATCCCTGGTGCCAGGCAGGTCTTTGAGAGATGGATGAAATGGGAGCCAGATGACAAAGCCTGGCAGGCATATATCAAACTAGAGGAGAGGTTCCAGGAGTTCGACCGAGCAAGCGCACTGTACGAGCGTTGGGTGGCTGTTCGCCCGGAACCCAGAGTGTGGATAAAGTGGGCAAAGTTTGAGGAAGGTAGGGGGAGAGTGGACAAGGCGCGACAGGTGTTTCAGACCGCTGTTGAGTTCTTTGGAGATGGGGAGGAACAGGTGGAAAGAGCTCAAGCAGTTTTCTTGGCTTTTGCTAAGATGGAGACTCGGCTGAAGGAATTTGACCAAGCAAGGGTAATCTACAAGGTTTGCCTTTGCTTTCCCTAATCACCAATTCCGAGCTTGAGAATATCTGCTTCTAGTTCGCACTTTCCCGTCTCCCACATTCCATATCTGCTGGCTTGTGTGCCTCCTACACCAAATTCGAGAAGCAATTTGGAACCCAAGCCACCCTTGAATCAACGGTTTTCGCCAAGCGCCGCATCCAATATGAAGAAGAAGTGAAACAAAATGGACTGAATTTTGATTCGTGGTTCAATTACGCCCAGCTCAAAGAAGCAGCCCTATGCGACCTCAAACGTGGAGGAGGAACATTTGAAGAAATTAACTCTGCTATTGTTCGAGTCAGAGAGGTGTATGAGCGGGCAGTGGCACATGTCCCACCAGGCGACAAGAAGAAACATTGGCGAAGATATGTCTTTCTTTGGATAAATTATGCATTATTCGAGGAAATAGATGTTAAGGTTTGTTCTCTAGTAACCCTGAGACATCTATTCCTGACCTGCTCTCAGGATTATGGAAGGGTGCGCCAAGTTTATCGGACAGCAGTGCAATTGGTCCCTCACAAAATATTCACCTTCACTAAACTGTGGATTTGTTTCACAAAATTCGAAATAGGTCGGCTTGATCTAGCGGCTGCACAAAAAATCCTTGGAACTGCTATCGGAATGTGTCCGAAGGGGGCGTTGTTCAAAAGATATATTGAACTTGAGATCGAGGTAGAGATTTTGTCCTTCCTACCTTTTATGAACCTCAGGTTGATCTATTTGCAGCTTCGTGAATTTCACCATGTGAGGACTCTTTACCAGAAATACATCGAAGCAAGTTTGCTTTACTTTGTCCGTGGTCTTTTTAATATCCCATGTCTAGTATGACCCGTCAAACTCTCCTGCATGGATACGTTGGGCAGAGCTGGAAGGTCAGCTACAAGATTTTGGACGTACACGCGCCATTTTCGAGCTGGGAATTTCACAACCTCAACTGGTCATGCCCGAACTGGTCTGGAAAGCCTATATCGATTTCAAGGTGGCGGAAGGCGAGCGCGAGCGCGCTAGGGCGTTATATGAGCGGCTGACTCAGTTGAGTGGGCATGTTAAAGTCTGGATCACATATGCTCTCTTTGAAGGCGAGCCGATCCCCTTGCTGAGGGACGAAAGAGAAGATGACGAGGAAGATGAGAAAAGGGATAAGACTACCCCTGGAGACCCCGTCAAAGCAAGAGTCATTTTCCAAAGAGGGTACGACGATTTGAAGGGTAAGAAGCTGACTGATGAAGTATGTTTTCCGTCCACATTGCTCTTCTCATTCTAACAGAGCCTGATTCCAGCATGTGGCTCTGCTGGAGGTCTGGAAGACATTTGAAGCTCAACATTCTAATTCCGATGACATTGCCAAGGTGGAGGGTATGAAACCCATTATCAGCAAACGGAGGCGTGAAGACCATGAGAATGGACAGATGGTGGAAGGTATTGTCTCAGTGATTTTATTTTTCTGGTAATAATCTCATCTGGTTCAGAATATGTTTTCCTGTTCCCCGACGATGAAATGGAAAGTAATTCTACGTCGTTCAAGTTTTTGCAGATTGCCCATGCATGGAAGGAGTCGCAAAAGAAGGCAGAGTCAAAGTTCCCGACATCTGGAGATGCTGGGTGAAATAGTAGCTCAAGAATGGGTGCTGATAAATGGAATCATTAACCAACTGTCAATGATGCATTTTTACAGTGCTACTTCATTCGCCTGGTATCATCGTATGGCACCAACAAACAAGAATTACACAACCTGCGTAGACAATCACACCCAAGAACTTCGGAGCCCTCTCCCTTTTGAAATGATAATGGAAAGGTGAAAGCATCATTTGCATCATATCCATGTTTTGGAATGAAGGCAAACAAGGTCGGTAATAGTAGTTTTAAAATATGCAATAAAAAATGTAGGCATTGATTCCAATCACTCAGGACCGACCACCAAATGTGAGACGAATTCAGACTCACCGTCGAGAATAAGTCTGATGCCAGACTCAAGGTGTAGATGCTCTTTAGTATCACTTAGGCATTATTTGTCATAGATCCAACATAGATCAGTTGAATGCATTGTAACATTGTAACATAGTTGGCAACTTGGCATACACTGAAAGTTCAAGTACATCTCCAGCAGGAAGTACATAACGCTCAGGGTAACGAGGTAAAGGGCGGTGCTCTGAGCTTTAAGCTTCAAGGCCTAGTCGAGCATTTGCCTTCAGTATCAGGATAGTGATGAAAGGTGCCGCTGACAAGAGGGGCGGCCCCTGTGGTGTCTAGGTCATTCCTTCTTGACTGCTTGTCAGCTCGGTGGTAAAACGAACAGAGTCTCTGGTCATATAAACACTTCCACAGTGCATGGCTCTCACAACAATAGCAGTACCTTTACTCGGATAACCAGCCCAGGCGGGCTTTCATAGTCGTTAACCCGACAACTCAAACAAATATTTCAGAATGAGAATTTATAAATGAAAGGTCGACTGCATTGACAGCACCTTGCTGTAAGCATGTTTATTTACATAATTAGTAATAGGCGCCGCTCGTCGTCAACCTGCGGTTGACTCCTCACGGCGCAGAAAGCAATCTTGTAGAATTTGCAATCTCCACCTTAGCTTTGCCCTTCACAGAATATAAGGTTGGAACAAACTTGATGATCATGATTTAGACATAGCTCCACCATATATTGTTTCCAGCATGCACAAAACTTGCCATAACTCCTGGTTATGCCTTCACGGACTATAAATCACAAGGTCAGACGATTGAGTACATAATAATCGATTTAGCCCCACCGCCATCAGGAAGCAAATTGCCCTTCAGCACCTACGTCGCTTTATCAAGAGGTCGAGGATGTGACAAAATAAGAATCTTGAGGGAATATGATGTTGAATCATTCTTAAACCATCCATTGGAGGAACTGAGACGCGAGATGAAACGACTGGCAACGATTACACGGGAAGCATAAATATATTATTTACATTGATTTTATTCTCTAATTTGTTGACAAACAAGTACAAAATTACTCTCCCAACATTTCAAGCCACGGCGGACATTCAACTGTCAAGTTGGGCCGCAACTTGTCATGTCAAGTTATGCTGATGTTATCGGCAACTAAGGTGTCAAGTCGCAATCTTGTCACGCTGAGCCATCTTTGACGCCAACGACTCGCCTTGATCACACTGCTGACTCTCCAGTCGCACTTATCAAAGCACGGGCGTATAAGGAAGGTAACTTAAGTATTTTTATTCATCTTGTGATCCCGCTTACTCTCAGACATACAGGCTTAGGCAACTTAAACCAAGGTAGGCAGCTGTAGGCTTTACCCTCTTGGAATCTCAAGTACGTGCGATGGAGCGCAGGCACATATGGTATCCCTGCTTTTTCTTTATTTTGTGTAATACTTCTGCCTTGAAGCACGAAATGCTTAGCCCACCACTCTTGAAACCCCAAATACAAGCATTCACGCTCATTTTTGGGGTTTTGTATTTTGGTTGGCTACAATGACCACCACGACCACCCATCACCTCCCTCCCTTGCTGAAACGCGAGGCAAAGCACCACCAGCCCCTCGAAACTGGCCCATTGCTGGCCACCATGATCAATGCATACTAACCCCTCACCTAAACCATGAGATGGAGGGGTGAAACTTATCCGCTCACGAAACTGTTCTGGCCACCATTATCACTTGAAACGCGAGACTAAGGTCTGATCGTTGTGCAACCACCGCCTCCCCCATCCCGAAACCCCAAAGACCAGCATTCGTTTTTGGGATTTTGACCTCTGGTCACCACCTCCGCAGCTCTGCCCATCATCCCCTTCCACCTTATGGAGGGGGGTAGGTTCTTGGCCACCACTGCCCTTCCGTTGTTCAAAACACGATACGGAAGGCATCCACCGTTCCCCACAACGTCCGTAAATGAGTTAAAATGCTTGTTTTTGGGGTTACTAGTACATTACTTATCTATGTCAATTTTGGGAGTATTACATATATAAATTCATGTTGTAGCCTTGTAGGTAGTCTAATACATTGAATTTGTGAGAAACCCGAACCCATACAGGTTTGCAAAACTCATACGGGCGCGGGGAACCTGGCACAGCACTGGCAGTGGAAAAATGTGGATACTGTATGTCACAAAAGGACCGTGACTTGACAGATCACTTGATATGACAAGTCGCGGCCCGACTTGACAGTTGAATGTCCGCCGTGAGACCTCTTGCACTAACCGTTTATTGATGTACGTTGTGTTCAACACTCTAAGAAATAAACAAGTACAATTTGACAGTCTCAAAATAACTTCCTAGAATAAAACTATTCAGACCGGGAGAGACCTTGCTCAACAGCAAGGTGATAAATATATTGTCGCAAATAAGCAAAGTGGTCTAGTGGAACGATATATGCATGTACTATGACACTTTTTGTGGAATATATCTGTGGATGCTGCGAGATGATAAGGTTGTATAACTACTTACAGAGACGGAGAGCAGCCGTAAAATAGTCTATCAATGGGCGTTTTAGGGTCTCTTCCGGCCATTGCGTTTTGTTGTACATGTAAGAAGAGAGAGAAGTGAAAGAAGAATGAGAATTTCTGAAGAAAAAAAGATATTGGGGTGTGTGGTACTGTGGGAGTGTCACAGTATGCGGCAAACTCGAGCAACAGATTGGAATATGTTGGGGGGAAAGGAATATGAGTACGCATGCATGCTTCGTTGGACTTCGCAAGGGGTATACAATAGAGGACAAAAACAACACGAACCAAGCCACAAACGCACAAAGGAGCAAAATATTGTAAACGAGCATGGGATGAAAAGGAGCAAAAAGGTAATAGCCAGCTTATGCTGCGGAGTATCTGGGTACTTTCATCGTCAAACAAAACTAGTACAGACGTGGTTCTAAGGATTTAGGGGAGTTTTTTCTGGTGAATTGAAGGTCTAGTCATAGAGAGTTCATCTCAATGCAGTCGTCAGCGTTGGAGGGGTCCTCGTCAACCAAATCAAAGTAGGTGCGATAGAAAAGGGATATAAACCAGTCTGTTGCGGGTTGGAACGTCAGAAATGGTGTGGAAATGAAGGAGATATGATAACTACTGACATGAAACCCAGAGACCACAAACACAACCTCAGCAGGTTCTCTTCAGCCAAATCGAGATGGGTATGATGGAAACAGGATATAAACGAGTCCTGTTGCGGGTTAGAAAATCAGAAAGGTACGGAAATAATGGAGATATGGTAACTACTGACTGGAGACCAGATGACCACACACACAACACCAGCACGTTCTCTTCGAGATACCGGAAATGGTGATGAGACAAGGGAGAACTAACTTGGAAGAGGTGTAGGGTTTCGGCGTCGTTCTGATCTGGTTGGACGGTTGAGGGTGACAATTGTTCCACTTTCGCACTCTCGGAGGACGTGTCCATATGCTGGTGGGCGCGTCATTGGAGAAGGGAGTCGGTCTTGGTTGCCAGTCGTAATGGTTGCCAGTCCTCAGTGGCTTGTTCGAGGACGGTGACTCGAGCGGCAAATTATTGGTTTCTCTATTAAGTTGGCAGGCGTTTTGCCACAACGCGTTCCGCACACGGGACAGGTTGGCTACTAGTATTTGCCAAACCCGGTTACCCAACGCCTTAGCAGCCTGCATTTCGCCCGAAATACAACCCGACACCTGGTTCTCGGAAAAGTTATCATCTTCTCCTTCACCGGCACCTTCGATCGGCTTCAGGCGAGGGGGTTAGTCTTGATGTAGTTCCTGTGACAAGAAGACGATCAGCGACAGACCCGTTGTACTGGCATTCGACACGTGTCAGGATGGGGACAGGCCGACGGTGCTTCAAGCGACTAAAGGAAGGCCGGCGAAGTCTGTTGTATACCCTTGTTGCAGAAGATAGGATCAGGCATCAGGCCACGCTTGAGCCTGATCAAAATTCACAGGAGTGCCCAATCAGGCCTGCGTTTAATGCATGGAACGAAAAGGTAATCACGTCGAGAAGGGTTCATGATACAGCCGTGTTGACCAAGTTCGAAAAACACTTGACCAAGGTTTCGTTGACAATGCCATCAGAGGTGAAGGGTGAAAGATGAAGTACCCATCCAGGCGGTTATTCCAGTTGTGCAGGTTCTTGGGAAGGTCTACCGTCCAAAATAAAGCACCACCTTAAAGACAAGTTACTACAAATTAACTCCTAGACGGAAGCCCTTGCTTTGTGGTATTGAACAACGCGACTCCTTTTCCTCTCAGGTAGGTCAACGTCGCCAGCATATATGCGGGAAATATCCAGGGCTTTATCGTCGACTTCGGATGTGTCAATGAGCGACTCTGGTGACGAGGCCTTGAAGAGGAGTAAGTGATCTCTTCTTTGTGGCCACCAGCAAGGACAAAGAATCTAGTGACAGTGAAAGGGTGAACGACGTCACGAAAGTCTGCTGCGATGGGAAATTTTTTGGTCACCCATCAATGTATATGTTGCGGAAAATCTGCTTTGTGCAACGCTGCGATGTCGGTCAAATTCACATGTTATTTTCCTGCAGAAAGGCCTCTTTTCATGGTCATTAAAATAGATTCCAATGATTGGACCGTGGAACCATTGAAAGCAATCACACTGGAGCTCCAATCGCGTGGTCGGAAAGACATCAAAGTCGATGATCTCCGCCTTTTCAAGGTAAACTTGTCCTTTCTCTGATGAACAGCCAACTAACCCACAGCAGACAGATCTTCCCTTGCAGCCCAAAGAAACCCTGCAATCGCGTGCTCTTCAGTGGCTTCATGAACAGCCAGCGAACTATCAACTTGGGGATTCCGAAAACCTTTCATGTGTCTTTCCTACAGGAAGCTAGATTTCATGGTTGCCGATGCAGAGGGTATGCTACACTTTGTCCTTCAATTTTATTTTACTGACTTTGTGTCAGTTCTAGAGTTAATTGAAGGCCTAAGCGACCCAGATGACGTCTACAAGAGGAAGGTCAAGAAAGGTGCGCGTTTGCTGAGATTCATAGATGCTCGCTTTTCTCATTCTTATACCCTAGCTCTCAACCAGCGTTTAAGCCGTTCTCCATCTGATATAGTCCATTCGTCCGACAAGCTGGCTGACCTATTGGGCGGCAACGAGCCTCCCATTCACCTCGGCCGGCCTGGTGGAGTCCCTGCCGTGATTTTCAACCCCGCCCTTGCCACCCTGCAGCAGCGTCTCGACCACCTCGAACAGGTCCAAGTTTCTCGTCTTGAAGTCCGGCGTGCTGCAAATTACCTCCGGCGGGCAGTCAAGTTTTACAAGGTACCTAGAACGTCAGACGGGGCACAAAACACGGATTGTTGCCTGTGCTGTATCTTTGGCCAACGCAGAGGATCTCGGCAAGTGGATGGGTGTTTTCAACTTCTCTCCCAGGTAACGTTTGCACCATTCCTCACATCGTTCTGAGAACTAATGTTTCTGTTAGTGCTCGCCCACTTGACACCGCTATTCACATTTAGTCGTTCTCAGTACCTCATTTCCCTTCACTCTATGTCAAAACCCGCCTATCTCGCTATTCAGGAGCATTCCTCCACGAAGCCCGTGATCATCTTCGTTCCTTCATGGAGGCAATGCAGGCTGACCGCTGATGATATTCTGACTCATTGCTCCGCCAATGATAAGCCTGATTTGTTTTTAAACATCGAACCCGACGACTCGGATCTCCAACCTCACGTACATCACATCAATGATAAGGGCCTTGCAGAAACCCTCAAGCATGGTGTTGGTTACTGTTACGAGGCACTTGATAAGCAGGATAAGCGAATAGTTCAACGGCTCTTCGAATCCGGCGCAATTCAAGTTCTTGTAGCTTCGAAGGTTAGATTTTCTGTTTCATGAACTACTTCGAACTAACCTCCTCATCTTGAAGGACACTGCGTAGAGTCTTCCAGTTGCTAGCTACATGGTCGTCATCATGAGCGTGCAGTTCTACGAAGGCAAAGAGCACAGATACGTCGACTATCCTGTCATGGATGTCCTTCAAATGATGGGGAAGGCTTGCGACCTCTAGAAGATCAGAACAGCCGTTGCGTACTCATGTGCCAGCAAACACGAAAGGACTTCTACAAAAAATTCCATTCTGATGGCCTGCCGTTTGAGTCGCATTTGCCAATGCATATGCTTCACGATTATTTCTTGGCTGAAATTGCGGTTAAGACCACCGAGAACAAGCAAGATGCAATGGTTAGTTTTAAATCTACTTATCCAAGCTCTGCTTGACAATTTCCAGGACGTTCTTACATGGACGTTCTTCTACAAACGCATGCTTGAGAACGCCAATTACTATAACCTTCATAACACAAGTCACCAACATGTCTCGGACCACCTGTCGGAACTAGTTGAGAACACACTTAACGATCTAGTGAACTCAAAGTGCATTACTATTGGTGGGCTGTCACATACTTTGATCTTGTACAATCTTCTTACCAGCTCCTACAGGATGAGATGGATGTGTCAGCCCTAAACCTTGGCACGATTGCTGCATACTACAACATCCCTTATTTTTCAACTATTGGCCATTCGATCCTGATGAATGTTTGCAGATGTCACTGTCGAGATCTACACCTTGTCGCTGAATGAGCGCACGAAAATGAAGGGGCTACTAGAAGTTGTGTCATCATGACGTCTACCCTTGTCGAAGCCATCTCACACGACTTCAACGACCAACTCTTCCGCATCTTGACATCTCACCGTCTGCCGTACACACCATACGACACCTTCGAACGTCTCCTTTTGCAAACACAAAATATCTTCCGAACATAGGATGACCAGATTAAGGAGTTTACGAATGTTTGCTAGGGAGGAGGTGAGGAAACGAAATGAGAAATCTATTTCGATTAAGGTTAACCCCGCGCATGCCAGGTTATCTTCCCTTCAGGATACTGAGGCCCATCGCCTCCTTCGCTAGCGTTGTCAATAGGCTGTGCATCTTCGTCTTGCTGGGATATTAGAGACATGGGGAGAAAGCACCTGGAGAGCCTTGAGAATGATGTTCCTCCACTCCCAGAGCTAACGCGTCCTCTCCTGACCAGGAACGGGATCTTGACACCAATGAGGTCAAGAATGAACAAGAAATGGTCAAAGGCGCTGATACTTGGCTATCCAACGACGTCCAGTGTTCCGGCCTGCACGACGCATTCACTTCCCCTAATGCCGATGTTTACGATACACTGAAACACCAATGAAAAGTGATAGTTTGGGTTGACATGTAATGTAGATTGTATCCTATATGATATCACTATGGAGTTTATGTCCCAAGATTCACAATGTCTAGCATTTTTGTCAAATAAAGCTTGAAGATTAAAGAGTTGTTACACACCGTAATCTTCTTGATAACGCTTTCTATGAGGTCAACTTCAACATGAAGTGGGAATGGAAAAGCTTCTGGATCTGTCTCATTTGCGCCCGGAGTCCATTCTTGGTCCTTGGCTTCGATTTCCTTTACCATATCAGAGAAAGCTCCTTTTCCCATCGCAGCATCGTACAGAGTAGTCCACCTTCGTATTTTGCAAAGAACCTGTTCCAAAAATATTCCATCAAAACCCAAGTCTTCCTTGTCCTTTTTGGTGAGGAACTTGTCTAAGTGCTCGTGGACGCATTGTACTGAGACTTGAGTGTGTACCTTGGTCTGCAAGGAGAATTTCAACAGTCTCAATCCCCCCATAGCACCCAGATTGGAATTTTGGCTTATCCAAGCCCCAACTTCCTGAGCGGATGGGATCTGACATACATTTTGGTACGACAGATTATTGACTGTCTGCAATAGGGTCAAACTCTGATTGAAGAGTGGAATTCGAAGCCCTGCAATAGCATCAATGGTTTCTGTCCAGTTTGGGCGAGGACCTTCCCAAGTGGCAGGATCTTGATCGTACATGTCTCCTAGTAACTTGACCCACACATCCTGCACTCTATCTGCCCAATACGGCTCGAATTTTGCCCTGAGATCAGTCGGAGTTACTGTCGGCAAAGATCCACTATTGGCGTCTTGATGTCCTTCCACAAACACAGCAGGGCGTATGGACAGCAGCCAACTTGGCTGGCCCCATATGCTCATGTCGAAGCAACGGATAAACGAGGAATGGCGTCCATCGGCTCCACTCGTAAACAGAGCTGCATTCATTGAGATGGGTCGTTGAAAGAGCTCAACCATCTCGTTAAGAGAGTCACAGCAGAATCCATTATCTTGAGTGATCATACCCAGGAATTTCCTAGTCCCCCAGCCTTGACCCGTTCCCATGAAAGAAAGTAAGGAAGAAAGGCCCGTCTTTCTTGTCAAAAGAGAGCTCGGGAGATACCTTGAAACATGTTGAGCGTATTGTGAATAGCGGCGCAAGGGATCCGTTTGGTTGGGATTTTCGTTATCCACCGCACTGCTCTGAGCAATCGGTTTATTACCGAGCAAGCGGCCAAGCTTTTCATCTGCAGCAGGTAGAGATCGTTTTCTATTGAGTGCTTCCCGCAGGATAACACCAAGCATGCCGAGACGAAGTTGGCAGCCAGAGGAGGCGAGCAGCAAGTCGGATGTAGTTTTGGGTTGAGACTTGCCAAGTTGCTGGAGGTTGGGACCAGATTTCGATTTAGACGCCTTGAAAGAAGTGGGGGAATGTGGTTTGACTGCCGGCTCATCGAACTCCTCTTCCTCCGTTAAGGGACTGCCGTTTGCAAAGCCAGCTATGCTGCGATGGACCATCCTTTCCAGAGCTGCCGCCTTATCGATAATTCCCGGTTGTGTTTCAAGAAGTCCTTTGAGCTCATCGAACAACGGAGCCAAGACTTTAAAGGGATCCTTCCGGACAGCGGCTGCAAATTTGTGATCCTTTTGAATCGAAGGATTGAACATCATAGCCGGACTTTGTATAAATGTCTGAATATTGGTGCAGGTAAAAATTGCTGGTCCTCCACAGGCCTCGCTTATAGCCGCAAGGATAGCACCGCGAGTAATAGCCCGATCAAGGATATCTTCTTCTGCCACCTTATTTCTCCTTTTGATCGTGGAATCTATACAGCGCAATTGCGGGAGGATAATGTGGTATGACCAAAGGTCGAATAGAAGGGTCGCTGAATTTGAGTATACAAATTCTTTGATATCATCCTCTGAACCTTTGAATTGTCCTTTAAGTTTCCTGAGTTTGGAAGGGTGTAATGAAGCCAGAGGCGTATCCTTCGATGGTCCAGGTAGAAGGCCAAACATATCTGCAGGAATTTTTGACATATCAACCTTCATAGCTTCATCAACTTCTAAGACATCTGAAGACTTCAGTGGCTGATCCGAGACAGCAATCTGAAGTGAACGGGTCTTTGGAGTGAGGCAGCTACGGGCAATTTTCCGGAGTACATCGATGCAATTATGGATTCGAGTCGAGTGGCGACTCGGATTGGGTCCTTTTTCGAGTCGCCTCGTAACGTCGATGAGTGTAAGTTCGACAACGTATTGTACAATGTGGTCGACCAGGCCTGTAAGCGTTGGATGCTGCTGCTGAAAACCAGAGGCGCCGTCGCCCCGATGTTTTTGCATCAGAGAGTTCGCCAGTCTTATTCCTGTGGCGCTGAACCAATCGTAGACTGTAATCCATGCAAGACACAGCTGTTGGTTGACGGCTCTGATGAGCGTAGATGCCTTCCAGCTCGCTTTGGCAAGATCGGGGATTCTTCGTACAGAGCGCTGCATAACTTCAAATCGGATAATATCCGAAGTCACTGATTCGGTTTCTGCAATAACGGGAATAAGTGCTGCAACGTCCGCAATGTCCCGAGATAATGTTACAAGCTCTTTGGCAAGTCCAGTGAAGGTCTGGCGACTATTGAAATTTTTGACATGGAGTTGATAATCTTGTTGAAGAGCTGCAATCTCTGCTGCAAGATATCCTTCATCGAGAAGATTCGAGAGTCGCTTAAACTGATCAGCCAACACAAATGGATGAGCTTGATGCTTTCTTGTACCGCTTCGATCCAACTGCGATAAATCAAGAGCATTCTCTGTAGCATATTCCACGAGCACTCCAAGAGCCCGGCTACAAATAATCAGTATTGATATTGCCAGTAGATCAGTTTCTTACTCTAAATTGCTCGCTGGGATCCAACTGTTGTCGGAGGGACCATAACCTTTCCAACGGATTAGGAACTCATACTCATCCTAAGAATATATTTTAACCTCGCCTAATAACGGATGGAAATAACCTACCTCGCTCTCATCATATTTATGGTCAAGGATTTTTTCGATCTCGTATGACGGCTCCTCTGAGTGTAACGTCTTCCGCTTGCGAGTTGGCAGACATTCTGCCTTTTCGACCTCCTTGGTTACGTCTTGACGAGGGTCCGAACCCAACTTACGGCGCGTCGGCATCTAAGGAGGAGCATAAACCTCATGGCACTTGAGTTTTGGCAATCTTGTCTCACCTTTCTCACTTTGCGTGAGTTCGGCAGCATTTCTTGCGAAGATTCTACATGTGGCTGCACTGTCTGAATTGCCTATAATTTAAACAAAGTGAGTCTATTGAATGCCTCTGATGTTTGTCTTACCATTGCCTCTGTATCCGTATCCGCCCGTTCCCTCTGAGTTGTCTATGGGTAAAGAGCAAAGTGAGTCAAAACCATGACGACATTTAGCGATCTGCTCTCGCCTCTGATAGCACTGGATCTGTGTTTTCAGTCCCTGGGTCTTCTGTCGCCGGTGAAATAGGGTCAACAGCTTTTCTTGCTGTTAGCAAAGAGGATGCTCCCAGCATATCCGCTATACGTGGTGACGCCTTTGAAGCCAGCCAATTGAGAACGATTTGGTTTCCTTTTATTCTGTTGTCTAAATCAGAAACCAGACGTTAGAGAAATAAAGAAATTTGACCTCTCAGAATCATCAAGGAACTCAACCGCGTCGTCACGACCGCGAACCTTGACGGAGTATAATCGCTGATTTACACTCAGCATATGAACTGACAAAGGTGAAATAATCTTATATTCACCTTGCCTTTCACCGTTTTGAAACCCACAACTTCAACAATGTCCTCTGAGACGGTTTCAGTTGATTTGGGATAGTCTCTGATCGGAGCGGTTGTTCGCAATGCTTGCATGTTCTTCATGTTCTTCTGGTAATTTCGAAGTTCATCTTTTGTGATGCGGATATAGTATTGAGAGCATTCGTTGAGATGCCACTGAAAAAGGGCTTGATACCGTTGAATTCGAAAGGATTCTGAAATTTGTGAGGGATTGAATGGCAAACGGTCCACGTTCAGTTTAGAGTCAGTATCAGGATCCTGGAAGGAAATAGCTTTCATGATGTCGTTGAGATCCAGGTTAAGATCCAGACCAGATAAACACAGTTGGTTGTAAAAGCCATAGATAGCTTCCCTTGCCATGCGGTTTGCATATGCTGCAGGTGGACCTAGAGTCGCTCCTCCGTGCGTCGCGAAATTCTGTTGTTGGGTCTTGTGCAATGCGTGTGGGCGATAGTTTCCAAACCCTGTCGGAGGACTGGCGTTCATAGAACCCAGACGATGTGAAGGAAGCTGGCCAAGATAATTAACATATCCTACCCGGTTCTGAGGACCGGCAAGCTTCCAGGCCGAATCTAATTCACCGTTTACCCAAGCAAGGTGCGCAGTTTGATCTTCCTTGGCTTCGGACCCAGCATGAATATCAACACCCTTGAATAGAATGAAAATTATCCAGGCATCCAATTCGCGTACATATAACCCACCGCGGGCAAGGCCAAATGTGCCCGGATGTCCTGCTGTTGCAAGTATTAGTGTGTTGAGAAAGGAGAGAATAAATGCTTACTGGGGCCAACGCGGAGAAGTAGAGTGAACAATGTCCAAGCGGCAAAGTCATCATGGAGATCAGTATGCCAGTTTCCTTGTATTTCACCAATAGCAGTATTTAGCGATTCTCCTATGGAGGAGGCGTTCATCTGAACGCTTGATCCATTTGGCTTCAAGCCACCGAATGAAAAAGTGTTGTTGTATTCGGAATGAAACTCCGTGACGTCGTGTTCGAACTTAGAAACACATTTTGGAAAGACAAGTCGTCGAAGTTCGTGGAGAGTTTCTAGCACCGTCCGTATTTGAGATGAGGCTGTGCTCAGATTTGCCTGAACCGCTGGAAGAACTGTGCCTGGGCCATCCCCTTTCAAGACAGTGTTTGCCAGACTGAATGAACCATCATAGGAATCGTGGTGCATCGAGTCGCGTGCAGACGACCGAGCATTTAGCTTCAAGCCCTCGTGTTTGTATATTGGCTGGATTTCTGGACTTGTATCAGTTGCGTTGCAACCCCAAGTCAACTTTGCCAATCGGACACACGCTGCCAGAATGTCGTCATAATCAGGATAATATTGTAGCGACCTGAGGGTATGCACGCAGCCAATGGTTTGAGTACGCGCCGATTCTCCCTTAATATAGACCACAAATGGGACACCAGCAACCATCTGTACCATACCAGGAATGGGTTTGGCTATATAGCAGGCATTGGCATATTCAGCGTGGAAATTGGGGGGTGTGGTGATTGAGATCAGCCGCTCGCGATGGACTTCACGTTGTGCGGGATCATAGGAGGCAGAGTAGACGTAGCCTCTTGTGTATCTGGTATCCTCCACTAAGTTGTAGCCGCTCAGGGGTGCAAGAGGGTAGTTGAAACCAGGAGGCGGTTCAGGTGAAACAGAGTATGCCAGATGAGAGTCTGTAGGCACCGACTGCAAAGACAATTCTTCGGATGAGTATTGAAAATCGGCGTGATTCATCAGCAAACTCTGGGGACGCTGTGCAGCGGTCCACAGGGCTACATAGTGTCATAGGGCCATAGAAAGGGTCACCCTTTGTACCGAACCTTAGTCTAATTATAGACGGTTTGACAGCGTGATGCCG